>Ga0208468_1000044_pt1 | contig 47832 bp, 38 predicted proteins | sample DeeseametaMP0960_FD_184198 | JGI IMG/M metagenome (GOLD analysis project Ga0208468, IMG submission 184198) | Marine microbial communities from the Deep Indian Ocean - MP0960 (SPAdes) | ecosystem: Environmental > Aquatic > Marine > Oceanic | place: East of Madagascar, South Indian Ocean... | reverse complement strand
GATACTCATCGCGTCGCGCAGCGGCAATGCGCTGGGTAAATTGCTGTAATGTGTCGCCGCTGTTCAGGCATACCAACTGAATCGACGCCGCCTCTAACTGCGACTGTAAATCATCGGCGGCCTCACCCGGCCCACAGCGCTGATAGCACTCAGCATAGTCTACCCGCGCGTTGCGTTCACGGAGTTTTTGCGCCAACTGCTCGCGGCCACCAGAGCCGCGAACAATCAACACTCGCTGCCCGTCAACCCCGTTAAACGCCGCGCTGGCCAGCAAGCTGTCGCTGTCCATCGCGCCGCCTTGTTGCGCCTCCAAGGGCGTAAGCGCACCGGCAGGCCAAGGCCAGTCATGGAGCGCTTTGGCCGTGGCAGCGCCGATAGCGTGACAGCGCACACCCAGCGGGTACTGCGGCCATAAATCATCGATCAAGGCCATACCGCAGGCCACGGCGTTCACGCTGATAAAAATAATGTGCTGGTAAAGGTCCAGATCCAATAGGCAGCGACGCGCGTGCTGATAGCGCTCGTCGTTTTCGTCCAGGGGAACGATGCGCAGCAGCGGATGCACCCAGACCTGAGCACCAGCGGCAACCAGGGCGCTGCGCAGTTCTTCGTTGCGGCCCTCGGGCCGGGTGATAAGAATGCGCAGGCCCTGCAGATCAGTGCTGCTGGTCACCGTAAACCGCCGCCAAAATATCACCGGCGCCCTGAGCCAGCAGTGCCTCGGCAACCGCCACACCAAGGGCCTCGGGGTCGGCCGCCGGTGCGGTTAATTCTGCGCGCAATACGCGGCTGCCATCGGGCTCGCCCACCAGCGCACGCAGCCACAAGTGGTCGTCGCGGCTGTCGTCAGTAATGGCATAACCGGCAATCGGCACTTGGCAGCCACCTTGTAAGCGCGTGTTCATGGCGCGCTCGGCCATCACTTTGGCGGCGCTGTCTGCATCGTGCAGCGGCGCCAGCAGTTCACGCACCCAGTTGTCGTCCAAGCGGGTTTCGACGCCCACCGCACCCTGACCGCAAGCGGGCAAGCTGTCTTCAACATTCATAAAGGAGGCGATCCGCTGCTGCAGTTCCAGGCGAATCAAACCGGCGGAGGCTAAAATAATGGCATCGAACTCACCGTCGTCTAACTTGCGCAGGCGGGTTTGCACGTTGCCGCGCAGGCTACTGATCTGCAAATCGGGGCGCCGGGCGCGCAACTGGCATTCGCGACGCAGGCTGCTGGTGCCCACTCTCGCCCCTTGCGGCAGGGCGTCGACGTCGGCGTACTGGTTGCTAACAAACGCATCGCGGGGATCTTCACGCTCGCAGATAATTGCCAGCCCCAGGCCTTCGGGAAATTCCATCGGCACATCTTTCATCGAGTGCACAGCAATATCCGCTCGGCCATCGAGCAGTGCCTGTTCCAACTCTTTAACGAACAGCGCCTTGCCGCCAATTTTCGACAGCGGCGAGTCCAGCAGCTGGTCGCCGCGGGTGGTCATGCCAAGCAGTTCAACCTGCAGCCCCGTGTGACAGGCTTCCAAGCGGGCTTTGATATATTCGGCCTGCCAGAGAGCAAGCAGACTTTCGCGGGTGGCAATGCGCAGCGTGCGCGAGGGCTGTTCAGACATGATTAGCGTGGGTCCGTGTAAAGCATCAGCGCCGTATCATACGCCAGCCGCCTGACAGACTAAACCGCCCAACTCATCGGCGCGCGTCAGTTTGGCGCAAATGCCGTCCAGCCATTCATCCAGGTGCTGGCGCTGCCCGGCCGCACCGCGCCGAGATAGTTGGCGCCCTGATCCCAAAATTCGCCTTCGGGAACCGCGACAGCCCCCTGCCCGGCAGGAGACTTACTGCCAACGCGAAAATCGGGAACGCGAACCGGGTCTACCGGCACGCTGAACTCTGGCGAAATGTCGCGGCGCGCCAGCGAGGCGAAATACGCCGCTTCATCAAAGCCGCCGTCGTCGTCTTGCTTGCCGAGTTCTTCAATAAAGTGACTGCGACCATCGCGACCGTTGTTATACAGCAGCAGGCCGCCAAAGCTCATCATTCCCGTCGATAGCCGGCTGGCACTGACGCGCCCTTTGATATCGATAGTCTCACCGGAGAAGCCGCTGATAATCATATTGTGAAAGTGGCCGCCGGTGCCGCGCCGCAGGGTCATGGCGCGTTGGTATTTATCGTCGCTGTTAAGCGACAGCAGCGTTACATTGTAGAACTGCGGCTCCGAGATTGGCTGGGCATCCTCGCGGCCATTGCGGTTGTCTGCCTCGATGGCATTGTCACCCATACCCGGATACTGCAGCACCTGCAGAAACTGCACGCGGCCGCGCCACCCCATATCCCAGTCCAGCGAGTCATCGGCAGCGCCACTAATGAGGATATGCTTCATATCCACCGTGCCGCCAAAAATCTCTATGCCGTCGTCGGAAGCGCGATGCACCTGCACGTGGCGCACAATGGTATTGCTGCCGCAGCCCCCCAGCGTTAAGCCGTTGAGTTCGTTATTGGCATACACCTCGTACCCCGCGAACTCCACGCGCACAAATTCCAGCACGCCGCAGTTATCGCGGCTGTCGACACCGCCGAACATCCCTCGCGTATCGCTGGTCGGCACCCCTTCTACCTGCGCATCCAGGGTATTTACCGGCGCATTGCCGAGCAGTACCAGACCGCCCCAGTCGCCGGCCTTGCGCCCACCTTCGGGCTGCGCGCTGGTAAAGACAATCGGCGCATCAGCGCGGCCGCGCGCCATGATTTGGCCGTCGCGGGTGACCACCAGGGCGCTGCCGGGCTGCCCCAGCACCACCGCACCAGGTTCGATCGTTAGCGTGGCAGCGGCCTCAACATAGACAATGTCGTCGAGAATCCACGTTTTATCCGCCGTCCACACGTGATCGCCGTGCAGGGAGCCGCTGACAAGCTGCTCGTGTCCGCGCCCCAATACCCACCATAGCGATACGGCAAGCAACAGCGCGGGCAGCAGCAACCACAGCCACCAGCGCCGGGAACGCACGGCCTCTTCAGCTGGCTGCTGCGACTGCCAGTCCATCATCTCGGCAATGTCGGGGTTAACGGGTTTGCGCGAATGCTGGGAGGCACGCAGCTCGCCGTCAGTGTTGATCACTCTGAGGCTGCGCCCGAGGTCACGCATCTCCCGATGTCGGCTCATCGCCGCTTCGTTGATCAGCTCGCGACGGTAATCCGAGTCGCGCAGCAAGGTGTCAAAATGAATACTTCGGCCGTCCTGGGCCTGCTCAAAAGCAGCTTTTAGTTGCCACAATTGCTCCACTAATTTGGCGCGCGGCGCAGTCGCCTGGGTCATGGCGGGTCCTTACTTCACAGGAGTTTTCGGCACGCGAAATTATGGCCACGCTATATTACATAAACGTTACGGCGGTGAGTGGCAGCCCCGGCGCAGACAGCCAGCGAGAGCGCGGTAATTTCTGCTATACTCTGCCGCTTTTCCGATGGGCTGCCCGCGCAGCGCCCAATGACACAGGACCTGTTTGCAATGAGTGACAAAGAGCCGGCTATCAAACCTTGGGGTGGGCGTTTCAGCGAGGCCACCGACCAGTTTGTTGAGCGCTTCACCGCGTCGGTGAGCTTTGACCAACGCCTCTACCATCACGACATCAACGGCTCGCTGGCCCACGCGGCCATGTTGGCGAAAGTCGGCGTACTCAGCGATGACGAGCTCAAGCAGATCCAAACCGGCCTGGAAGAGATTCGCAGCGAAATTGAAGCGGGCGAATTCAACTGGTCGGTAAGCCTTGAAGACGTGCACATGAATATTGAAGCGCGCCTGACCGACAAGATCGGTATTACCGGCAAGAAACTGCACACCGGCCGCTCGCGCAATGACCAGGTCGCCACCGATATTCGCCTGTACCTGCGCGACGAGATTGGCAGCATCTGCAGCGAAATCACCCGTCTGCAGCAAGGTTTGGTGGCACTGGCGCGCCGCGAAGCCGACACCATCATGCCCGGCTTTACCCACCTGCAAACTGCCCAGCCCGTGAGCTTTGGCCACCACATGCTGGCCTGGAATGAAATGCTGGAGCGCGACTTTGGCCGCCTGCAGGACTGCGCCGCGCGCCTGAATCAAAGCCCACTTGGCGCCGCCGCACTGGCGGGCACCACCTACCCCATCGACCGCGAATACAGCGCGCAGCTGTTGGGCTTTGACCGCCCTACCGAGAATTCCCTGGACTCGGTAAGCGACCGCGACTTCGCCATTGAATTTGCCGCCGCTGGCAGCCTGATCATGACCCACCTGTCGCGCTTCAGCGAAGAGCTGGTGCTGTGGACCTCGGCGCAGTTTAATTTTATCGACCTGCCCGACCGCTTCTGCACCGGCTCCTCGATTATGCCGCAGAAGAAAAACCCCGATGTGCCCGAGCTGATTCGCGGCAAAATCGGCCGCGTTAACGGTCACCTGATCAGCCTGCTCACGCTGATGAAGTCACAGCCGCTGGCCTACAACAAAGACAATCAGGAAGATAAAGAGCCGCTGTTCGATGTGATCGACACCTTAAAAGACAGCCTCAAAGCCTACGCCGATATGGTGCCTGCTATTACCGTGAATGCCGACGTTACCCGCGAAGCCGCGATGCGCGGTTTCTCTACGGCGACCGATTTGGCCGACTACCTGGTGCGCAAAGGCCTGCCCTTCCGCGACGCCCATGAGGTGGTTGGCAAGTCAGTGGCCTACGGTATTGCGCAGAGCAAGGACCTGTCTGAAATGAGCCTGGAAGAGCTGCAGCAGTTCAGCGCCGACATTGCAGACGACGTCTTTGACGTGCTCACGTTGGAAGGCTCTATCAACGCCCGCAACCATATTGGCGGCACCGCACCTGCCCAGGTACGCGCCGCCGCTGATCGCGCTGAAACCCGACTACAACAGCGCTAAGTCTGCCGGCGGGCATCCTGCCCGCCGCGATTCCCCGCTTCTTTAAAAATTCTTATCCACTGCCGCGAGGGATTTCTCTCGCTGCGGTGTTACATTACTACTGCCCGCGACACATCCATCTCTTCATCTCGGGCGTAGCACACCAGGAATGACAGGAGTCTTCACCATGTTCACTGCGCCCCGCGCACGCGTAATTGCGTTTTGCCTGCCTCTATTTGCCGCGCTTAGCGCCTGCGAGCCCAATTCGGCGGCCACCCCCGGCCAGCGTCCCGCCGCCGCAGTAAAGGTGCAAACACTCGCCCCGCAAACCATTGAAGAGCGGCTGCCTGCCATCGGCTCGCTACTGGCCAAGGAATCGGTGCGCATAACCAGCACCGTCAGCGAAAAAGTGCGCGCCCTGCATTTCGACGAAGGCCAATACGTGAAGCAAGGCGACTTACTGGCAACACTGGAACAAGCGGAAGAGCAGGCCCAGCTATCGTCGGCGAAGGCCGACCTGGCTGAGCAGCAGCGGGAAATCCGTCGTCTGAAAAACCTGCTGGCCACACAGTCGGCCGCGCAAACCGAATACGACCAACGCCTGAGTGCCCGCGACCGCGCCCAGGCCAAGATCGCCGAGGTTCAGGCGAAAATTGATGAGCGCACCCTGCGCGCACCCTTTGGCGGCGTGACCGGTTTGCACAATGTGAGCCCCGGCGCGCTGGTGTCGCCGGGCGACAGCATAACCAGCCTCGACGACCTAAGTACCATGCGCCTCGACCTCAACCTGCCCAGCCTGTTGCTGCGCTCACTCAGGGTGGGCATGCCGGTGGATGCCCGCAGCGACGCCTTAAATAAAACCTTTCAGGGTAAGATCGTCGCCATTAATCCGCGCATCGACCCACTGTCACGCAGCGTAATGGTGCGCGCCCACATTCCCAATGGCGACGCCACATTAAAACCCGGCATGCTAATGAGAGTGTCGTTATTGAAAGACAAGCGCGAGGGTATTGTGGTGCCCGCCGCGGCTCTGCAGAGTATCGAAAATCGCCACTATGTCTGGCTGGTAGACGGCGAACAAAAGGCCGAGCGCCGCGAGGTAACACTGGGCACCCGTCTGGTTGACGGCGTGGAAGTGGTCAACGGCCTCAGTGCTGGCGAGCAGTTGATTAGTGAAGGTTTCCTGATGCTGCGCCCCGGCAGCCCCGTCGCCCCGCAGGAGTCATAAGCCATGCTGCTGTCAGACACTGCGGTAAAGCGCCCCGTCTTTGCCACTGTTATCAGCCTGTTGCTGGTCGCCTTTGGCGCACTGTCATTCGAACGTCTGGCACTGCGCGAGTACCCGGATGTGGACCCGCCCATCGTCTCGGTCAGCACCAACTACACCGGCGCCTCAGCCGAAGTGGTCGAGTCGAAAATCACTCAGGTTATCGAGGATCGCATCTCCGGCATTGAGGGGATCAAAACCGTATCGTCGACCAGTCAGGATGGCTTTTCGACGATTAGCATCGAGTTTGAACTGAGCCGCGATATCGACGCCGCCGCCAACGATGTGCGCGACCGCGTGGCCGGTGTGCGCAATAACCTGCCCGAAGAAGCCGATGCCCCGGAGGTACAAAAAGCCGACTCGGATCAGCGGGTGATCATGTGGTTTAACCTCACTTCCACCAAAATGAATACCCTGCAACTGGCCGACTATGCCCAGCGCTATCTGGTGGATCGGCTGTCTGTGCTCGACGGTGTTGCGCGGGTGCGGGTGAGCGGCGGGCCGGAATATGCCATGCGCATTTGGTTGGACCACGAGGCGCTAGCCGCCCGCAACCTGACCATAGGCGATGTCGAAAATGCCCTGCGGCGCGAAAATGTCGAGCTGCCAGCCGGCACACTCAAGGCGCGCGACCGCGACTTTGTTATCAAGATAGAGCGCCAGTTCCTCGCCCCCGATGACTTCGCCACACTGGTGCTGCGCCGCGATGACAGCGGCAATATTTTGCGCCTAGGCGAAGTGGCGCGAGTTGAGCTGGACGCCGAAGAATACCGCACCATGTTCCGCGGCAATGGTATTCCGCAGGTGGGCGTCGGCATCGTAAAGCAAAGTACCGCCAATACGCTGGAAGTGGCCAAGGCAGCGCACCGCGAAGTAAATGCTATGCGCAGCATCTTACCGGCGGGCACCGAGTTGCACGACAGCTACGACAGCTCGGTGTTTATCGACAGCGCCATCGACGAGGTCTACTCCACGCTCTTTATCGCCGCCAGCCTGGTGGTGTTGGTGATCTTTATTTTCCTCGGCGACTTCCGCGCCATGCTAGTGCCTGCAGTGACCGTACCGGTATCGCTGATCGCCAGCTTTACCGTGCTCTACGCCCTGGGCTACACCATTAACCTGCTAACCCTGCTGGCGCTGGTACTGGCCATCGGCTTGGTGGTCGATGACAGTATCGTGGTGCTGGAAAATATTCACCGCCGCTTGCTCAACGGTGAGTCGCCGCTAGTGGCCGCCTTTCGCGGCAGTCGCCAAGTCGGCTTCGCCGTGGTCGCCACCACGGCGGTGTTGGTCGCGGTGTTTATTCCCATCACCATGCTCGACGGCGATGTCGGGCGACTGTTCGGCGAGTTTGCCGTCGCGATGGCTGTCGCCGTGGTGTTCTCCAGCATTGTCGCGCTGACGCTATCGCCCGTTATCTGTTCGAAATTACTCAAGCAAGACGCCATTCACGGCCGCCTCGCCGACTTCGTCGAGAGCCTGCTGCACCGTATGGAAACCCGCTATCGCCGCAGCCTCGACGCCAGCCTGAAGCGGCCGCTGCTGTCGGCGTCTATTTTGGGCTTAGCGGTATTGGGCTGCGTGGTACTGATGCAAAAAGTCCCGGCAGAATTCGCCCCCAAGGAAGACCGCGGCGTGATCTTTATGATGATTCGCGGCCCCGAGGGTTCGTCCTTCGACTTTGTCAGCAAACACATGGAGGAGATCGAACGACGCCTGATGCCGCTGGTGGAAAGCGGCGAGGTCAATCGCTTCCTGGTGCGTGCCCCCGCTGGTCGCGGCGGCGCTGAAAGTTACAACGAAGCCTTTGCCATTATGGTACTGGCGCCCTGGGAAACCCGCCGCCCCAACACCGCCATTGTCGCCGATATTCGCAAACGCTTGCAGGGCTTTACCGCGCTGACGACCTTCCCAATCATGCCCCAGGCACTGGGCGGCGGCTTTAGTAAGCCCGTGGAATTTGTGATTGGCGGTGGCGACTTCCAGCACCTCGCGGCGTGGCGCGATGCCATTATGGACGAGGCTCGCAATAACCCGAAGCTGCTGGGTATCGATAGCGACTACCGGGAAACCAAGCCGCAACTGGAAGTAACGATTCTGCGCGACCGCGCCGCCGACCTCGGCGTGAGTACGCAGGAAATTAACCGCAGTCTGGAAACCCTGCTCGGTTCCCGCCGGGTAACCACCTTTATGCTCGACGGCGAAGAGTACAACGTGGTGCTGGAGGGCGAGCCGGACAAACAAAACACGCCCAACGACCTCGGCAATATTTATGTGCGCTCGAATAGCAGCGGCCAACTCATTCCGCTTTCCAACCTGGTCAGCATTAGCGAGCGCGGCGACGCGGCGGTGCTCAGGCGCTATAACCGCGTGCGCGCCATCACCCTGGATGCCAACCTCGCAGAGGGTTATTCACTGGGCGAGGCGCTGAGCTATTTGGAAGAGGTCACACGCAAGGTCGCGCCGGATGCCATTATCGACTACAAGGGCGAATCGCTGGACTACAAAGACTCCGGCAATGCCGTCTACTTCACCTTTGTGTTGGCGCTGCTTGTGGTTTATTTGGTACTTGCCGCCCAGTTTGAAAGCTTTGTTCACCCACTGGTGATTCTTCTCACCGTGCCGCTGGCCATTGCCGGGGCCTTGCTCGGGCTCTACCTCACCGGGCAGAGCCTGAATATCTACAGCCAGGTGGCGCTGATTATGCTGGTGGGCTTAGCCGCCAAAAACGGCATCTTGTTGGTGGAGTTCACCAACCAATTGCGCGACGACGGTGTTGAGTTTGAAGAGGCAATTAGTAAAGCCGCCGAACAGCGCCTACGCCCCATTATCATGACCGCCATCACCACCATTATGGGCGCCATTCCGCTATTGCTGGCTTTTGGTGCGGGCAGCGAAAGCCGCTACGTGATTGGCGTGGTGGTGGTCTCCGGGGTGAGTGCCGCCACCTTGTTTACCTTGTTTGTGGTGCCAATGGCGTACCGCTTCCTGGCTCGCCACACAGGCTCCCCGCAGGATGTGGCGCACCAGCTTGAGAAGGAACTGAAAGACAGCCCGGCCGGCAACTAAAACGCTTGCAGGGCTGGCGCCGCCAGTGTGTACAAACAATGGCGGCGCAGCGGCGAGTCCATGGCCAATTGAGGGTGCTCGAAGTCGTCACCGCGCCGCATGTTCAGGCGCTCCATCAATGCGCGCGAGCGCGTATTCACGATCGCTGTCATCGCCACAATTTCAGGCATATTCAGCGTAGCGAAGCCATAATCCAGGGCGGCCTGCGCCGCTTCATAAGCGTAGCCCTGCCCCCAGGCATCGGCGGCCAAACGCCAGGCAATCTCGCTGGCTGGCGCAAACGGCAAATCACTTGCCACCGTCTTCAAACCTGCAAAGCCCAGCAAGCGCGCATCGCTGCGGCGCTCTAAAGCCCATATCCCCCAGCCCTGCTGCGCGTTTTGCGCCGACAACTGAGCCAGCAGGGCGTCGCTCTCTTCACGGCATAAACCACGAGGAAAGAATTCCATTACTTTAGGGTCGGCATTCATCGCCGCGAAGGTCGCCGCATCCGTTTCGCGCCACTGCCGCATACACAAGCGCGGCGTATTTAAGCCTTGCATGGTTTCGTCACCACCGATCAGTTTCATACTAAATTGCTAAACCACCGCGCTATTCTGCCCTGCTTGCCCACGCGACAGCCAGCGGCGGTTTTCTATGTCATACCAGCGCAGCCATCGCAACACCGCCGCCCTTGCTAGCATGACGGCTGTCTATCCAAGCACAGCGCTGGCGCGTATAGCCGTCAGCCATTAACAATAAAGAGTGGGGAAATACTATGTCGTTAAAAGTGGTTACCTGGGGAACCGGCAACGTTGGCAAATACGCCATTCGCGCGGTACTGAATCACCCCGAACTGGAACTGGTTGGGCACATTGTTAGCAGTGATGCTAAAGCCGGTGTCGATGCCGCCACCCTGGCCGAGCTCGACACGCCCTGTGGCGTTGCGGCCTCCACCGATATTGACGCGGTACTCGACCTCAACCCGGACTGCGTCGTGTACACCGCCCACTCAGAAACCCGCATGATGGAAGCGGCCAAAGACCAGGCGCGCTGCCTGCGCCGGGGCATCAACGTGGTGGCCTCGTCACTGTTTATGCTGCAATACCCCGACAACCCCGACGTCGCCTTTATTGCCGAGCCGATCAAAGAAGCCTGCGAGATCGGCGAAGCCACCTGCTTTAACAACGGTATTGATCCCGGTTTTGCCAACGACACCATGCCGCTGGTGTTCACCGGCCTAAGCGAGCACTGGTCGAGCATACGCATGCAGGAGATCATCAACTACGCCACCTACGAACAGGAAGACACCATTCGCGAGGTGATGGGCTTTGGTTATCCGGTCGATCACGATTGTGTGCTATTTGCACCCGGCATGCTGTCGCTGGGCTGGGGCGGCTCGGTGCGTTCGGTGGCGGCGGCCCTGGGCCTGGAAGTAGAGCGCGTGTACGAAGTGCACGAGCGCCTGCCCCTTGAGCAGGACACCGAAAATGCCATGGGCGTCTTCAAGAAGGGCACCACCGGCGCCATGCGCTTTGAAGTGCGCGCCGTGGTCGATGGCCGCGACGCCATCGTACTGGAACACATCACCCGCATCACCGACGACATCGCCCCCGACTGGCCCAAGGGCAAGGGTTACAAAGTGATTATTGAAGGTGAACCCAAAATGACCATCAGCATGGACATGGAAGACAAGCACGGCGACCACGCGGTGGGCGGTGTGATTCAAACCGCTACCGCCATCGTCAATGCCATTCCCGCTGTGGTGGAACAAGAGCCCGGCATGGTCGCCGCTTACGACCTGCCAAAAATCAACGGCAAGGGTTTGTACAAACCTGCCTAAGCAACGAAAAAAGGCGCGCTACCTCCATACCTCCAGGCAGCGCGCCTCTCGTTTACTCATCCTACCGTTATTACATCAACTTGATTTAAGCCAAGCGAATTCCGGCCGCTTTATTCCGCGCCATCAAACCAGTCTTTAAAACCCAGTTCGGCGTGGGGGCCAATATGTAGCTGCTCCAATACGCCATAGCCCACTTCATCGCCACAACGTGCAACCACCGTTTGCTGAATATGAATATTCTCCAGGTTCAGCGGCGGCGCGTCGTCACAGTTCCAGCTCTCGCCCGCGATAACGAGTTCACCATGCCATTTGCCGTGCCCCCACTCGGGGTGCATATAGCCCAGCCCCTTCATGCGGTGCAGCAATACCGGCTGCACAGTAATTTCGATCTGCTCGCCGTTTTTATGGTTCATCAGGAAGGTGCCCGACTCGGCCTGACGGGTACCGGGCTTGAATTTCAACTGGTGGCCAACGCAGCCCTGCCACAGCGTCATGGCCGGGTCATTTACCGGAATGCTCTCGCCCTCTGCATGAATGGGGGCGATGGCCTGATCAGTGTGCCACTGGTAGCCGCTGTCATCTTCAAACCAACCGGCCAGCGTGCAACGGTTTTCCCAGTGAATGGGCAGCCACATAAAGTGCACCGCCTGGAAACTGTCCAGCGGTGCGCCGCCTTCATACGGCGCGCCCACCGGACGAATCCCCCAGGAGCGGTCTTTCAGGCCGAAGGTGGTTTCGCTGTTCACCGCAATCTTGCGACCTTCAACGGAAATGCTGCCCTGCCAGTGGCCGAATTGGTCGATGCGGGTGGCGTCCATCACCACATGCCGGGCGTTGCGCAGGGTTTGCCGTCCCTCAGGAATCACCCCGGTTTTAGGGGTGAACACCAGGTCGCATTCGATATTGGTGTCGTTGGGTTCAATCACCAAACGGTGGCGCCCCATCGGCTCTAAAATGCTGAGTTTGAAGGGGCCAACATCCAAATCCATCGGCTCGTCAGAGGCGCGACGGGAACCGTGAAAGGCGTACTGGCGGCCGTCCACCACCACGCTAAAACTGCAGTCTACAATGCCCAAATTGGGATACCGGCAAAGGCCGATGCCAAAATAAAATGCGCTGTCTTTGGCGTGGCCGTTATACCAGAAGCGGTCATAGGTGAAGCGGTCACTGGTGGCGGTCTGCGCAACCGGCTCAGCGGTTTGGTGAATGGGGTAATCGTCGAGTTTACTAATCATGGCTACGCGTCCTCAGGCCGATTTTTCCGAGAGAATTTTTTCCAGATACTTCACTTCAAAGCAGCTGCTGAAATGGCTGTTAATGCTGTCTTCGTTGCCCATGCCTATCGACATACGCCCCAGCAACAACGCGAAACGCAAGCCGGCAAACACCAGGTAATAGTGAAGCTGGTCGGTGTTAAACCCGCTGAGCTGCGCCCACGCCTCGGCTGACTCCTGACGACTAGGGAAGCCCTCCAGCGGTGGAAAATCCAACCCGTGGCTGAACAACTCATCCATGTAGATCCACCACGCCACATCTTGCAGGGGGTCGCCCAGCGCGACCATTTCCCAGTCCAGCAAGGCGGCAACGTCGGTTTTATCCGGGCTGAAAATCACATTCGCCATTCGGGAGTCGCCCCAGCACAGAGCGACCGCCTGCTCTTTGGGTTGATGATCGCGCAACCACTGTAAGGTGCTTGCGGCAACATCGTGGGGAAGCCGCTCGCCATTGCGCTGGTAGCCCCACTGGTAATAATTTTCCCAGTACGTCAGCTGTTCATCGAGGCTGCGGGGAATGGCGCAGGCATTGAGGGCAGACTGAATAGCCGGGCTGCTAATATCGAGCGTGTTCACCTGCGCCAGGCGCTTCAGGCCCGCCAACCAGAGTTGGCGGCGGGTATCCGGCGCTTCCTCGGTTAACCAGCCGTCCATATGGTAGGGCGGCATATCCGGCGGAATCACCCCGTCGGTCTTTTTCATAATGTAGAATGGCTGCCCCAGCACCTCGCCTGTTAGCTCCTTGGCAAGGATCTCGGGCACCGGAATATCGCTATTGGCCGCCAGCATTTCCATCACACGGCACTGAATGCCCAGGTCATACTCAGGGAAGGCCAGGTACTCGCCACGCGGCTCAATGCGCGCCACATAAGCCGCCTCGGCGCCGCCGTGCTTAGCATCGAAGACCATAGTGATATTCGACATGCCCGTACCCTCGGGCACACTGAGCGACGGGATACTCACCGTGTCGCTAAGCTGGGCAGACAGCCAATTTTCCAGTTTGCTGCGGGTTTCGTCCGGGTTATCCAATACCGGTGTGGGGCGCTGTTCGTTACTCATGCGAGGCCTCATTGTTATGTTATTGAACGCCAATGACACGATGCTAACACGAATTAGTTAACGGTGTTACTATATTTAAAAAGAAGGATAAACCATGACCCGTAACATGCGCCGCGTTGGCCGCCCCAGCAGCACCAGCAAAGAGCAGATTCTTGCTGTGGCGCTGCAACTCGCCCAACAGCATGACCTCGCGGCGCTCAGCCTGCGACAACTGGCCAAGGAGCTGGGCATTAGCCCCACCTCCCTATACCGCTACTTTGAAAACAAACAACAACTGCTCACCGCCATCGGCGAAAGCGTACTCAGCGTGGATGTCAGTGCATTGCCTGCGGGGTTAAGCCACGCCCAACGCCTTGAAAAACTCCTCGACCAACTGCGCCAACAAGTACTCGCCTTCCCCGGCCTGCTACCCCAGTTCAACAACACCCTGCCCGCCGAAGCCATGGTCGCCACCATTGCCGCACTGGCAGAGCCCATCAAAGCCATACAGGTAGAAGACAGCCTCGCCGTGCGCCACGCCCAGTCACTGCTGTGGATGACCCTCGGCTTTGCCCTGTTCGAAAGCTCGTCCAGTCAGGCCAGTGTCAGTGGCCAATTTCTCGACCTGCCCGCGCAACTGCAAAGCACCTCTAAACACCTGGAGCTGGAGAATCACGAGCGGTTATGGCGGGAATTGGTAGAGAGGAATATTCGGGGTATTTGCTGATGGTAAGCGTTTCGCCCTGGCTGGGCGACCGGCTTATTTTCACGGGTATGCACGCGAATCATGCTTATGTAGGAGCGGGCCTGACCGCGACCTTTACCTTCAACGTGGCTAAGGTGGCTCCGTTCTGCAAGCCCTACGCAACGCTCATTTTCATTAATGCAGATGGCATGGTTTTCGCCCTTGCTGGGCGACCTACTTATTTTTTGTGCGAAAAAATAAGTAGGCAACAACAATGCCATCAGCATCTGCGAGAAAGAGCCATTCATCGGGCCATAAGTCAGAGGCCCCAAAACCTAATCGCGGTTGGAACCGCTCCTACAAGCGCTAGGTCGGTCGCGGTCAGGCCCGCTCCTACACGACAGGCAACATGTCCGCCCTGCCGAGCACGGCGGGATCTGTGCGGGAATAAGCCTTTCGGGCCATCAGGAAGGGGCCACGTAACCCAATCGCAGTCAGAGGCGGGGTTGCGCGAACGCTATTAGCGCCCGCTGGTGTAGCGCTCGGCTTCTTCCGCCAGCTCTGCTTCAACTTCCAGCAGACGCACTTCTTTAAACAGGTGATGGGCCGGGGTGTGCTCGGTGAGCGCATCGGCGGCAAGCAGGATGGCGGCGGCGGTCCAGGTGGGGCGCTCGTCGGGCCACAGCAGGTCTTCGACCATTTGGTAGCCGGTCCAGTATTCGCCGTTGCCGTCACGCCATTGGTGTAGCCAGCTGTAAACGTTAACGGCGCGCGCGTGATCACCGGCGGCGAGCAGGGCCATGGTCAGTTCGCAGGATTCCGCAACGGTAACCCAGGGCTCGTCGGACACGCAACGGCAACCGAGGCCGTCTTCAACGAATTCGCCCCAGCGTTTTTGTAGGTGGGCGCTGCCTTTGGCGGGCGGCACAACACCGGTGAGTACGGGGTAGAACCAATCCATGGAGTAGCGGGCTTTGCTTTCCCAGGTACGGTCAAAACGCTCGGGCTTGTTGCGCATGGCGTCGCCGAGGGCGGCGCGGGCGGTGCGCCATTCGTCGCGGGGCTCACCGAGTACAACCGAGATATTCCAGGCGCACTCCAGGCTTTTGTAGATGGAGGCGCAGCCGGTGACCAGCGCGTCTTCCATCGACTGGCCATCGGCATCGACCGCCCAGTTAATGTCGCCGTGGGGGCTTTGCTGGCCCACCACAAAATTGATGGCGCGCTGTACGCAGGGCCACATGGCTTGCAGGAACTCGCGGCGCTGGCTAATGAGGTAGTGGTGCCAAACGCCAGTGGCAATATAGGCGACGAAGTTGGTTTCGCGGCGTTCGCGGTTGTCCACTTCGCCGTTGCGATAGGCGGCCCACCAGCTGCCGTCGGCAAGTTGGCTGTCGCGCAGCCAGAAGTAGGCGCGCTCGGCGGCGTCGTATTCGCCGCCAATACTCAGCCCCATTGCGGACTCGACGTGGTCCCAGGGGTCGGCGTGACCGCCCTCAAACCAGGGGATGCTGCCGTCGGCCTGTTGCTCGCGCTTCAGGAACTCAATGGTGGCGCGGAAGAAGTCTTCCGGGTACAACCCCTTGCTGAGAAACAGTCCGCTCATGCTGCCTGTCCTTTTTCAAAATACATGACCACTGATTTGCCCATTACCGGGTTGAGGCCACGCTCGACGGTGCGGGTGATCCACGGCCGATCCAACAGGTCCCAGACCAGCAGTTTGTGGTAGCTCTTTACCAGCGGGTTGTTGTCCTGCTCCCAGAAGGCGCATTTCAGCCACCAATAGGGGGAATGCAAGGCGTGTGCCCAATGCCGACGGTAGAAGCGGAAACCCAGGCCTTGGATCTGCTTGCGCAGCTCGCTGGCTTTGAAAATACGCAGGTGACCGCCTTCCACTTGGTGGTAGGCATCGCTCAATGCCCAGCAGATTTTTTCTGGCCAGGCGCGCGGCACGCTGGCGCAAAACAGGCCGCCGGGCTTAAGGATGCGCTCGATCTCTTTGAGCACGGCCTGGTAGTCTGGGATGTGCTCCAATACTTCTGAGCAGATGATTTTGTCGAAGCTGTTGTCGGCAAAGGGCAGGTTCATGGCATCGGCATTGGCGAGACCAAAGGCGCGCTTGTCGTCGCTGCCATCAACAAAATCAGCGGCGCGCTGCTGGGCGGTTTGCAGGTCTTTCAGGCACAGGTCGACGCCTACCGCCGTGACTTCACCTTCCACATAAGCAGAGATAACGTGGCGGCCTTCGCCGCAACCCAGATCCAGCAGGCGGTCGCCGGGCTGGAGTGCAAAGTGTTTAAAATCAACCGTTTTCACTGCGTAATACCTGTTCGTAATAGTCCAGCATCTGCTGGGCGGCGCGGCTCCAGCAGAACAATTCTTCCATGCGCTCGCGGCCAGCCACTTCCAGAGCGCGCCGTTGCTCGGCGTTGCTCAGCAGCGCATCGATGCCATCGGCCAGAGCCTGGGCGTCGCGCACCGGCACTTGCAGGGCCGCGTCGCCGGTGACTTCTGGCAGCGCACCGCCAGTAGTGGACACCAGCGCTGTACCGCAAGCCATGGCTTCGCCGGCGGGCAGGCCAAAGCCTTCGTAAACCGAGGGCACGACGGCGACTTCAGCTTCATTGTAATAACGCACCAATTGCTCGGTGCTGATGCCCGAGGCGGTGGCAATGTGATTGTGCAGGCCAAGCTTTTCGATCAGCGCTTCGGCCTCGCCACCCTCGCGAATTTTGCCCACCATTAACAGCTGCAGGTCGGGGTAGCGCGGCAGCAGTTTTGCCACGGCTTCAAACAGGTAGCTCATGCCCTTCAATGGCGCATCGGCCGATACGGTTGCCATTAAGCGGCGCGGTATTTTTTTCACGCTGGGCAGCGGGCGGAATTCGTCGGTGTCGATACCACAGTGCACCAGCTGGATCGCGGCGGGCTGCATACCAAAGGCGGCGGCGATGTCTTCGCGGGAGCGCTCAGAAACGGTGACCACGTGGTGCAACTGCGGCGCAACCTGGCGCTGCATTTGGATGAAACTGTGCCAGCGGCGTATCAGCACTCGGTCAACCAGGGAGTTGGCAGCCTTCAGGGCAATATCCAGGTCGCTGGTAATGGGGTGATGAATGGTCGTGACCAGCGGAAAGCCGAGCTTTTGCAGTTTGAGCATGCCAAAGCTGAGGCTTTGGTTGTCGTGAATAATGTCGTAGTGGCGACCGTGTCGCTTGAGGTATTTCACCACGCGGCGGCCAAAGCAGTAGGGCTCGGCAAAACCGCCGGTTAGCTTGCTGCTCCACTCGATGATATTCGTCAGCGAGCTGAGGTGATGGGGGCGCAGCGAACCGAGGCCGGTTTCAAACAGGTTCATGCCCGGCATTTTGATCAGCTTCACCCGCGGGTCGAGATGGGGATAGGGCTGCCCCGAGATCACATCTACCTCGTGACCGGCATCCACCAGAGCCTTGCTGAGGTACTTGAGGTAAATACCCTGACCGCCACCAAAGGGCGCACTGCGATAACCGAGCAGACAGATATGAAGACGACGCTGCGGACGCGCCTCTTCAATGGGAATAACTTGGGCCGACCCGGTCGCCGCGGTGGCGGACTGGGCAAGCGCGGTTGGGTCTGATGACATAGCCGTTATCGCTGTTTGTTAGGATTGTTTCTGACGTGCCCGGCCTCTTATCGCCGCGACCGCTATTCACACTGGCGGCTCGCGTGCGGGCCTTGGGCCGCCGCAGCTATTGCGGGGCATGACGCCTCGTAAGTGAACGGATTCTAACCATCGCTTGTGGATAAATCCACCGACGGCCCGTCTCGCGGCCCACTAGAGGGATTACCAGTTTGTCATGTTACACTGCCAGGCCCCGCAAAAATGCCAGGAAAACCATAAAGATGCGTGCCATTTACAGCGCTTTTATCGCCTGCGCCCTGACCGCCGCTTGCAGCAGCCAGCCCAACCCGCCGCAGGACAGGGGATTATTCACGCCGCTGAATCGCGGTGGCGACCTGAAGCTGTTTGAATACCAGCTGCGAATCGCCCTCCCGCCGGTGAAACCGATTCGCCACACGGTGGACCCGAATCGCCCACAAAAACGCCCACCCAGTGACGACGAGCTGCTGAAACAGGCGCAGCGCATGCTGCGCAACGACAGCCGCCTGCAGGCCTATTGCCCCTACGGCTATATCACGCTGGAACAATACGCAGTGCTCGATGCATTGAAGATTCGCGGAGAATGCCGCTATCAGGCACCGCAGGGGGAAAGCTAATAAGGGGAGAAGCGATGCGTGAGCCGACCAGGCAGCTCACGCACAGGGGCTTAAGCGACTGGGCTTAACCACTCAGGGAATTGCTCGCGACGACCTTTGACCTGGTCAAAGTAGCGGCTTTGCAGCTCGGTGGTGATCGGGCCGCGTACACCACTGCCGATTTGACGGCCATCCAGCTCGCGAATAGGCAGAACTTCCGCTGCGGTACCGGTGAAGAAGGCTTCGTCGGCAACATACACTTCATCGCGTGTGATGCGCTTTTCTTCCACTTCCAGACCCAGCTCTTTGCAGAAGGCAAAGATGGTATTGCGGGTGATGCCGTCCAGGCAGCTGGTCAGCTCGGGCGTGTAGAGTTTGCCATCGCGAACGATGAAAATGTTCTCACCACTGCCTTCGGCCACGTAGCCTTCGTTGTCCAGCAACAAGGCCTCTTCACAACCGCTGTCCAGCGCTTCGCGCAGCGCCAGCATCGAGTTGATGTAGTGGCCATTGGCCTTCGCCTTACACATGGAAATGTTGACGTGGTGGCGGGTGTAAGAGCTGCAACGCACCTTAATACCCTTGTCACGCGCTTCCGGGCTCATGTAGCTGGGCCAGTCCCAGGCCGCAACAATAACGTGAGTGCGCAGGTTGTCCGCGCGCAGCCCCATGCCTTCCGAGCCGAGGAATACCATCGGGCGCAGATAGGCTTCGTCGAGATTGTTTTCGCGGACCACTTGGCGCTGCGCTTCGTTGATCACGTCTTTGTCGAAGGGCATGCTCATATTCATGATATGGGCTGAGCGGAACAGGCGGTCGGTGTGCTCGTTCAAGCGGAAGATGCAGGCTCCACGATCGCCAGCGTGATAGGCGCGCACGCCTTCAAATACGCCCATGCCATAGTGCAGCGTGTGGGTGAGTACGTGTACACGGGCATCGCGCCAGGGCACCATTTCACCGTCGAACCAGATTAGACCATCGCGATCGGCCATGGACATTGTCGTTTACTCCTGAAAATTACTGTTATGCGGTTATTGCTCGTCGAATATCTGTTGCCAGATTCGACGCACGGCGCCGCGTTCCTCTGCGAGGGCCTCACCACTGAGTTGTCCCTTTTGTTCCTGCAAGCTGGCCCGGTGCGACTGGCTGCGAAACGCGATATAGGCCTCGATCAAGGCCCGGGCATCAGCCTCGGGAATCAAACCTTCTTGTTGAAGGGACTCCAGGATCCGAATATTGTCGGTGTGGTAGTGCAGTGGCGGGTGCTGATGCGACCAAGCTAAAACGGCATATTGCACCATAAATTCTATATCAACGATACCTCCAAGGCCTTGTTTGATATCAAATTCGTGGTTTTTTTCACCGCCTGACGGCAACAAGTGCTGGCGCATCTTGTCGCGCATACTCAGGACGTCTTCGCGCAGCTTGGCAAGATCGCGCTCGCTGCCCAACACATCGGCGCGCAGCTCGGTAAATTTTTCGGCCAGTACCGGGTCACCGGCCACCACCCTCGCCCGCACCAATGCCTGATGCTCCCAGGTCCAGGCCTGACCGCGCTGGTAGTCGCGAAAGGCCGAGAAGGAACTTACCAACAGCCCCGAGTTACCCGACGGCCGCAGGCGCATATCCACTTCGTAGAGCTGACCGAGACGGGTTTGCGCGGTAAGAATATGGATGATGCGCTGCCCCAGGCGGGTATAGAACATGGTGCCATCCAGCGGGCGCTCACCGTCGCTAATCACGCCAGCGGGCACATCGTGCACGAATACCAAATCCAGGTCTGAGCCATAGCCCAGCTCGATACCGCCCATCTTGCCGTAGGCAAGAATCACAAAATGGCGGCGCGGGTCATCGCCACAGGGGGTGCCATGCTTCTCCACCAGATTCTGCCAGGCGATATCCACGACAAATTCCATTACCGTTTCGGCGATAAACGTCAGGTAGTCGCTGACCTTCATCAGCGGCAGGCTGCCGGTAATTTCCGAGGCCGCCACCCTGAGAACATGGGCCAGGCGGAAGTAGCGCAGCGCTTCCATTTGCGCTTCCAGGTCGTCCTCGGGAATGCGCAGCAGGCGCTGGCGCAATTCACTGCGCAGACCGTCTTTGTCGGGCACTGAGTACAGGCTGCTGGCGTCGAGCAATTCATCCAGCAACACCGGGTGCGCCGCCAACTGCCGCGACACCCAGGGGCTGGCATCGCACAACCTGACCAAGCGCCCCAGCGCGGCGGGGTTTTCCATTAACAACACCAGATACGCGGTGCGGCGCAGCACGGCCTCTATCAACGGGATCAACCGCAGGAAGGCGCGACCGCTGTCTTCGGCCTCTTGAGCTTGCTCCAGCAGCAGCGGCAGGAAATCGTCCAGGCGTTCCCGCGCACTGCCCTGCATGCGCTGCACGCCGGCCCCGGTTAATAGCGCCAGCAAGCGCCGCGCGACTTCGGCGGCATCGTTGTAGCCCGCCGCTTGCAGCTCTTCGGTCAGCGAGTCGGCGTCGGGGTCGTTCAGCAGCACTTCCCAGCGCTGAATGGCTGCGCGATCGGTGCTGCTCTCCTCTTCTGGCGCGGCAATAATATTGGCAAAGTGCTCATCGACACGCTGGCGGTGTTCGGCCAGTGCCGCCGTGAAGGCCTCCCAGCTGTCAAAGCCCATACTCAGCGCCAACGCCGCCTGAGGCGCCGGTGCATCGGGCAGCTGCTGAGTCTGCTCGTCGCGCCAGGCTTGAATGGCATGCTCGGCGTTGCGCAGGAAGACATTGGCCGCCTGCAGCTCGTCCACCACCGGGGCAGGCAACAGCTCCATGTCGCGCAGCTCATCGAGAATAATCCGCAGTGGACGCTGCTGCAGGCTGATTTCCTGACCGCCGCGAATCAACTGGAAACACTGGGCGATAAATTCAATTTCGCGGATACCGCCCGCGCCGAGTTTGATGTTGTTGTGCAGGCTGCGGCGCGCGACCTCGCGCTGGATCATCGCCTTCATATCGCGCAGCGACTCAATAGCAGAAAAGTCCAGATAGCGGCGGTAGGTAAACGGCCGCAGGCTGGCCATCAGGCGTTGATTTGCCGCTTCGTCACCGGCGATGCAGCGCGCCTTGATCAGCGCGTAGCGCTCCCAGTCCCGCCCCTGGTCTTGGTAGTACTCTTCCATGGCGTCGAAGCTGACCACCAGCGGCCCGCTCTGGCCATAGGGGCGCAGCCGCATATCCACGCGAAACACAAAGCCGTCGGCGGTGCGCGCATCCAAGGCCTTGATCAAGCGCTGCCCAAGGCGAATAAAGAATTCCTGATTGTCGACGCTGCGCGGGCCACCCACCGTGCTGCCCGCTTCGGGATAGCTGAAGATCAGGTCGATGTCTGACGAAAGGTTCAGTTCACCCGCGCCCAGCTTGCCCATGGCAATAACACTGAGCTGCTGTGGGCGGCCGTCGGCAGACTGCGGCTCACCCCATTCCCGGCACAACTCGCGGTGCAAAAAAGCCAGCGCTTGCTGCACGCATACATCGGCCAGAGCCGAGAGTTCGGCAGTGGTGGCGACCATATCGCAAAGGCGGTTCAGATCGCGCCACACCAATCTTAACCAGTGGCGGTAGCGAAACTGACGCAGGGTTTTGGCCAGCTCGTCGGCATTGCTGCAGGCGTCACACTCGGCCGCCAGTTGCTCAGTTAACTCGCCGGCGGACAGCGGTGCATCCAATAGCCCCTGCTGTTGCAGGTCGATCAGCGCCTGTGGAAAACGCTGGCAGTAGTCGAGAAAAATCGGGCTGGCCGCGATCGCCAGCAGCAGTTTGGGGCGCGCCTCCGACTGGGCAAATTCCTGATACCACTGGGCCTGCGGCTCGCTGCAGCGCTGAAGAAAACTCTGCCAACGGGCATCTAAACCCTCGGCAAGTAGCGCAGGTAACTCATCGGTTTGCACGTTTAATGCTGTGCTCATACATCATCCCCATCAGGCGGGCGGTTATGGATTCGGTACGCACCTTAGTGCGACTGCACCGGCGGCGCCACGCGCATAATTTCTGCAATGGTGGTCTCGCCAGCGGCCACCTTTCTCGCGCCACTGAGGCGCAGTGTTTTCATGCCTTTTTTCATCGCCAACAGGCGCATCTGGTCCAGCGCCACATCGTCTTGAATCGCTGCCTGCAACTCGCCTTCGAGGGTGAGAATTTCATAAATGCCCTGACGGCCGTAGTAGCCGGTATTGCGACACTCCAGGCAGCCAGTGGCGGCAAAGTAGCGCGCAGGCGGTGACAGTTTCCAGGGCGCGGCCAAGGCGGCCCATTCACTGCCGGCAGGGTCGGCTTCACTGCTGTCGACGGCGGTTTTGCAGTGCGGGCACAATGTGCGCACCAAACGCTGCGCCATCACCCCGAGCACGGTGGCGCGAATCAGGTAGGCGGGCACGCCCAGCTCCAACAAGCGGGTAACCGCAGAGGGCGCGTCGTTGGTATGCAGGGTAGAGATCACCAAATGACCGGTAAGCGCCGCTTGAATGGCCATTTCGGCGGTTTCCAGGTCGCGGATCTCGCCGATCATAATAATGTCCGGGTCCTGGCGCAGCAGCGCGCGCACGCCGCCGGCAAAGTCCAGGCCGATATTGTGCTGCACCTGCATCTGATTAAAGGCCTCTTCGACCATCTCAATGGGGTCTTCAATGGTGCAAACATTCACCTCGGGGCTGGCGATCTTGCGCAAGCTGGAGTAGAGCGTGGTGGTTTTACCCGAGCCGGTGGGGCCGGTGACCAACACTATGCCGTGGGGCGCGCCGATCATCGACTGCCAGCGCTGCAGGTCGTCACCGCGCAGGCCGAGTTCGTCAAAGCTGCGCAGCAAGACCTCGGGGTCGAAGATACGCATAACCATCTTCTCGCCGAAAGCGGTCGGCAGGGTGGACAGCCGCAGTTCTATTTCCTGCCCGGCGGGGTTTTTGGTTTTCAGGCGGCCGTCCTGGGGGCGGCGTTTTTCTGCCACATCCATACGGCCGAGAATCTTGAGGCGACTGACCACCGCCGTGAGCACGGTTGCGGGCAACTGGTATACCGTGCACAACACGCCGTCGATGCGAAAGCGCACATTGCCCTGGTCGCGGCGGGGCTCGATATGAATATCACTGGCGCGCTGATCGTAGGCGTATTGCAGCAGCCAATCGACAATATTCACCACGTGGCTGTCGTTGGCATCCAGGTCTTTTTGTTTGCTAATTTCGAGCAGCTGTTCCAGGTTGGTCGTGCTGCTGCGCTCCCCGGTGCTGGCACCGCGCACCGAGCGCGCCAGGCTGTAGAACTCCACGGTATAGCGGTCGATGGCATCAGCGTCGGCGATCACCCGGCGAATAGGGCGATTCAATACCTGCTGCAAATCACTCACCCAGCCATCAACGAAGGGTTCGGCGCAGGCGATCACCACCTCGGCCGGCGTGGACGCCACCGCCAGAATGCGATGGCGCTGAGCAAAGGCAAAGGACATAACCTCGGTGACCGAGGGCACATCAATTTTTAGAGGATCAATGCGCTGAAAGCCCAGCCCGCAGCGATCGCTCAGCCACTGCAATAGAGTGTCTATACTGAGGGTCGCCCCGCTGCGCCGCGCATCGGCAAGTTGCTGGCTGGCCAGGTAATTGAGCGGGTGCTGTAGGCGCTCGCCTTTGCGCGGTGGATTGACACCAGCGCGCTTGGCGGCAACTGGCTCAAGCAGGCCGTCGTCAACCAGCTGCCGGAGTAGCACTGCGGTATCGAGGGGGCCCTGTGTTTTCAGCGAGTTGGGCATTGAAGCTCCGAATTGTCATATTTTGTATTTATAGTACGGCAAGCCGCTCAGCCAGCGAGAGGCGACCGTGCAAAAAACTGGAGGGGGCGACACTGCGTCCGTATAATCGCCGCCACTCAACTACTCATGTGCGCAAAGGAGCCTTAACGTGCCCTTAAATAAGCTAAACAACCTGTTTGGTAAGTCACCCTTTGAACCCATACAGGAGCATATTAAGAAAGCCGAGGCCTGTGCGATAGCCTTGCAGCCATTTATTAATGCGGTTATCGATAAAGACTGGCAAGGCGCCGAAACCGCTCAGCAGCAAATTGTTAAGCTGGAGCACGAGGCAGACCTGATCAAGAAGCAAATCCGCCTCAACCTCCCCAGCAATCTTTTCCTCCCCGTTCCCCGCTCCGACCTTCTCGAATTAATCAGCATGCAAGACCGCATTGCCAACTGCGCCAAAGATATCGCAGGCCTGATGCTCGGTCGCCGCATGGAGATTCCGGCATCACTTGTCGACGATATGCGCAGCTACGTCGACCTGGCCATTGCCACATCTTCGCAGGCCAAGAAGGCCATCGAAGAGCTGGATGAACTGCTGGAAACGGGCTTTCGCGGCCACGAAGTAAAGCTGGTTGAGAAAATGATCGAAGAGCTCGATCGCCTCGAGTATGAAGCCGACCAATTGCAGGTAACGATTCGCGCCGAACTTTACGGCATTGAGCGCGACCTGCCGCCGGTGGACGCCATGTTCCTCTACAAAATTATTGAGTTGATCGGCGAGCTGTCGGACAAGTCACAAAAAGTCGGCTCACGCCTGCAAATCATTATTGCCCGCTAAGCAAGGGTTTCACACGTATTTAAGGAAGACTCATGTCTATCATTGCTGAACACGGGCAACTGCTGCTGATTCTCGCCTGCCTCTTTGGATTTTTCATGGCCTGGGGCGTTGGTGCCAACGACGTGGCCAACGCGATGGGTACCTCGGTTGGCGCCAAGGCGCTGACCATTAAACAGGCGATTCTTATCGCCATGCTGTTTGAATTCTGCGGCGCCTACCTGGCCGGTGGCGAAGTCACCCAGACTATTCGCAAGGGCATACTCGACCCCGCCTATGTCGCCGACAGTCCCGAATTACTCGTCTACGGCATGTTATCGGCGCTACTTGCCGCTGGCACCTGGCTGCTGGTTGCCAGCTTGATGGGCTGGCCGGTTTCCACCACCCACTCCATTGTTGGCGCACTGGTCGGTTTTGCCGCTGTGGGTATTGATGTCGACGCCGTCGCCTGGGGCAAGGTCGGACAAATTGTCGCCAGCTGGGTGGTCTCTCCGGTGCTCGCGGGGACGATTTCCTTCGGGCTGTTTATCAGCGCGCAAAGCCTGATCTTGCGCGCCGAAAAGCCGTTCGAAGCTGCGAAACGCTACATCCCTTATTACCTGTTCTTGGTCGGCTTCATGATCTCCATGGTCACCATGGTGAAAGGCCTCAAGCATATTGGTTTGGGCCTGACCTTTGGCCAAAGCCTGATGTACGCTGCGGTAGCAGGCCTGATCATTACCTTTATCGGCAACCTGTTCCTGCGCCGCATTAAAGACGAGCCCGACCCGACTGGCCATTCACGCTTTGCCAGCGTCGAACGCGTCTTTGCGGTACTCATGGTATTCACTGCCTGCGCCATGGCCTTCGCCCACGGCTCCAACGATGTGGCCAATGCCATCGGGCCGGTCGCAGCGGTGGTTAGCGTTATTCAGTCCGGCGGTGAAATCGCCGCAAAAGCGGCCCTGCCCTGGTGGGTATTGCTGCTGGGCGCTGGCGGTATTGTGTTCGGTCTGGCGACCTACGGCTTCAAGGTTATCGCCACCGTCGGTACCAAGATCACCGAGCTGACCCCGAGCCGCGGCTTTGCGGCCGAGCTGGGTGCAGCCTCAACCGTTGTGCTGGCATCGGCCACCGGCCTGCCCATCTCAACCACTCACACACTGGTGGGTGCCGTGTTGGGCGTAGGCTTGGCACGCGGTATTGCGGCGCTGAACCTGCGTGTGATCCGCAACATCTTCATGTCGTGGATCGTGACCCTGCCCGCGGGTGCCGGCCTGGCCATTATTTTCTTCTTCATTTTCAAAGCCACACTGGGTTAAGCCAGCGCTTCGCCGCCACTGCCGAGGCGATAGCGCTGGGCAGTGGTGGCTGGACCGATTCCCCCCTCACACCCTATTCGCTGCCCATTTTCCTGCCTACAATGGTGGCTTTACTGCCGTTGAGTGCAAACCACACCATGAAACACCCGCCATTGGTAAATATGCTTCGCGAGCTGATCGCGCTGCCGTCGATCAGCGCCACAAGCGAAAAGTGGGATATGGGCAATCAAGCTGTGATCGAGCAGCTGGCCAACTGGTTGCGCCCCCTCGGTTTCGAGGTGCGCGTTATGCCGCTGGCCACACCGGGCAAAGCCAATCTGATTGCCAGCTACGGCAGCGGCAGTGGCGGTTTAGTGCTGGCCGGGCACAGTGACACGGTGCCCTATGACGATGCGCGCTGGCAGTCCGACCCGTTTGCACTGAGCGATCGCGACAACCGTTTTTACGGTTTGGGCACCGCCGATATGAAGGGCTTCTTTGCCCTGGTGATTGAGGCCGTGAGTAGCTTGCTGAGCCACGACTTCAAAGCGCCGCTGATTATTCTGGCAACCGCCGATGAGGAAAGCAGCATGGACGGTGCCCGCGCGCTGGTGCAGAGCGATATCTCGGGGGCGCGCTACGCGGTAGTGGGCGAGCCTACCGGGCTAAAACCGATACGCGCGCACAAAGGCATATTAATGGAAGGCATTACCATTACCGGGCGCAGCGGCCATAGCTCGAACCCGCTATTGGGCAACAGCGCCCTGGAGGCCATGCACGAAGTGATTGGCGAACTGCTAAACCTGCGCGGCGAGCTGCAAGAGAAATACCACCACCCCGGCTTCGCGGTACCCACGCCCACCATGAACCTGGGCTGCATTCACGGCGGCGACAACCCCAACCGTATTTGCGGGCAATGCGAGCTGCATTTTGATATTCGCGCAATTCCCGGCATGGATACCGACGAGGTTCGCCAACGCATTCAGCAACACCTCAGCCCCATTGCAGAGCGCCGCAAAATCAATATTGGTTTGCGCTCACTGATCGGCGGGGTAGATGCCTTTGAACAGCCTGCGGACTCGGAGCTGGTGAAGGTTGCAGAACAACTCACGGGGCAGAGCGCCGATGTGGTCAACTTCGCGACTGAAGCGCCGTTCTTCCAGCAGCTGGGTTTGCAAACCATCGTCATGGGGCCCGGCTCTATCGACCAGGCCCACCAGCCCGATGAATTTATTGCTCACGACCAGATACAGCCCACTGTGGCGTTAATTCAGAATTTGGTAACGCGCTTTTGCCTTGCGCCGCCGGCCTCAACAGAGGGGCGCGTAACACCCTCGGCAGAGTGACAGCAGATCGTCGGCGGCCAACTCGATTTCTAACCCCCGACGCCCGGCACTGATGTATATGGACGGTAAATCTGCGGCAGACTCGTCGACAAAACTGCGCAGCGCTTTTTTCTGTCCCAGCGGGCTTACCCCACCGAGCACGTAACCGGAACTGCGCTCCACCGCTTTCGCCTCAGCCATCGCCGCCTTTTTGGCCCCGGCTGCCTTGGCCAGCTTTTTCATATTCAACATGGCGGCAACAGGCACCACGGCGACTACCAATTCGCCGGTGGCGAGCGCGGCCACCAGCGTTTTAAACACCCGCTCGGGCGGCAAGCCCAGCTTGTCCGCCGCTTCTAAGCCGTACGATGCGGCACTGGGGTCGTGTTGATATTCGTGAACGCAATGGCGAATACCCGCCTTGCGTGCGAGTTCAATAGCCGGAGTCACGGGTAGGCCTCACAAACAAAAGCGTGAGTATAGCGCCGCACTCGGGCGGCCGGGTAGCATCAGCCCGGCTTGCCCTGACGCAGTCGCCGGCAGTACAGGAAGACACCGAGCGCAAAACTGGCGGCAATGCCCAAGGCGAAAAGCGCGGCCACCGCATCGCGCACATCGCGCCCCAAGCCGTCGAGAAAATGCCATTTATGTAGCCACGCAAAGCTCCAGCCTTCGGCCCGGTCGCTATCGCGAACATGGGCGGCCAACACGCCGCTACGAGGCTCAACATAGTAGCGATCGCCATTTTGCAGATTCTCGAAAGCCACCACCGGCAGGCGCTTATTGATGAAGCCATACTCGCCTTCAAAGCGTGTAATCCACACTGCTTCGCCCAATTCGGCATGGCCGGAATAATAGCTGGCAAGCTCTCGGGCGTGCTGCGCCTCACCACCGGCTAGCTCCTGGCTGCTGGCAGCATGCACATAGCTGAGTTCACCGGACTGCCATACGCGAAAATAGGGCTGGCCCTGCACCGCAACCAATTCGGCCTGGCGAATGCCATCGCCCAGCGGGCCCCAGTCCAGCGACAATTCACTGGGTGAAAAGGCGACGCTCGGCGTTGCGCGGCTCGGCGCCGGATTGTGTTTTTGCAGCAGGTGCCATGCGCCACTGACGCTGAAGGTCACCGTTGTTAAAGCCACCACGATGCCCAGGCGACGATGCCAGGTTCGCGCCGCGCTGCCCTTGCGCCAACCGCGGCCGGACCTCGCCTGCATAACATATTGGCCAGCGCCCATTACACCGACGACAATACCGCCGAACAGAAACACCAGCATCGCCCCGTGTCGCAGTTGCTCATTGGGGATAAACACCCAGTTGTGCAGATTGCGAAACAGCGCCGACCCCGCCGCCTTATTGGCATCGACCATCGCGGCCAGACGCCCGCTGGCAGTGTCGACATACACCCGCAGTACGTCATCGCGCGCAAAGGCAACGCGCTGCACCGGCAGCAAGCGATTGATAAACAGATAGTCTTCACTGAACTGCCGCTGCTCCGTCAGCTTCGCCACCGGGCTGGCCTGGTCGCCGCTAAAGTGCCGTGCCAGCTGCGTAGCATAGGCCTGTTCGGCGTGCGGCAGCAGTTCGGCGCTGCGGGCGTCGAGCCACAAAACCTGCCCCGCGAGGGCCACGCGATACTGCGCGCCCTGGCCCCAGTCAACCAGTCGCAGCGCCGTAACGGGCGCGGCAATACCGGCGCGCTGCAAGGCCTCGGCCGGACTCAGTAGTTCGCTACCCGACATTGCATTCAGGGGGTAGCGATGTTGATCGGCCACCGGCTGCAGGCGAGAAATAATGGGGTGGGCGAGACCACTCAGCCCCCAGGCAATAATACCGACGGAGACCAGCGCCCCCAGCCGCATGTGCCAGCGCAGCAGCAGGCCGACCAGCGCGGTGCGTGTCATCGCCATTACCAGTCCACCTTCACACCGAGTATCGCTGTGCGGGGTCGGCCGGGTGTATAGCTCGGCCCCCACTTGCTGGTGGTTTCCGCGTAGCGACGGTCGTCGACGTTGAGCACGCGGCCATACAGACTCAGGGTGTCACTGAGCGGGTATTCTGCGCGCAGATTTAACAGCGCATGGCCCTTGTAGCGGTCGCGGTCATTGGCATTGCCGTCGTCCCCGTTGGCCTCATCCAACCAGTGCGGGCCCTGATGGGACCACTCCACTTCCAGATAGCCGCCCCTGAGCGCCAGCGGGTGGTAGTTGAGCCGGATATTGGCGAAGCTGCGCGGGGCATCGGGCATGTCGTTGCCGCTGAAGTCGCCACTGCGGTCGACCCAGTCGCGATATTCATGTTGGTTGCGGCTGTATGCCACGCTCACGTCCAGGCTGCTGCCCAGCCGCTGAGCCACGCCCAGTTCAATACCGCGGTGGCGGGTTTCACCGGCATTGGTATTGCGTCGCGCGCCCGTGCCGGTGTCTTGAATGCTGAGGATATCGTCTTCCTTGCGCATATCGTAAAGGCTGATTTCAAAGCTGCCGCCGTGGCCCCACTCCCCTCGCAGCCCCACTTCAATACTGTCGGCTTTCACCGGCTCCAGAGCGGTTGAGTCCTGCGTACTGCCACTGCGAAAGAGCTGCCCGGCCGAGGGAATACGAAAGGCATGGCGGTAGGCCAGATAGGCGTTTAGGCGCTCGTTGATGTCGTAGATCAGCCCAAGTTTCGGGCTCAGGTGTTCAAAGTCGATGGCTTGGTCACGGGGGCGCAAATGAAGCGGCGTGTCCGGGCCGGATAAATGGTCGCGGTAGTCATAGCGAATGGCGTCGTAACGCAGCCCCGCCGTGGCGCGCAGGCGTGAAGAGAGCTGGTGTTCTATATGCACATAGGGCGATACCGAGGTGAAGTCGACCGTAAAATCATAGAGCCTGCCGGCGCGACGATAACTCTGCCAGTAATTACCGGGGTCGTTGTCGCTGCGTTCGATATAGTCCTGGCGGGTGTCGCCGCGACTGACATCGATATCCACTCCGGCAATGTAGAAGCTGCTTTCGTCAAAGTCGCGCCGAAACTTGGCGAGCAGGCCGAGAGAGTCGTGGCCACTCTGGTTGATATGCGCGTCCTGCGAATCGAGCGCCGCGGGGCAACTGGGGCACCACGGCGGTGGTGGCTGCACGCGGCCGGTGTTCAGCGTCCACGTCGCGATATAGTCCAACTGGTTGCTGCGCAGGTAGGGTGTCAGGCTCAACAGCCCCTTATGCGTCGTTTTTTCAAAAGCGTTGGAGAGACGGAAGGCCTTTACATCGCGAAAACCGATGGTGTTACCCGCCTGCTGCGGGTCGTTGCGAAAGTCATCGTAGCGCAGCCCCGAACCGCCGGTCGCCATATTGATCACGCTGCCGCTGGCCACGGTGTTCACCGTCCAACGCTCGCTGAGCTGACGATACCACGACGCCACCAACTCCTGGCGCTCGCTATCGGTGTTGTCGCGCCAGCCGCCGTTGTGGCTCAGCGAGGCGCTGAGGGTGTAGCTGTTCTCGTCGCCTACACTGGCCGTGCGCAACTGCGCGCGCAGCCAGTCGTGCTCGCCCGCCTCCACACTCACACTCGCCCGGTCTTGCGACGGCGGCTGCCCCACCAGGCTGTTGATGACGGCGCCTATTGCATCGGAGCCATAAAGCGCCGACCCCGGCCCCTTGATCACCTCCACGCCGTTACCCAGTGCGGTGTTCACCTCATACAAGGCATTGTGATTAAAGAAGCCCGCGCTGCGAGTGGGCACGCCGTTCTCCAAATAGAGGTAAACCGGGCCGTAGGACACAGGCTGACGGATCGCCGCCGCAGCGCCCTCGCCACTGGAGCCCAGCTGAACAATATTGACACCCGGAATGCGATTTAACAGCTCGGCCGAGTGGCCGGGGTTTACCGCTTCCAACTCGTCTTGACCAAGGACACCAACACTGGCGGCGACATCCTGCAGCTGACGCGCCTCGCGAGTGGCGGTAACCAATACGGTTTCGAGCTTGCTGTGCTCCGCCGCCGCCCATTGACTAGATAGCGCCGCCAGCAGTGTCAGCAGGCCTGCAGGTAAACGAGATGACATAGTTCGCCCCAAGTGCGTAAAAAGGCGAACATTCTAGTTATCTACAGGGTTTGCCGAAATGCGACCAATTGTCGCAGGCCCGCCCCGCTGGCAGCTAATCGCTCAGGCGCTTGCTCAAGGAGATCTGACTGCGTTTGCGCACGCGAATATTGAGTATTTCCACCGCAAAGGAAAACGCCATCGCAAAATAGATATAGCCTTTGGGAACGTGAACATCGAGGCCCTCGGCCATCAGCGTCAGGCCAATCATCAGCAAAAATGACAGGGCGAGCATTTTGATAGTGGGGTGACGGTCGACAAAATTGCCGATGGGTTTTGCCGCAAACAGCATTACCGCCACCGACACCACAATGGCGATCACCATCACGGAAATGTGGTCGACGAGGCCCACGGCGGTGATCACCGAGTCCAGCGAGAACACCATATCCAACATCGCGATCTGCACCATCACCGACGCAAAACTGGCCGACACCGGCGCCGTACTGGTCTCGTCGCTAATCTCCAGACTTGCATGAATTTCGTGGGTGGACTTCGCCAGCAGAAATAAACCGCCGACCACCAGAATGATATCGCGCCCCGATATCTCTTGCCCGAACGCCACAAACAAGGGCTCAATCAGGCCCATAATCCAAACCAAACTAAACAACAGCCCCAAGCGTGCCAACATTGCCAGAGCCAAGCCCAGACGACGTGCTTTCTCCCGCTGCGATGCCGGCAGTCGACCCACCAGGATCGAGATAAAAATAATATTGTCGATACCCAGCACGATCTCCAGTGCAACGAGTGATGCCAGGGCAACCCAGGCCTCGGGGCTCGCGATCCACTCAAACATGATCAATACTCGCAATGGGAAAACGCTGAGCATAGCGCGACATCCGCACGGCGCAAATACACTGCGGAGATTCCGCAACAAAATCCTTATAAAGCGCGCCGTGACTTGCGATAATTCCGCGCCAACCCCGCCGGAGAGCTTATGAACCCGCCCCCCGTCGCACTGATTACCGGTGCCAGTCAGCGCATAGGCGCAACCATTTGTCGCAAACTGCACACGCAGGGCTACCGCGTTATTATTCACTGCCGCCGCGAAAGCGCCGCTGGCACGGCACTGCTCGAAGAGCTCAATCAGCAGCGAAGCGACTCGGCCGTTATGCTGTACGCCGATCTGGAAAAGGTCGCCGACGTGGAGCGCCTGGCCAGCGACGCCCTCGCGCAATGGCAGCGGCTGGATGCCTTAGTCAACAATGCTTCTGGGTTTTACCCCACGGCGGTGGGCGAGGTAAGCGAGGCCGACTGGGACAGCCTGCTGGGTAGCAATGTCAAAGGCGCATTCTTTCTCAGCCAGGCGCTGACTCCGGCGCTGCGCAAGCACCGCGGCGCCATTGTGAATATTGTCGATATCTACGGCGACAAACCCCTGCAGGGCCACCCGGTCTACAGTATTGCTAAGGCTGGCTTGGCAATGATGACGCGATCACTGGCGGTGGAGCTGGCACCGGACGTACGCGTGAATGGCATTGCCCCCGGCGCAATATTGCCGCCGGTAGCCAGCGATGCCTTTGGTGAGATCGAGCAGCGAAATGTGAGTGAGCGCGTGCCATTGCAACGCTGGGGGAGCGCCGCAGATATTGCCGGCACAGTCTGGTTTTTGCTCCAAAGCGATAGCTATATCAACGGCCAGATTATTGCCGTTGATGGCGGGCGCAGCATCTCGATATAGCCGCAATAACCGCCTTAGGGCCTGTTAACACTAATAAGTGGGCATCCCTTCCCATGGGCGAACTTCCTGGCCGGCCCGGTTCCACGGCGAAGTCCCTGTGACATTCGCAAGCGACACACTTCTCGCCGCAGACACTCACTGCCGACCTAACAAGCAGTGAATGTGGCGGGACGGGTTTGCCCAGCGCCAAGACTAACTATATAGTCGAGCCTCTACCTCCCCAAAACTGGGGACGGCGAAAGGAGTCGCTGTTCACTGCCAGGGATGCACCGGCGCAATGAAAAATACATGGACAACGACAGACTGTCGCAGCTCATTGGAGAGCTCTATCGCCACGCGGATCAGGCAGACGGCTGGCTAGCCTTTTTCTCACTGCTGGAATCGGACATTCCCACCCGCTCTACCACCTTAATGCTGGAAAACACGCAGGAAAAAAACGGCGACGTTATGCTGAACCGGCATATCGACGAGAGCGACATGCAAAGCTATATCGACTACTACCTCAAGCGGGATGTCTGGTCGGCCGAGCTGATTAAACGCCCGCCGAAAAAATTTCACGGCAGTCAGGAGCTGTCGGACAAAGCCTTGCTAGCGTCTGAATTCTACGCCGACTATGCACGCCCCGCCGATGTTCGCCATGCTTGCGGCGCTTATATAGAAGACCCAAGTCAGGGGCGGGCGTTTCGCGTTACCCTGCAACGCAGCCACAGTCACCAGCCCTTTAGTCGCGACGAGCTGACCTCTCTGGATGCCTTTGTCCCCCATATTCAGAACGCGCTGGCCATCCACAAGCGCAATATCGATGGCGAAATTACCCGCATGGGCCTGGAGGCGGTAGGACGAATTGTCGATAGCGCGGCCTTCTTACTCAGCCCAAGGGGCGAACTGCTGTCTCACAACAGCATGGCAGAAGCGCTACTGAAACGTGGCATTGCCCTGCATCGCGGTCGTCAACTGCGCTTCAACCACCCGCAGCTGGATCGTCACGCCGCGCAACTTTTCAATGACTTGATGGCGTTTACCGACAATAAGCAACGCCAAGCGCGCCGCTTTGCCCGAATTGGCGACAGCGACAATGGCTATCAAATGAGTGTGGAACCCTGGCTGATTCCGTCGATACGGCCCGGTTACCAGGAGCTTGGCGCACTGCTGCAGCTCAAACCCAACACCTTGCGCAGTCAATTGAGCCACCAGGGCTTGCGCAAGCTATTCGGCCTTACCGCTAGCGAGGCCAGCGTTATTCAGGGCCTGGCAGACGGCTGCTCGGCGGCAGCCATTGCCCAGCAACTGGGGGTGAAAGAAAGCACCGTGCGCAGCCACATTAAATCCAGCTACCAAAAGCTGGGCGTAGGCAAACAGTCGGAACTGCTAAGCGTGGTGTTTTCTTCCCTGGCCCGGCTTTAATTAGCGGTTCAGTACGTCGTCGCGCACACTTTCCGCAATATTGGCCACTTCCTGAATATCTCCGTCGCCCACGCCCAGCTCTGACAGCGTGGCGGCCAAGTCTTCAACAACGGCGTTGAAGTGCTCATCGTTCAAGCCCATACCGGCGTGTGCGTTGCGCATGTCCTCACCGGTGTAATCATTGGGGCCACCAAACACCATGGTTAAGAAGGCTTTCTGTTTGCGGGCCTGGGCGAACATATCAATATTTTCAAAGAAGCTATTGATGCGCTCATCTGCCAGCACCTTTTCGTAAAAAATATCCACGGCCTTGTCTACCGCTGCTTCGCCACCTATGCGCTCATATAATGTTGTCATTATCTCTCTCCGATTAAAGATGCATAATAAATGCATGTTTTGAGGCGTTATAATAGCCACGACTCCAGTGTCAGGTAAAGGGCTGATAGATGAAATTAAGTAAACATACGGACTACGCCTTTCGCAGCCTGATATTTTTGGCGGGGCAGCCGCCGGGGCAGCGCGTTACGATTCAGGATATTTGCGACTTTTACAGCATCTCCCCGAATCATGTATCGAAGGTCATCATGCAACTGGTGCGCAGGGGTGAGGTTGAATCTGTGCGGGGGAAAGGTGGCGGCCTGAGTTTGGCTAAGGCCCCTGAGGACATCGCGCTGCTGGACATCGTAAAAGAGTTTGAAACCACTTTGCAGCCGATCAACTGTGCAGAGCAGCCCTGCAGAATTATGGGCGACTGCGCCTTACAAGGACTGCTGGGCAACGCCGTGGGCGCTTTCCTGAAAAGCCTGGCACCCTACACGCTCGCCGATATTACTAGCAGCGAGGTGCAGGTACTGCGCCTACAGGCTGATTAGTCAGCCGGTAGCTCGGCACTGTGGTAGATATTTTGCACATCGTCCAGCTCGTTGAGCATGTCCATGAATTTTTCAAACATGGGCATATCGTCTTGGCTGATCGGCGCGGTGGTTTGGGGCAAAAACTGAATTTCTTCGACATCAAAATCGATGCCTTCAAACGTTTCTTGCAGTGCCTGTTTGGTCTTAAAGAATTCCGTATGCGGCGCAAACACACTGATTTTGCCGTCTTCGCACTCAATATCGCTGACGTCCACGTCAGCCATCATTAGCGCCTCCAACACCGCCTCTTCGTCGTCACCGTCAAAAACAAAGATCGCAGAGTGGTCAAACATGTGGCTGACACTGCCCTGAGTACCGATCTTGCAGTTGGTTTTGGTAAACGCCAGGCGCACATCGCCAAAGGTACGGTTTGGGTTGTCGGTTAAACAATCCACAATCACCATGCAGTTGCCGGGGCCAAAGCCCTCGTAGCGCGCAGGCGAGAAGTCTTCGCCGGCACCGCCCTGCGCTTTATCCAGGGCATTTTTGATAACGTGGCTGGGGACTTGGTCTTTCTTTGCGCGGTCCAACAAACTGCGCAGAGCCAGGTTGGCATCAGGGTCTGCCCCTCCCGACTTCGCCACCACGTATATTTCGCGGCCATACTTGCTGTAGACCTTGGTTTTGGCGGCGGCCGTCTTGGCCATAGACTCTTTTCGGTTTTGGTAGGCTCTGCCCATTACGCAGCTCCGCGTGTTGGTTAAATTAAGGTCGGCGATTTTAGCTTGCCAAAGCGCGCTCTGCCAATCGCCTGACGGTTTGGCTAAAACTCGAACTTCAGCGGCGCGGTGTTTTTCTGTTCCAACACCACCGGCAATCGGAAGTTTTCCGGCATGCGCTTCATAATATAGCGGCGGCCGTTGTCCACATGTTGGTAGCGCATCAATTCGCTGCTCAGGTGATCAATGCGATAGGCGTCGTAGTGCGACGGGTTCTTCGCGTTGGCCAGCTTCATACCGTCAACCATCACCCAGCCGCGAAAAATACGAAAGTACACATCCCCCGAAACGCCCCAAAAGCCCACCTCGGCCTGGCTCTCTACCCGACCGTCGGGATGCGTGCTGCGAAAGTCTGTGCGGTAGGTGCCATCTTCGGCTCGCTCTACTAACCACTCTTTGCGAATACCGGTTTTACTATTGGCAATGCCATACCACTTACCCAGCAGGGCTTTGCGCGCCTGCGCGGTAGTCAGGCCGCTGCCATCTGCCGGCGCGGAACGAACGTCACCCCGAGACTCCACGGCGGGCGTGGCAGCAAGGCTGGCACCCTCAAATTCCACCTGCTGGCGGTCTACCATTGAGCTGCATGCCGACAAACTGGCTGCCAGAATGCCCGTTAACACCAGGCTGCCCAAGCCAGAGAATTTAATCATCTTGTCCATCCAAACAAAGCAGGCGCTGATGAGCAGGAAAATACAGCGCCGACGAAATCGGACATTCTAACCCAGTTGCCTGCAAGGCCTCTCGGTATATCTGCATTTTATTGCTGTAGCGCTCACGCTGGGCCGCCAGAAAGGTCTCCAGAGAGCCCCGTGCCTCAGCCGTTTTATAATCGATAATCCAACAGCGCGGTTGCTCGCCGCGATTGTCGATAAACGCGCGATCGAGAATGAGTGTTTGCCACTGTCCTGCCATCAAGCGACGAATGGTTTGTTCACTGGCCTGCCAGTCGTAACTTTGCAGAATCCACTGCCCCTGCTCACAGGCCAGTGTGTTGTCGAGTAAGTGCAGCACTCGTGCCAGACTGTCTTCCAGGCCCGGCTCGGGGTGGCAATGATGGCGCAACCGCTGTCGCAATGCGCCGACCAATCTGGCGCGGTCATCTATCAGCACCCGGCTCGTTTGCTGGCGCCCCAGCCGCTCCATTAATTCGTGGAACACAATACCGACTGCGCGCTCTTCAATATTGTCTTCAAGCACCGCGTTTTCGGTCTGGCGCTGCACCCGTTGCAGCGGCGACTCCGGGTACACCTCCGCCTGCCAGGGCGGCTGCAGTGTCACAGAAAAGTCGCGTAACCTCGGTGCCAGCGGCACTCGCAGCGGCGACGCTTCATCGCCGTCCTGCAGCAGCTCGGCGGCTTCGAAGTCAGCCGACACCACCGGCCATAGCCGCGCCAGAAAACTTGCCGCATCGGGCTTGAGGTCGTCTTTACTGTTCATTTTCGCCACGCCAAACAGGTGCAGTTCCACCTTCGCGCGGGTGAGTGCCACATAGAGCAGGCGATCCAACTCTTCACTAAGCGCCTGCTTCTGCACGCCACACAGGTAGTCGTAAAGCCGCTGCTCATCACCGCCACTGCGCTGCGGCTTGGGGGCAAACAGCATGTGCTGTTGCAGGCGCTGCCAGGCCAACAGTGGCCGGTCATCATTGCGGCCGCGATTGCCCAGGCCCGGCAGGATCACCACATCAAACTCCAGACCCTTGGATTTGTGAATGGTCATCAACTCCACGCGGCTGCTCGGCGGCGCGGCGAACAACCGTGCCAGCGACGATTCAAAGGCCGCGATGTCTTCGAGAATACCCGAGGGCGCGTGCTCGTCGAGCACCGCAAGCACACGGTCGATATCAGCTTGCTGGTGCGGCGCAATACAGGCCGGTCCGCCCAAGCGGTGCCAAAGGCTGCGCAGTGCCCAGCGCAGGTCGCGACTCTCCGGCCGCGAGTCCAGCCAATTCAGGGCCTCGACGAGGCGTGTGCAAACGCGCCGCCCCTCGTCACTGAGCGCGGTGTTCTCGGCACTGGCGTAGAGGGCGTCGCGCAGAGGCATTTCGGTTTCGCGCAGGCACAATAGATCGTCCCAGCTCAGGCCCACGAAGGGCGCTCGCAACAGGCCTGACCAGGCAACCTCATCGGCGTCGTGCCACAGCGCCCGCAGCATAGACAGCAGATCCATTACCGCCGGCAATTGCGCCAGGCTGTCGATATCCTGACCAGAAAAGGCAATATTGGCGGCTTTGAGAGCTGGGGTAATCTCCCGTAAGTGACTGCGGCCGCGCACCAGGATAGCGATACTCGCCTCGGGCGTTTCCCGCTGCACACACTGGATAATTCCCACCACGTCCTCTGCCTCGCGGCGGGCGGCACTGGCGCTGGCATCGACATCTTTAGCCACCGCAATGGGGTGAACCTGCAGTCGTCCGAGATTTTGCCGCTGTGGCAGCGCTTCTACATAGGCACTGTCACGCTCGGCAAACAAGCCGCGAAAACAGCTGTTAACCCAGTTGACCAGGGTCGGCGATGATCGGAAGTTAGCGCGCAGCTGCAGCAAGTCGAGGGATTTTCCCGCAAAGCCGGCGGACTGGCGCAGGTCATCAAACAGGCTGACTAAGCTGCCCCGAAAGGCGTAGATGGATTGCTGTAAGTCGCCGCAGAAGAATACCGAGCGCCCGTCATCCGGTGCCCAGTCCTGGCACAGCGCCTTGAGCAGTTCGATTTGACTGACCGAGGTATCCTGCATTTCATCGACAAGGATGTGCTCAATGCGATCCTCGACCAGCATGGCGTCACTGACCTCCCCTGCACTTCCGGTGCGAAGGGCATGAATGGCGCGCAGGGCAATTTCACCAAAGTCGACGCCGCCGCGCTGTTCAAACACCAGCCGCAGCTGCGCCAGCAGGTAGCGCAGCGCCACGCAAAAATGCCCCACCAGCTCGCGGGAACCGTCGGGTAAGGTAGCAGGTGGCAGCGTTGCCAGCGCCTGCCAGTGCGCCGCCAGCGCCTCCGGTTCGCTTTCCTGAGCGCGCGTCAACCAGTCTTTTGCCTGTTCGGTTCCCGGCTGGCCCTTTTTAAATTTGGCGTGCTGCACCGATCCCGGCTTATAGAGCTCACCGCTGCCTTTGCAAATACTGCGGCCCATCTCCGCCAACACCGGCAGATCCGTTACGGTAATCGCCTCCGGCTGGGGCAGCTGCGCCGCCCAACTGTGTGCATCGCAGCTACCGGACGACTCCCGGTAGGCGGCAAACAGCTCGTCGATGCCAAAATGCTGAAGCGGCGTCCAGTGGCGCTCAAACGCCTCGCTCACCAATGCCGTTAGTGCCTCGTCCATCACATCGAGGTCAGCGCTGAGGATATCTTCCTGCCATTGGTCGCGCTTGGCCAACAGGGCCGATAGCAGCGGTTGCAAGGTTTCGATGCGATTGCTGCCGTAGCGCAGCAAACTCTCCAGCGCCTCGCGCAGCGGCGCCGGACACTGTGGGTCGTCGAGTTGACGAAATAGCTCCAGAATTGCCTCGCGGTAAAGCGCCTCGCTGTCGCTAACCGGGGCGGCGGCGCCCAAGCCTGACAGCAGTGGCAAGCGCCGCACCAGGCTGCCACAAAAGCTGTCGAAGGTGGCAATACGCAGGCGGGCGCTATTTTCCAGCAGGTTCCAGCCCAAGCGGGCCTGGTGCTCACGCACCGCCAATACGGCGTCGCGAATATCGCGGTCGAACACACTGTTGATCGGCATTGCCTCTGCCGACTGCAAAGCCGCCATCACCCGCTCTTTAATCTCGCCCGCCGCTTTATTGGTGAAGGTGATGGCCACCACTTGCTCTGGGCGTTCCACACAGAGCAGGCAGCGCAGATAACGCAACAGCAGCACGCCGGTTTTTCCCGAGCCTGCGGGCGCACTGAGCAGCACCGAACGAGCGGGATCAACTGCCTGCTCGCGCTGGGATTGATCGGGAGGACTGAGTAGTTCGCTCATTATTCGTCCTCCGAAGTGGCGCTATCGCGCAGTAGCGGCAGCAGGTACGCACTAAAGCTGCGATCCAATTGCGTGCTGTAGTCGTGGGCGATATTGCCCGCCAAAATGCCCTCCGCCATGCTTTGCAGGGCGCCCTCCCAGGCACGAAGTTCGGCCTGCCACTTATCGGGGCTTTCGACATCATTGCCGTGGGCCTTTTTGGCAATAACACTGTTGGCCCAGTTGCTGCGCATATGCACTTTCAAGTCGTCGGGGCTGCGCAGCTGGGCCAGCATCACCCCATCGACGGGGCTGTCTTCGCTCGCGGCCAGCGCATAAATAGGCAGTTGCGGCTCAGTCAACGAGTCACTATTGAGCGCCTTGCCATCGATGCTGCCGGTTTTGTAATCGATAACAAGGCGCTTGTCGCCGATGCGATCAATGCGGTCGATGCGAAGTTTTAGCGGAATTCCCATTAACTGGGTATCCATTGCTGTTTCCAGGGCAACGACCTCAAAGTCCTGCAGGCGCGCTTTCTCCTTGTATTCCAGCCAATGGCTAATCAGTGCCACCACGCGCGTCTTTTCAAGTTGCATCAGCGACTCGCCAAAGCGTTGCGGGTTGATTTCCGAGCCCTGCAAGGCCTCGTCCACACACTGCGCCACCAGCCGCTCTATCCCGGCAAAGTCCAGTGCGTCCAGCGCGGCCTTGCCCCCCAAGCGCTGCCACACTTTTTCCAGACTGTCGTGAACCAAAATCCCCTGCAGGCGATGATCCAGCCCCTCCGCGGGCCGAGGAAATTCCTTGAGGCGCAAACGGTATTTTAAAAAGGCCAGAAAGGGGCTCTGAGCGTATTCTTTAAACAAACCACTGCCGCCGCGCAACCGCGCCCGCTGCTCCGGGGCCACCGGGCGTACCGCATCTGACTGCGGATGTGTTAACTGCCCCTGACAGCGAACCGGCAACTCCCCATCGGCCGCCTCTGCCGCGGCCATCGCCGGCAGCAAACTACAGGGCGCCCGGGGTGTGCCGCTGGGGTCTTCGCCTGCATAGCTGCACATCAACACCGGGGCGCTGCGCAATATTTCTGCAAGCAGGGCGCGATCGCGCTGCAAACACAAACCGGGCTCACAGCCATCAACCTGCGCCTGGCGCTGCAGGTGCAGCGGTAAAAACGGTGACGGTTCAGCGCGGCGCGGCAGGGCTGCATCATCGAGCCCAGCGATCCAGGCGCCGTCGAAGTGCAGGCCGAGTGCCCCCTCGTACTGCAAGACCCGTATGCGGGCCGGGCTTCGCCGGCTGACGGCGAAGCGCTTGGTGGTCAGAATATGCTGCAGCCAGTGCAGGGCATCGCTATGAGCAACCTCCCCCAACTGGCGGTCCAAGGCGCGAAACACATCCATGGCCTGGCTAAAACCGCGGCGACAGTCTGCAACCACGGGGTCATCGCTGTCAGCATTCGGCCACCCCGCCGCCAACAGCATTTGGTCGAAACTGCGCACCCAGGCCGAGGGCAGCTGCCGCGACGGCTGCGCGCTAATGTGAGAGTGCAAGGCCTGCAAAACATCGACCCCGGCGTCCTCGCCAAAGTACGGCGCCAAGGCCAGCATGTCGCCAAGCTGACATTGCACCGCTAAGCGGTCGCGACAGAAACGATCATACTGCGCGCGCGGCTGGCGCATGGCTGGCCAGTCCGCCACAAAGCGGCTGCGCAACACGCGACTCAGCTGCTCCAAGGGCAGTGCGCCCTGACGCAGAGAGATCACATCCCAAGCCGCCCGAATGAGTGGATACGCATATAGGCTCTCGCTGCCCTCAAAGGCCCAGGGCGCTTCCTGCGCCTCGCCCTCGACATAGAGCGACTGCGGAAATACCCGGCGTTGCAGGGCGCGCTCAAGCGGGGCGCGGTAATTATTCATGTCGGCGACCAACACCGCCAGATTCGCCTCGGGCTGCTGCGATAGCTGCCCGGCCAACCAATTGGCAATGGCGTCGCACTCTTGCTCAAGCTGGGTCGCGCCGCACAAGCTCGGCACTGCATCAGGCGGCGTGTCGTAGAGCTGAAAACACTGCACACCCTGCGCGCGACACTGCTCGACAAATGCGTGCGTGGCGGGTGTTAAATGCAGCAAGGGCGAGAGAACTAAACGCGCCGGCAACTGCAATAGCCCCTCGGGTAACGCGGCACTCAGCGCTGCTGGTAACTGCTCCGCACTCATCGCGTCCAGCTCGTCCAGCGCCTCCTGCATGGCGCTGCGCCAATGGAAAAAAGCCTGGTACTCGGCGGAAAACAGGTAGTCTTCACGGTTACTGCCAAGGCAGTAGGCGGCGTGAATTTGGAAAGCATCGACAAACTGGCGAACAATGGCGAGGCTATTGAGACAGTTGGCTGGGAAGAACTCGCTGCTTTCGATGATCTTCTGCGCGATTGCCAACAGCTGAATGGGCCGCAACACCTGGCGACTGGGCAGGCTCTCGTCCCACAGTTCAGCCAACCACTGCGCAACAGGAACAACGCTCATGGTTTCCAAAAAGGCCTGATCGTGCTCGCCCCGCGCCACCGCAATGCGCTCGCGTAACTGGCGGGCACTGGCATCACTGGGCACGAGCACCACACTTTTGCCGTCCAGGTTGAGCAGCTCTTCAAAGTGTAGTGGCGTCATTCAGCATCCTTGTGTTGCTAATCTGGGTGTGGCCAAAGCCAGTATTATTGCAAAAGTCTGAGGCAAAAACGTCAGGCATAAAAAAAGCCGCGACCAGCGCGGCTTTTTGCAATCTCGCGAAGAGGCCTTACTTGATTTTGGCTTCTTTGTAGATCACGTGCTTGCGAACAACCGGGTCGTATTTTTTAAATTCGAACTTGTCCGGAGTGTTACGCTTGTTTTTAGTGGTCGTGTAGAAGTGACCAGTGCCCGCGCTGGAGACCAGACGGATTTTATCGCTAGCGCCTTTCTTCGCCATGATGGTTCTCCTTAGTATTTTTCGCCACGGGCGCGCAGATCAGCCAGAACTGCATCGATGCCCTTTTTGTCGATGATACGCATGCCCTTGGCAGATACGCGCAAGGTTACGAAACGTTTTTCTGCTTCAACCCAGAAACGGTGGCTGTGCAGGTTTGGCAAAAAACGACGACGGGTGCGGTTTTTTGCGTGGGATACATTGTTACCGGTTACCGGACGCTTACCAGTAACTTGACATACTCTGGACATGATTTTCCTTCGCCTCTTTAAGCTTTTTACGCAAAAAAGCCCGATGAATTCTGCTTCAAAACTTTCGCTTTAAAAAATATGGGCCGCAGCACCGGGAAAACCAGTGCCCGAATCAGGCTCGCTTGACACCGCGCAGCGGTCAGACCCAAATTGAGCGCGACTTTATACCAGAAGCCTCCCCCCTAATCAATGAAACTGGTGAAAAAACCAGCATTGCGGTGCAGATGTGCCGCTATCGCCATTGCCAGTTGCGTGTTAAGCTCAAATTTGTATCGCGCGCGACTAAATTCGCGCCCGCACACATTTTGAGAATCAGCCCCGTGGAGGCCACCCAGTTATGTCACGCGACGCTCTGTTTACCCCCTTCTCCTGCAAGTCATTGCGGCTACCCAATCGCCTGGCCATGGCACCGATGACGCGCTCGCACTCGCCCGGCGGTATTATCTCCGATGCCATGCGCGGCTACTACCAGCGTCGCGCCGAAGGCGGCGTCGGCCTGATCATCTCCGAGGGAACAGGCATTGGCCGCCCCGGCGCGCTCAACGACGCCAAGGTTCCCCGTTTTCACGGCGAAGCCGAGCTCGCCGCGTGGCAGCAGGTTGTCGAAGCGGTACACGATGCCGGTGGCCACTTTGCCCCCCAGCTTTGGCACGTGGGCGCGATGCGGGCCGCGGGCGGCGCCGAGCGCATTGACGACGCGCTACTAGAGAGCCCGTCAGGGATTCCCTCACCCGGAAAAACCCGGGGCCGCGTCATGTCCGACAGCGACATTGCCGACACCATTGATGCCTTTGCCCAAGCGGCCCTCGCCGCGAAGCAAATCGGCTGCGACGCCGCCGAGTTTCACGGCGCCCACGGCTACCTGATTGATGAATTCTTCTGGGGGCCGACCAACCAGCGCGACGACAAATATGGCGGCAAGACGCTGGTAGAGCGCAGCCGCTTTGCGGTGGAGATTCTCAAAGCGGCGCGGGCAGCGGTGGGTGAAGACTTTGCGCTGATCCTGCGAATTTCCCAGTGGAAGCAACAGGACTATCAGGCCCGACTCGCCGACACCCCCGAGGAAATGGCCGCCTGGCTTGAGGCGCTCAGCGACGCCGGGGCCGATATTTTCCACTGTTCACAGCGCCGCTTTTGGGAACCGGAGTTTGAGGGGTCGTCACTGAATTTTGCCGGCTGGGCGAAGAAGCTGACCGGCAAACCCACTATCAGCGTCGGCTCGGTTGGCCTTGAGGGCGACTTCCTCGACACACTAGCCAAAGGGATGTCATCTGAGCGCGACCAGCACCAGCGCATGGACGAACTCGAGCAGCGCATGAGCGACGGCGAGTTCGACCTGATCGCGGTTGGCCGGGCACTGCTGCAAGACCCCAATTGGGTCGCCAAGTTGCACGATGGCCGCGAAGACGAGCTGCAAAGCTTTGATGTGAAGTCGATGATGGCCCTGAGCTAGCGCGCTTTACAAAAGGCCGCGCTCCGCCAGGGAAATCACCTCGGGGCCGGCCACAATGCAGTGATCTAACAAACGAATATCCAACAGCTGCACAGCCTCGCGGATGCGGGCCGTGATTCGCACATCGGCGTCGCTGGGCTCGGCGACCCCACTGGGGTGGTTGTGGGCAACGATTATCGCCGCGGCATTTAGCTCCAGAGCGCGACGGGCAATCTCCCGCGGGTAGACAGCGGCGCCGTCAATCGTGCCAAAAAACAGCGGCTCATAGGCAATCAGCGCATGCTGGTTGTCCAGATATAGCACCGCAAAAACCTCACGCCGCTCGCCGCGTAACTGGGCGCACAAATACTGTTTGGTCGCGGCCGCGCTGGCGAACACCTGCTCGCGCTGGAGGGCCTCAGCTAAATAGCGGCGGGACATCTCAATCACAGCCTGCAGCTGAACATACTTGGCATCACCCAGCCCCTTTGACTGGCAGAAGCGCTGCTGGGAGGCCGACATCAGTGCCGCCAGCCCCTCGTGCTCCGCCAACAACTCCCGTGCGAGATCAACCGCCGATTTGCCGCGTACGCCGGTTCGCAGAAAAATGGCGAGCAACTCGGCATCGGACAGCGCCTGGGCGCCACGCTGCAACAGTTTTTCACGGGGCCGTTCATCCGCGGGCCAATCACAGATTGCCATACCACCCTCCTTGGTGATGCTGCAAAGCAAAACGATGTTTATGGACGCTCCGCCTAGTGCCAATCGCCTTGAAAGTTCATAATAGCGGCTTTATTGGCAATATCGAGCCCAGGCATGAAGCAGCTCAGTAATCGACAAATCCTTCTCGGCATCACTGGTGGCATCGCCGCCTACAAAAGCGCCGAGCTAGTGCGCCGCCTCAAAGATCACGGCGCCGATGTGCGAGTGGTAATGACGGCCGCCGCAATGGAGTTCATTACCCCGCTCACCCTTCAGGCGCTGTCGGGCAACCCAGTGCACACGGCACTGCTCGACCCCGAAGCCGAAGCCGGTATGGGCCACATTGAACTGGCGCGCTGGGCGGACTTGATCCTCGTCGCGCCGGCCAGCGCCGACTTTATGGCGCGCCTGGCAAGCGGCCGCGGCGACGACTTACTGACCACCCTGTGCCTGGCAACACCCGCGCCCATCGCGCTGGCCCCGGCAATGAACCAGGGGATGTGGCGCGACCCCGCAACCCAGGCGAACGCCGACACGCTGCGCCAACGCGGTGTCGCCCTGTTCGGCCCCGCAGCCGGAGAACAAGCCTGCGGCGATATTGGCCCCGGCCGCATGCTCGAAGCCGAGCAACTGGCAGAGCTGGCAGCCGGGTTATTTAACAGCCGCGCGCTGGATGGTATTTCCCTGAGCATTACCGCCGGCCCCACGCGCGAAGCAATTGATCCGGTTCGCTATATCAGCAACCACAGCTCCGGCAAAATGGGCTACGCACTGGCCGAGGCGGCTGCCGACGCCGGTGCCCGCGTCACCTTGATTAGCGGCCCGACCCAGCTGCCCTGCCCGCCGCGAGTGACACGGGTAGATGTCATCAGCGCCGACGACATGTATCAGGCGAGCATGGCAAATATGGGCAGTTGCGATATTTTCATCGCCTGCGCCGCGGTCGCAGACTACCGCCCGGCCCACATCGAAGAGCAAAAAATAAAGAAGCAGAACACGTCGATGCATATCGAGCTGGTGCGCAACCCAGATATCGTTAGCGCTGTAGCCAGCCACGCTCAGCGGCCCTTCACGGTGGGCTTCGCTGCCGAAACGCAAGACGTTATTCACTACGCCAAAGGCAAACTCGAGAAAAAGAACCTCGATATGATTATTGCCAATGACGTCTCGGACACACGCATCGGCTTTAATTCTGATGAGAACAGCGTGACGATCATCGACCCCAGCGGACAACAAAAACTGGAGCAGATGGGTAAGCGCCAACTCGCGAAACAATTGATCGACCTTATCGCCGCGCGGTACGCCGAGCAAAAGCGCGATCACAACGGCTGAGGCGGGCAAAGATTCTCCGCTTGTGCCGCCTTTCGCTAGACAGCAGCCCAATGCACTACCATGATGAAAGTTCTAAACCAACTTTTGCAGAAGATCAGCCAGGCCCATGACAAAAAAGCGTAGCGCCAAAGCGGCCGTTAAATTTCCACTTTCTCCTGCGCGCAGAGATATTCTCGCCTCCGGTATTGTCTGCGCCGCGCTGATTATCGGCGCGTTCTACTGGATCCAAACCATCGAGCTGCCGCGCAGCCTGAATCAAAACGTTATTGGTGTTACCAGCAATATCGCCGAACACCAGCGCAAAGTCGTTATTGATGTTGTCGACTCAATCGGCAAGCGGGTTAGCGCCCAGGCCGCAAGTCCCGCCATCGCCGAGGCACTGATCCGCGGAGATCAACAGCGGCTTAAGCAGCAGGAGCGCGACCTGCAACGCAGCTTCCCCGCGGCAATAGATGCCAAACTTATTCAGCTGGGCGATCAGGGTATCGCCGACGAGCGCAGCCAAACGGATCGGCTGCGCAACCACATAGAAATAGACATGCTGCGCAAAGCCACTGACACCGGCAAGCTCACCATAGAAGCCTACCGCCACGACGGCCAGTGGATCATCTCGATGCTGCAGCAAGTGAATGCACGCGGCGCCATTATCGTTAGCTTTGATAGCCAATTTTTTGCGCGCATCCTGCGAAATATTGCAGGCACCAGCGTGCACAGCGAGTTGGTGCAGCGCTACAAAGACCGAGAAGACATCGTCATTGCCGCTGACTCAAAACAATTTAGCGAGTATATGGTGAGCCGGAACCTACCCGTGCCCGGCTGGACATTGCATGTGCTGCCGCAGTCGGCAATGCTGGAGACACTGCGCGTCGACGGTACACTTATTTGGCTTGCGGGTTTGCTTTGCCTTGGCATCATCGTCGGCAGCCACAGCATTTTCTTTCTTCG
>Ga0208468_1000043_pt1 | contig 48075 bp, 51 predicted proteins | sample DeeseametaMP0960_FD_184198 | JGI IMG/M metagenome (GOLD analysis project Ga0208468, IMG submission 184198) | Marine microbial communities from the Deep Indian Ocean - MP0960 (SPAdes) | ecosystem: Environmental > Aquatic > Marine > Oceanic | place: East of Madagascar, South Indian Ocean... | reverse complement strand
ACACCAGAAAATAAACCATTTTTTGCAGGAACATACATTCCTCCTGAGTCAAACACAGGAAGTATTGAGGGAATGGGTTTTAAAGAACTCACAACTCTTATAGCTAAAAAAATAGTCCAGAATGATGAACAGATCTATAAAAATGCAGATGAAGCTGAAGGTTTTTTAAACAACATCCAACATCCTAAAGAAGCAACTGTTTTAAATGAAGACTTTAGAAAGAACTTCATGCTCCAAGCAAAAAATAACTTTGATACAAAAAATGGTGGTTTCTCTGTCAAGCCAAAGTTTCCACATGCTTCAACACTTAATACTCTACTCACCATAGATAAACTCTATAATGATAAAAGTGCTAAAGCGATGGTAGAGACTAGCTTAGATGCAATGAAAAAAGGTGGTATGTACGACCTAGTAGATGGTGGATTTTGTCGCTACTCAACGGATGAAGAGTGGTGTGTCCCTCACTTTGAGAAGATGCTCTATGATAATGCTCTTTTATCAAGTGTGTATGTGGATGCTTACCTCGCTTATGATAATGAGTCTTACCTTAATACAGCAAAAGAATGTGTTGATTTTTGGTATAACTTTATGAGTGAAGATGAACTTTTTTACTCAGCAAGTGATGCTGATAGTGAAGGAGCAGAAGGCACTTACTTTATCTATACTTATGATGAAGTAGCTCAAATGTTAAAGGATGCTGAGATAGAAGATGTAACCACTAAACTTGCTCAAATGTCTGTAATTCATGAAGGTAATTTTGAAGGGAAAAACATCATACGTTTTGAAGATGGAGTAATACCCGAATGGTTCATTGATGTAAAACCTCTTCTTTCTCAAATTCGTTCACAAAAAGAGTATCCTTTTATAGATAAAAAAGTACAAACATCATGGTCTGCTATGATGATTCATACTATGTTTAAACTCGGAAGTATTGATGCAAAGTATAAGATAAGAGCTATCAAACACCTAGATAAACTTCTCAATACTATGTTTATAAACAATACCCTCTACCATACAACTCTTATCCATAAAAAACCTAAAGTTGAAGCATTTTTAGAAGACTATGCATTTCTTTCACAAGCTCTTCTTAGTGCTTATAAGTATACTCAAGATGAAGTTTATCTAGTCTATGCACACAGGTTTATAAATAAAGCTCTTGAAGAGTTCTATGAGAAGGGAGTATGGAACTTTAGTGTAGGTGAATTTATAACTCAAGCTGAAATCAGCGACAATACATATACAAGTTCTGTAAGTATTATGATTGATGCATTACTTAGCATTGGTACACTGCTTGAAGACGAGAAATATACTCACTTTGCTTTTAAAACTATGGAGTATAATTCTTATGAGTTAGGTCGCAAACCTATATATTCCCCCTTCATGCTAACACAAGTTCTCAGGCATCTAAAAGGGGATAGAGTCATCAAAACATCCTTAGATAACATTAATATCAGTGCCCTCACTTTAGCAAAAATAGACTACCCCTTTGTTCTATTAAAATCAAGCGAAAAGGATGAGTATATGGTTTGTGGTGAAAAAAGCTGTTTTGCAAAAACTTTAAAGGTAGAAGAGGTAAACTCTTTAGTATCTAACTCTTTTTAAAAGGTAAGTATTATGTGTGTACTATCAGGATGTGAAAAACCTGACTATCAATATCTAGGTTACAAAAGTGGCAAAGTAAAATAGCTATTTTGTTACTGTTTTTAGCTATAATTGATCTTTATTAAAAGGTAATATATGCTAAAAAACTTCGGTCTTAAAAACATTGGTAAATTTATATTTATGGTTAAGCTTGGTCTCAAATATATTCACATCTTCAAAAAAACTTTTTTCCACCCCTTTATCACTCTAAAACCAGCATACGAAGAACTTTCAAAAGAGCGTCAAAACTATTCTAAAGAAGTTTTAAACTTTTTAAATCTTGAAGTTAAAGTACATGGTTCTCTTCCCGATGAAAATAGAATCCTCTATGCAATAAATCATCGTTCGCTTCTTGACATAATGGTCATGGAGTCAATCTTTTCTAAAAAAAACAAAAATGGTTCTTGGATAGCTAAACAAGAACTTTTTGAGTCTGCTATTTATGGTAAGTTTTTTGAATATAGTGGTTGTATCAGTGTAGATCTTGATAATAAACGTGGATTTTTAAGCTTCTTTAAAAATATTAAAAAAACATTTAAAAAAGTTGATAATATGAATCTTTATATGTTTCCTGAGGGTGAACGTTTTAAAGGTGAAGGTATAACATGTTTTCAAAGTGGTGCTAGTAAAATTGCACAAGCGAATAAGCTTAAAATAATTCCTATCTATATCACAGGGAAAAATGAAAAAATCTTTGAAAATGCTCCCTATAAAGAAAAGATGATAATTTATGTACATATCGGTGAGTTTGTTCAGAGTCAAACACTCGAAGAAGAGTATACAAAGTTTTACAAAAGTATTGGGAGTAAGTAGATGGCCAAGATGACACTAGGTGTAAATATAGACCATGTAGCAGTTTTACGTGAAGCTCGCAGAGTAAATGATCCCGATATACTTCAAGCACTCTATACAGCTTGTCAAGCAGGTGCAGATCAGATAACAATACATTTAAGAGAAGACAGACGTCATATCCAAGATAGTGATGTAAAGAATATTATGGCTAGTAGTAAACTTCCTGTAAATTTAGAATGTTCTATTAACAAAGAAATTTTAAATATTGTGTCTACTATAAAACCACACCGTGCTACATTAGTACCAGAAAAACGTGAAGAGATTACTACTGAGGGTGGACTCGATGTATTTAAATATGAAGAGGAAATTCGTTTTGCCATAGAACAACTCCATGACAGTCTGATACCAGTATCTCTTTTTGTAGACCCAACTATAGAAGCAATGGATAAAAGTAAAGAACTTGGTGCCGAAATGGTAGAACTTCATACTGGACAATTTGCTAATCTATGGGCGATGCTTCACTCAAATCTTCCTCATTCAAACCACTCTATAAAAGAGTTAGAGTTACCAAGATATGAACTTAGTGAAAGGCTTGAAGAGTCGCTCCTTAGTATCAAAGAAGCAGCAACACATGCAAATAAAATAGGTCTTGAAGTAGCTGCTGGACATGGTCTTAATTATCATAATGTTCATGAGATGATGAAAATAGAAGAAATAATCGAGTTAAATATCGGTCAAAGTATCATTGCACGCAGTGTATTTAGTGGTTTAAGTGATGCTGTTAAAGAGATGAAAAAACTTACTACTCGCCATGACTAAACCTACTCTAGCTATAAGTGTTGGTGACCTTAATGGTGTTGGAATTGAGATAGTTCTCAAAGCTCATGAAGAGATAGTAAAACTCTGCAACCCCATCTACTGTATAAATAAAAGGATGTTAGAGAGAGCTTCTTCTCTACTTAATGTATCACTTCCATCAGATATACAACTATATGATGTTGCTGGAGACTTTAGCATAAATGCAGGTCAAGTGGATGCACAAAGTGGTCGTTACTCGTATGACTCTTTTATGACAGGTATTAAACTCTGTGAAGAAAAAAAGGCTGATGGTGTTGTGACTATGCCTATACATAAAGAAGCTTGGATGATAGCTGGTTTAGAGTACAAAGGGCACACTGACCTACTTCGTCAACATTTTAATGCTGATGCAATAATGATGCTTGGTTGTCCTGAGATGTATGTTGCTCTTGTAACGGAGCATATCCCTCTAAGAGATGTAACTAAAACAGTTAAGTATAAGATGCTCAAACAGTTTTTACTTAACCTTCAAAAGGAAATTCCACTGAAGAAAGTTGCTGTTTTAGGTATCAATCCTCATGCTGGAGATAATGGTGTTTTAGGACATGAAGATATGCGAATCCTTAAAGCCATTAAAAGTGTAAACAAACAGCTTGGATGGGAGCAATTTATCGGTCCCATAGTTCCTGATGTCGCATTTACACCTCACTTTCGCTGTAACTACAACTACTTTGTTGCAATGTATCACGACCAAGGTCTAGCACCACTAAAGGCACTACACTTTGATGAAAGTGTAAATATCTCTTTAAACCTACCAATAATTAGAACATCCGTAGACCATGGTACTGCATTTGACATAGCTTACACAGGCAAAGCTAAAACTCTTTCATATATAAATGCAATAAAAAGTGCCATACAACTTAACACAAGGAAAACATCATGAGTCAAGCTAAAACATTTCAAGAGGCAATGGCATTTCGTCATGCTTGTAAAGTATTTGATGAGAGTAAAAAGATAAGTAGTGAAGATATGCTCATAATTCTTGAATCAGGACGAACATCACCTTCCTCTTTTGGTATGGAAGCTTGGAAGTTTGTAGTTATTACCAACCCTACTTTAAAAGCTAAACTTAAACCGGCATGTTGGGATCAGGCTCAGATAACTTCGTGTTCTCACTTAGTGGTTATTCTTGCAGGGATAGACTCTCTTAAACCTCAAAGTGGAGAAGTAAAACAACGTTTTTCTCGTCGTGATATGCCACAAGAAAAGCTTGATTTTTATCTTGGACTTTATGCAAGTCATTTAGAAAAGACTCTCTCTAGTGATGAAAACATTTACTCTTGGAGTGCAAAACAGACTTATATTGCTGCTGCAAACATGATGACATCTGCCGCTGTTTTAGGGATTGATTCTTGTCCGATTGAAGGCTTTGAAAAAGAAAAAGTTGAAGAAATTTTAGAACTTGACACTTCAAAGTATCAACTCTCTATGGTTTTACCTTTTGGTTACCGACTAAATGAGCAGTCAGAACAGTTAAGGCTTTCACTAGAAGAAGTAGTAGAGTTTATAGACTAACTACTACTTCTTTTTGAAGATAAGTAGTGTCTTATCTTCTGTGTCATAAAGAGAAAAGGTTTGTTTTTCTACAAGCTTTAACTTCTCTATCTTTTGAAAAGTTTTTATCTTATGAAAATACTGAATGATAGAATCTTGATGCTTTTTGTAAGAACCATCTTCATTCTTTTCAAACAGTGTAAACTGAGTATCAAGTTTATCATTTTGAAATATTGCATCTACACATAAAAATTCACCATCTTTATCTTTACTCATAGTACCTTCTGCTACATCAGAGAAACCATACAGAGTATTAATGTCTGCTATAAAGATACCGTTATCATTAAGTTTATCTGCCATAGCATTTAAAAAAGTAACTAATGTTTCATTATCCATAAAATTTAGTACATCAAAGATACTAACTATCGCATCATACTTTCCCTCAACATCTACTGCATTTATACACTCAGCATCAAGACCTTGTGATTTACACTCCTTAACCATAAGAGCACTTAAATCAACACCCTTACATTTAATACCATCACTTATCATTCGTTGCATAAAACCACCACGACCACAACCAACATCAAGAAGTGTCTTAACATCTTGATCGTCGAGTTCAGAGCGGTAGAGGTCATAAAGAGCTTCTGTTGCCTCTTCTATCCCTAAAAGATGTTCTGCTTTTGCATAAAGGTCTAAGTTAGTCATTTTCTGCTTTTATCACATCATTTATTTTTTCATAAATATCAAGTACTTCATCTTTTTTAGCAATATAGCTATTTTTATTTGCAATTAGGTATGTTGAAGATGTCATGATATCTTGAACTACTTCAAGTCCATTTTGCTTCATCGTAGCACCTGTTTCAACAACATCTACTATCATATCTGCAAGACCAATTAAAGGTGCAAGTTCAACTGAACCATTTAGTTTAATAATCTCAACACTAACAGCTCTCTCTTCAAAGTAGCGTTTAGTAATATTTACCATTTTGGATGCTACTTTTAACTCAGGTTTAGTAAGGTCTAGTTTTTCTCCTACTTTCATACCAATAGAGACTTTACAAACACCACGTTGTAGGTCAAGTAAACGTACGACATCAAGGCCTTGTTCTTCTAAAGTATCTAATCCAACAACACCGATATCAGCCGCTTGATGAAATACATAAGTTGCGACATCTTGGTTACGAACAAGTAAAAAACGAAAATTTGGTGTTTCTAAAATTAGTTTTCTATCATCAAACTTAAAACCATCACCAAAGAGTGTTTCAAAGATTTCTAGTGTTTCTTTAGCGATACGACCTTTTGGAAGTGCAACTGTTAACATAGTTTAGCCTTTTTTATTATCTGTTTCATACCATCAAAAATGAGTTTTTCATTTAGAAAGGCATTTTTAAATATCTTTTGTAATTCTTTTGCATTACCACCAGTGAGCACAACAGGGAGTTCATGTGACATTACTTCAGAGTAAAGTGTTTTCAAAAAACCATAACTTATGGCATCTTGTGAATTTTTTGGCATTATATCTAAGTCTAGATCAAAGTTAAATGAATAATTCAGAGCAGGTGAAATATCTTTATATGTTTTACGCATTGCATCAACTCCAGGATATATAAATCCACCCTTAAAATTACCATTATTCACTATATCAACCGTAATAGCACTCCCAGCATCAATAATAATAGCATTTTGTAATACTTCAACTGCAACCATTCTATCTATGCCCATAGTCTCATAATACTTACTTTTATCTATAAAGTTCGATATATCAATCCAATTTTTCAATGTTTTTAGTACTGCATTTACTTCGCTATGTACAGAGATATAATATACATTATCATTTATACTTGAAGCATCAAAAGTATTTACATCTTTTTTATAATCTTTCTCACCATCTAAAAAATGATATGAGGTATTACCAATATCACACAAAAGCATTACTGAATTTTCCAACCTGCTTCTTTAAATGCAGCAGCTGCTTTTGCACATAAAGGAGCATCTATGAAGATAATCTTATGTTTAAAGTTATGGTCACAAAAGAGTGTAAGTTTTGCATAAATTTCTTGGAACTTATGAACATCTTTCATCAAAATTCTACTCTTTTGACTCACTGCAAATATAGCCCAAAAGTAACCTTTAGTATCAGTTGCTTTATAAATTTTTATCTTATTTCGTATGCCTAATTCTTTTGGAGAAATTTCAAGCATTTTTTTATAAATTTTCCCTTTTTTTCTAAGGGCATCAACTATTATTTGCATATCTATCTTTTACCTTCTCTAAGTGTTTATGCTATTTTACCATCTTCTTTTTGAATTTATAGCCTTGATTACTGTTTTAAAGTTTTTATTTTTTGAATAACAGAGTTTGATTGTACATGCGAGATACTCATCATACTTTTCTTCTTTTGTGAGCACATAAGGATAATGTATCTTTTTGATGTCTTTCTTATATTTTAAAAGGTTCTGCTTTTTACTTTTAAGAATTGTTACTTTTAAATTCTGCATGAGATATGCTTTTGCTAATGCAGGTACATCAGACTGCTTAAACTTAAGTACATCAACCTGAGATTCAAGTGTAGCTAATGCAACTTCCTCATAATGTGAAGAAGCCTTTAGTGATGCAATATTTATAATATTTTGTAGCATCTTTGAGAGGGGTGAGGCATAGTATTTATCTATAAGTCCTGCTTTAATATCTAACTTATCATCACTTAAATACCAAACACCTTTTTTATAAAATTTTGCATTTGCATTATTGAGTAGATACTCAGCAAAATCGAGCTTATCTTTATCATAATCCACTTCATATCCAGCTATTAAAGCTCCAATAAAAAAACTATAATCTTCTAAGAGACCCTTTTGTTTTACTGTCATTCCAATAATTGTTTGATGATAAAGGTCATAATTTTTAAACATTACATCACTTAAAGCTTTGAGTGTCTTATCTGCTTTTTTCTTATACTTTTCATCAATGATAGAAGCACTATAAAGTGCTTCTATCATCAAAGCATTCCATGCAGTATTTATTTTTTTATCAATAAAGGGATACTCCTTTTTTGAACGTACTTTAAGGAGTATTTTTCTCATTCTAAGAAAGTTTTTTGGTCTTTGGTTTTCATAAATATTTAAATGCATTTTATCTTCAAAATTTTCTATATACTCTATTCCTGTGCCTTTGAGCTCATTTTGTGTAAAGATAAAATATGCACCCTCTCCATGATATGTATCAGCATCACTTGCAGAGTAATATAAGTCATCTTTAACATAACGTTTATCTAACATTGCTATGGTCTCAACTACAACATCCCTATAGAGTTTCTTACCTGTTTTAAGATATGCTCTTACATAAAGAGGTATCAGTTCTGCTTGGTCATACAGCATTTTTTCAAAGTGAGGTATTTCCCATGCAGCATCTACTGTATAGCGAAAAAAACCACCTTCTACTGAATCATATAAACCCCTTAATGCCATTACATCTAACATTTCATATGCATAGTCTTCTAACTCTTCATCACTATTTATTTCTGCTAAATCCATCATCAAAGATAGTTTTGATGCTTCTGGGAATTTTCTTCCACTTCCAAAACCACTATATATATCATCAAAATTTTCTTTAAGAGACTTACTCAAAGTATTTACAGAGATTTCTGTTTTCTTTACCTCTTCGTATACTACTTCTGCATTAATAATTTTTTGGATAGCTGCTAAATCATCTTTAAACTTAGCATCATTCTTTTGATACATTTCACCAAGTTTTTCTAAAAGAGTATCTAAACCTTCAGAATAGGACTGTTTCTGTGCAGGAATATATGTAGCAGCATAATAAACTTCTTTTGAAGGTGTCATAAACAGACTCAAAGGCCAACCACCAGAATGATGTCTTATTTTAAGATAGACTTCTTGATAAAGTGTATCAAGATGTGGCATTACTTCACGGTCAACTTTTATACAAATAAAATATTTATTAAATAATTTTGCAAGTTTTTCATTTGAAAAGGATTCTTCTTCCATCACATGGCACCAATGACATGTAGAGTAACCAAGTGATAAAAATATAGCCTTGTTTTCTCGTTTTGCCTGAGTAAAGGCTTTATCACCCCATGGTTTCCAGTTTACTGGATTATCCTTATGTGCAAGAAGGTATGGTGATGATTCGAACTGCAGTTCATTTTTTAACTCTTTAGCACTTAAGAATAATACAAAAAGAGTGATAAGAAATAATATTTTCATAATTTGATTATACATTTCAATTGTAAATTTTTTGTTAATAATAGAAAAAAAACTCATTCCCAATTATGAGAATGAGTGGTATGAGACAGAAGTACTTAAACGCGAGCGTAGTTTACAGCTAAACATGCATCAAGTGCAGCTAGTTCTGAAAGAGATTTTTCGCACACTGTATTATCCACTAAGATAACTGCAAGTGCTTCGTTTTTATCATTTCTAGCAAGCGAGAAGTCAGCGATATTTACATTATTGTTAGCAAGTACAGAACCTATACTTCCAATAACACCTGGAACATCAGAGTTTTTAAACATAATCATATCACCACGAAGTGCAACATCGATGTCAAAACCATCAATATTAACTAAACGCTGTACATTATCATCAAAAATAGTTCCAGAAATTGTTGTAGTACCTTCACTTGTAGTAAGTTTTATAGTTATTAAGTTTTTGTACACTGTGGAATCAACATGTGCTTCAGACTCAATTTTGATACCTTTTTCTTTTGCAACAAATTCTGCATTTACATAGTTTATAGTATCACCACTATTTTGACTCATTGCACCAACAGCTACAAAAGTTGAAAGAGACTCAACATACTCAGCTATTTCACCATGACCTGTTACTTTAATACTAATAATTTGAGACTTACTCATCTGAGATTCTAAGAAACCTATCTTTTGTCCCATTTCTAAGAATGGTTTTACAAATGAAGGAATAGTTGATTCATCGATTGGAAGATTCATCGCATGAGGATAAGCTATACCCTTAGCAGCTTCTATTGCATTGTTAGCAGCCTGTGTACCTATGTTATACTGAGACTCAAATGTATTCGCACCTAAATGAGGAGAAACAGTTACATTATCTAAATCAAGTAAAGGATGATCAGTTGCAGGTTCTTTGTTAAACACATCAATACCAGCAAAACGAATCTTACCATTTTGTAAGTATTTTAAAAGTGCATCTTCATCGTATAAACCACCACGAGCACAGTTAATTACAACTACACCATCTTTCATTTTAGTAAATTCTGCATCACCTATCATACCAAGAGTCTCTTTGTTCTTAGGAGTATGAATCGTAATAATATCACATGCTAGAATATCTTCAAAGTTTTTAGTGTATGTCATATCAAGGTCAGTAACCTTAGATGGGTTAATATACGGGTCAAATGCCACAATATCCATCTCAAACGCAGCTGCACGTTTTGCAACACGAGAGCCAATATTACCAAAACCAATTACACCTAGTTTTTTACCTTTCATCTCATATCCGTACCACTTTTCACGTTTCCAAATTCTTTGGTTCTTTAAATGGTCATGAGAGTATGGAAACATCCTCATACAAGATAGCATATGTGTCATTGTAAGTTCAACTGCTGCTATAGTATTTGCAGTTGGAACATTCATAACAATGATACCTTGTTTTGAGCATCCTGGAATATCTACATTATCAACACCAACACCAGCACGAACTACTGCTTTAAGGTTTTTAGCATTAGCTAAGAAAAGGTCATCAACATCAGTTGAACTTCTTGTTATCGCTACATCTGCATTTGGAAGAATTTCAGTTTTTAGTTTGTCTTTTGGCTCATCAGCAGCCATTATAAAATTGATACTCTCATCATCTTCTAGCATTTTAAGTCCAGCTTTATGAATATGGTCACAAACTACAACTGTGTATTTTTTCATTAGTATTCTCCGTTATATGGCTTTATTACCGCCATGATTTTATAGTTTTTTAGTACTTTTAGTAAGTTTCTTAATTTATCAATATTTTTTGAATAAATAAATAATTCTATATCTGTTTTACCTTTGTTAAGATAATATTTAAGTTTATGGTTTTTTAGTTCCTCTTTAAGACAAAACAATTGATAAGGGTCTAAAAGTTTTGCAGACAACTTATAAGTTATAATTTTAGTTATTTTTTCTTGCAAATCAATTTCTATATAGACTTCATTTACTGGATAAAAGTAGCCTTTTCGCTCTGATTCTCCAAACTTATCTAACCATATTTTTTTTGGTTTTTCTTGTATTGGTTTATTTCCGATCGATAAGGGCTCTATATCTATAAAAACTACATTAGAGTTAATAGATATAAGAAAGAAGATTATAAAAACAGCCACTCCTACAGCAATGAGAGGAGGTAACCATTTTAAAATCTTTTGCATTTATAAATATTTACTGAAATTTATCTTTAATTAAGTCACCTAGAGAGTGTGACTCATTATCATTAATCTCTTCAAGCATTTCTTGATTTTTAATGTAATCTAATTTTTTAACAGATAAACGAATACGATCACGCTTAGTATCAATGTTAGCGATAGCAGCTTCAATCTCTTGACCAGCTTCTAACTCTTCTTTTACAAGTGGAGTTAAATCTTCATCACGGATAAGTGCATCAACACCATCTTCTAAAGATACAAATACACCAAAGTCTTTGATATCGCGGATAGTACCAGTAACAATAGCATTCACTTTATTTGTCGTAGCAAACTTATCAATAGGAGACTCTAAAAGAGTTTTTCTATTTAAAGATATTTTTTGATCTTCAGCATTGATTTTAGCAATCTTAACTTCAATTTCATCACCAGACTTTAAAACTTCTTTTGCTTTTGTGTTCTTATCCCAAGAGATATCTTGGTTATGCAACAGTCCCTCAACACCTGAAATACGAACAAATGCACCAAAGTCAGCTAGTGAAGTAATAGTTCCAGTAACAATGTCACCTTCATTATAGTTCTTCAAAAACTCATCAAATGGTTTTGGTAAAAGTTTCTTTAATGAAACACGTAATTTATGTGTATTAGAATTGATTTCGATAACTTCAACATCAATCTCTTCACCAACAGTTAAATAATCATTAGGGTTTTTAACATTTTTATTCCAAGAAATCTCAGAAATATGTAAGAAACCTTCAATATCATTTCCAAGGTCAACAAATACACCATATGCTTCAATATTTGAAACAGTAACAGTGATTGTATCCCCTTCATCTAATTCAGACTCAACTTCAGCCCATGGATCTGGAAGAACAGCTTTGATTGAAAGAGATAAGTGACGTTTGTCTTTATCGTAAGAAATAGCTTTAACAGTTACAGTATCACCCTCAGCAAAAAGCTTAGATGGGTTAACTGGACCCTTGTAAGAAATCTCATTGTAATGAACAAGACCATCAACACCACCAACATCTACGAACATACCGTAAGAAGTGATTTTTTTAATAGTACCTTCAACAACAACATCTTCTGCCATTAGTTGATCAATAATTTCTTTCTTTTTCTTTCTTTCTTCGTTGAAAAGTTTTCTACGAGAAACAATGATTGAATTCTCAGCAGCATCAACTTTAACAACCTGAGCTTTGATTTTACGACCAACAACTTCATCAGTGTCTTTAAACGCGGCAAGAGAACGTGGCATAAAGAAAGAAACTGCATCAGCTTCTACTACATAACCACCACGGTTTTTCTTAGTAATGATACCTTCAATAATAGTATCTTCAAAATCGTCTTTGTGTGCATCGATAAACTCAATAGTTTTTTCTAGCTCTAAAACTTTCTTGTAAGAAATCTTTGGACGCTCATTATAGTAACCCATTTGCATTACTTTAATCTTGTCACCACAAGCGAACTTAAGTTCACCATTCTCGTCGCGAATCTCGTCAAGGTTTAAAATACCCTCTAACTTATCGCCAACACCTACTAATGCTCTGTTGTCTTCTGTTTGAATTTCAACAATTTCGCCTTCTACTATACGGCTAGTCTCTTGTTTCTTTTCACTTTCTGCAAACATTGCTGCAAAATTTTCTTCATCTAATAATTCGTTATCGAACGCCATTGTCTATCCTCTGTTACATAAAAATTGTCGTGATTATACCCAATTTTAAATTATATAGTTATTAAGTAATGAAACTTATGTGAAGAAAGAAGGAAAGTGTTTATTACACTTGGTCTTGCTTCGAAATATTTTTTATACAACTAATTACATTTTGAATGATCCAATCAGGCGTTGATGCACCAGCACTCAGACCACAGAATTTTTTTCCATTAAACCAAGACTTTTTTAGGTCCATTTCATCTTCTATATGATAACTATTTGGACAATTGTCAGTTGCTATACTAAAGAGTTCTTTAGTATTTGAAGAGTTCTTCCCACCAATAACAATCATCACATCTGCAGACTTTGATATCTTTCTTACTGCATCTTGATTTTCAAAAGTCGCATTACATATAGTGTTAAAAATTCTTACTTCTTTATATCTAGGAATAAGATAAGATGCAATAGCCATATAGTCTTCGACTTTTCTCGTAGTCTGTGCGACTAGGGCTATTTTTTCTTTTAGTTTTAACTCTTTTAGCTCTTCAACATTGTTTACGACTATCGCTCCATTTGTTGCATAAGACTTCACACCTTTGATCTCAGGGTGACTCTCATCTCCAAAAATCACTACATCATAATCTGATTCACTCATCTCTTGACATATCTCTTGTGGTTTTGTCACATAAGGGCATGTTGCATCAACGACATCAACACCTTTCTTTTTAAGTTCTGAAAGTTCTTCTTTAACAATTCCATGTGTACGAACTATAGCTTTTTCACCAGGTTTAAATGTAGTAAAATCCTCTACTAAACCTACTTTAAAATCTTTATCTAAACGAGCTATCTCTTTAGAGTTATGAATAAGAGGTCCATATGTAGAAGCATTTGAATTTTCTTCTGCTATTTTAATCGCACGTTTTACACCAAAGCAAAAACCATAATTTTCAGCTAATTCTATTTTCATGATAGTTCTACCTTTGTAATTTTTTGTAATAGTTCAAAAAAGTTTGGGAAAGAGGTATTTATACACTCTAAATCTGTAACTTCCATGCCACACTTTAAACCAGCAATAATAAAACTCATGGCAATTCTATGATCACCATCACTATCTACTATAGTAGACTTGAGTTCACCACCTATAATTTTATACCCATCTTTATACTCATGTACTTCTATGCCTGCTGCACAAAGTCCTTCTACAACAGTTGAAATTCTGTCAGACTCTTTAACTCGTAACTCTTGTGCATTTTTAACAAGAGACTCACCGTTTGCACATGACATTGCAATACTAAGAGCAGGAAGCTCATCAATTAACCATGAGATATTATCATCTACAGTTATACCGTGAAGTGGTGCATACTTTACAGATATGTTACCAATTGGTTCGTACTTATTATCAGTTATTTCATAAGATATATCAGCACCCATTCTCTCTAGTGCTTTAAAAGCTTCTATCCGAGTAGGGTTAAGAGTTACACCTTCTAAAACTATATTTGACTCAGGTGTGATAGCTGCTGCAACTGCAAAGAAAAATGCAGAAGATGGGTCAGCTGGAACACGGATAGTTAAAGGGTTAAGCAGTTCTTTCATCGGAGTAATAGTAGTTTTTAAACCTTCTACTTCAATACTAGCACCCATACCTTTTAACATTCTCTCTGTGTGGTCACGGGAGAGTTCAGGTTCAGTATAAGTACAAACTCCATCAGCCCGTAGAGCTGCAAGTATCATACAAGACTTAACTTGAGCAGAAGCTATTTGAGACTCATACTCAAAAGCTTTTAAAGATGCTCCACGGATAGAAAGTGGTGCTAGGTCACCCTTATTTCTTCCATCAAGTTTTGCACCGATACTCAGTAGTGGGTTTGTCACTCTTTTCATTGGGCGAGAACGAAGGTACCTATCCCCAGTTAGGATAAAGTGTCCATTTGCTGAACTTAAAAGTCCACAAAAAAGACGCATACCTGTTCCTGAGTTACCACAATCAAGTACTTCAAAACTTTCTTGTATTCCATCACTAGAAATTTTGATGATTTTACCATCATCTTCTACTTTGGCACCAAGATTTTTCACAATCTCTAAAGAGTTCATAGTATCCTCAGCACGTAAAAAGTTTTCTATAGTACTCTCACCATTTGCAAGCATTGCAAACATAACACTACGATGTGAGATAGATTTATCAGGTGCTATTTCACTAATGTTTAAAGAAAATGATGTTGCAGCAGACACAAGAACTTTACTCATTATCTAAGTCCTATGCCTAACTCGCTTTTAAGTGCTGTTAAAATAGTATCCATCGCTGAAGTAATATCTTCTTCGTCAAGTGTTTTTTCATTAGACTGAAGAACAAAACGCAGACTTAAACTCATATTTTGACCTAATATCTCATCGCTGTACTTATCAACAGGATAAAAACGAATAAGATTAGCTATATCTGCAGACTCTATTACAGATTTAACTTTTTCATAAGACATAATTTCTGGCATTATCACACTCAAGTCTCTAAAGGAAGCTTGATACTTTGATGTCGCAGTTGCTACTTTCAGTCTATATGGAATTTTTGAAAAATCTATCTCACACATATAGGTAATATCTAAATCATAATCTTTTTCAACATTTGGATGTACACGAAAAAGTTCACCAACTTTCACTCCAGCTATTAAAACAGTAGCAGACTGAAAGTCATGAGAGAGTACATGTGTTGTTTTACTTTCACGAAGTTCAACCCCACCAACTACATCTGAGACTTTTTGTACAAAGTATGCAAAATCAACCTTAGAAGGTTTTCCAGAATTTGTTAAATTCTCAGTCTCTTTATCTCCACTAAAAATAAATGCCATATTATATGACTCATCACGAAGAGGAGTAAAAACAGAACCAATTTCAAATAGTCTTACAGATGAGTAACCATTCTTTACATTGTTAGATGCAGCTTTTAGAAGACCTGTTAAAAGTGTTGGTCTTAGAGTATCTAGTGTCTGAACAATTGGATTTAAAAGTTCTAATTCTTCTTTTGTAGTTTCAAATCCATACTTATTTAAAGTTTTTTTCTCATCAAAGACAAAGTGAACAGCCTCATAAAAACCATTATTAGCAGCACGATGTCTAAATATAGAACGTTTTTTATATTCAAAATAATTATCTTCTAAACGATTATCCTCCGTTAAGATAAACGGTTTTGATGGAATATTATCTATTCCAACCATACGCACTATCTCTTCAACGATATCTTGTTTGTTAATAATGTCATGACGAAACTGAGGTACAGATATTATAAAACTATTAAGAGAAGATTTAGATGTATTAAACCCGAGGTTTTGAAGAATTTTACTTATAATAGGCTTCTCAATCACTGCACCAATTATCTCGTCTATCTCTTCTTTTGTAATACAAACAATTTTTTCATTATATGTCTCAGTAAGTTCAATTCTTCCACCAAAAGTAGCTGAGTTTGAACTTGCTTCTATTAAATCAACACAGTATGCGAGTCCTGCTTCAAGATCTGGCTCTGAACCACGTGAAGTTTTATAAAAGAACGGGCCTGATTCTATCTTAGACTTTGACATTTTTCTACTTATTACATCAGGTGGAATATATGATGCTTCGAGTAAAATTATTCCCTCTTCTTTTTTAGGTTTTGAGACATCTTTTTGTACTATTCCTACAATAGAAGCTGTCTCCTTCCCTTCAATAACTGCAAATTCATTTGCATCTTTACTTAGTATTACCTGTGCTATTTCGTCTTCACCACCAGTACAAAAAAATTCATGTTCGTATGCTCTTAAAATAACACCTGTACTCTGTGTTACATAAAGTAGTATCTCTTCTATTTTAGATTTTCTCTCTTCTTCAATTTGTGCTAATCTAAGAGTAATTAAAGTTGGTACATTTAAATCTTTTAAAGAGATTGCTTTGTAACTAAGGTTAACATTTAAATCTTTTTCATGTGAAAGTGCAAAAACTCTTCCAATCCCACGTTTATCATCATTATCTGTAACTGTATATGCCTTAATAGGTCTATCAAATGCAGCTGAAAGGTCACGAGCAACACCACGAATACTTAAACAATCACCACGATTAGCAGTTAATTCTATCTCAATTAAGTCATCATTAAAGAGTAGGTTTATACTTACCTCGTCTCCAAGTTTACACTCACCCATACTAGCATCTATCTCTAAAATACCCTTGCCCATATCGGCTAGACCTAACTCACTAGCGGCACAAATCATACCATCAGAATCAACACCACGAAGTTTTACCGGTTTGATTACTAAACCACTAGGCATATTTGCACCCAAAGTAGCTACGGCAACAGTGAGTCCAGTTCTAACATTAGCAGCACCACAAACAATCTGACGAATTGACGAGCCAATATCTACTTGACATACATTAAGTTTATCAGCATCGGGATGTTTTTCACACTCTAAAACTTTACCAAATACTATTTTTTTAGGTACACGAAACTCTTGTATTCTATCAACTTCTAAACCAATACTATTAAAAGTTTTTGCAATTTCCTCTGTAGATATCCCACTAAGATCTATCCATTCATTTAACCAAGATCTAGTAACTATCATTGAAATTGCTCCAGTAATTTAATATCACCTTCAAAGAGTGAACGAAGGTCTCCAATTTGATGAATTAGCATTGCAAAACGCTCAACACCGAGTCCAAAAGCATAACCACTTACATCTTTATAGTTTACAGCTTCAAATACATTAGGATCAACTATTCCACAACCTAGAACTTCTAACCAGCCTGTATGTGAACATACTCTACAGCCTTCACCCTTACAAAAAACACAGCTAATATCTACTTCAGCAGATGGTTCTGTAAAAGGGAAAAATGAAGGACGAAAACGCACTTCTACTTCACCAAACATATACTTTAAAAAATCTTCTAAAATAAATTTAAGATTAGCAAATGAGACTGTGCCTTCTTTATCAACTAAAAGGCCCTCAACTTGATGAAACATAGGTGTATGTGTTATGTCGTAATCACGACGAAAAACTGCACCTGGTGCGATCATACGAATTGGTGGTTTAGTAGACATCATCGTTCTAATTTGAACAGGAGATGTATGTGTACGAAGCATCATTTCATCTTTAAAATAAAATGTATCTTGCATATCACGTGCTGGATGGTACTTTGGAAGATTAAGTGCTTCAAAATTGTTAAAGTCATCTTCAACTATTTGACCAGTTTTTACTGCAAAGTTCATAGACGAAAAGTACTCTACAATTCTATCCATAGTTTCCATAACAGGATGTAATGCACCTGACTGACTCGAAGTTGAGAACATAGAAACATCAATAGCTTCTGCTTTCATAGCAACTAAAAGTGCTTGCGTTTGCAATGTTGTTTTTTTTGTAGTGAACTCATTCATAAGAGAAGCTTTATGAGTGTTTAACTCTTTAGCTAACTTCCCTTTTTCCTGACCAGAAAGGTCTTTCATTTTTGCAAATTCTACGGCTAAAATGCCTTTTTTTCCGAATACACTTATGCGAATCTCTTCGAGAGTTTCAACACTTGAAGCATCGTTTATTTTATCGTACCACTCTTTCAATATAGAGTCTCCATACATATATAAATTTTAAAGGGATTATATAAAAATATTACTAATAAAGAGCTTCATTTCTATAATTTGTGATACAATTAGTGATACTTAAAATAAAGGAATTAAACAATATGTGCCTATTTTGTAAAATAATAAATAAAGAAATTCCCTCAAATATTATCGCCGAAAATGATGATTTTTTAGCTTTTCATGATGTCAACCCTAAAGCACCTGTTCATATCTTAGCTATACCAAAAAAGCATATTGACAGTTTTATAGAAGTCTCACCTCAAACTATGTCAGGAATGACAAGCTTTATTCAGGATATCGCTAAAACAATAAAAATAGATAAAACAGGTTATAGGGTTATAACAAATATTGGAGATGATGGAGGACAAGAGGTAAAACACCTACACTTTCACATACTCGGTGGAACAAAACTCAAATGGGGACATTTTAACGATTCTGATCCTAAGAACAACCTCTAAGAGGTCTGTTCTTAGCTAGGGCAAGACTCAATTGTTCCCATGTCGATATGTGTTCCTAGACCTGAAATTACTTTCTCGTTTTCACAGATAAGGTTTCCATTGTGCGTGATTGAATATGATAGTGCTGTTGTATCACGAATAGTGTTTAGCGTTGAGCAGTATGTCTCAATAGAAGCCATAACCCATCTTTTCGCCATTATGTCATCCGCATCTGAGTTAAAATTATAAGTTAAGTGTAGTGTCTCAAACTTAGCTGGATGTGGCTCCGCACGAGCTACCTCACCATCTACTACTAAATCAGTTACTGTTTTACCTTGATTTTTTGGCATCATAATTAAATCAGTTGCACTACAAGTGATAATACCTGATAAAAAATACTCAATTGGTGATATTGTTGGACAATCTATAATAAAACTACTTTTAGCAGTCTTCGCCTCAAATTTCATTGCATCTTTATGTGTTATTGTTATTTTCATCTGTTTATTTTCCTGCTAAATAATTTCTAAAATATTCTAGTTGTTCTTTTGTTTTTACAGTTGCAGTTCCACCCTCGGATGTTCTTGCATTCATGGAGTGACGAAGACCTAAGTATTCCATCACATCTTCATTTATACGAGCATCTATCTCTTTGAGATATTTAAAGTCCATCTTAGAAAGATCTACATTTAATTCTTCACCTTTAGCAACAGCACGACCTGTAATAAAGTGTGCTTCACGGAAAGGTATATCACACTTCTCAACTAAGTAATCAGCTAAATCAGTAGCTGAAAGATGTCCTACTGCACATGCTGACTCCATGTTATTAGATTTTACTTCCATAGTTTTAATAGCTTCTTTTAAAATCTCTAAAGAGATCGTGGCAGTTTCAACTGAATCAAACACACCCTCTTTATCTTCTTGAGTATCTTTGTTATAAGCTAAAGGAAGTCCTTTCATAACTGTTAAAAGTCCCATAAGTGAACCATACACACGACCTGTTTTACCACGAAGGAGTTCTGGAACATCTGGGTTTTTCTTTTGTGGCATTATTGAGCTACCTGTTGAGTACTCATCGCTTAGTTCAACAAAACCAAACTCATAAGAAGACCACATAACCAGTTCTTCACTTAAACGTGAGATATGCATCATCATAGTAGCTATGTTAAATAAAATCTCTAAGGCAAAATCTCTATCACTCACTGTATCTAAACAGTTCACACTTACACTATCAAAACCTAAAAGTTCTGCTGTCATACCACGGTCTACATTATGAGGTGTTCCCGCGAGTGCTGCACAACCAAGAGGAGAGATATTATTGCGTTTATATGAGTCTTCAAAACGTGCTATATCTCGTTTAAACATTGAGAGATATGCACCTAAGTGAAATGCAAAGTTAATAGGCTGTGCATGTTGTAAGTGAGTCATACCTGGCATAAGTGTTTCAGTATGTTTGTCTGCAACTACAATAACTTCTTTCATTAAAAGTTTCAGCCCATTTACTATCTCTAAATTTTGGCGTAAAACATAACGTCTAAAGTCAACTGCTACTTGGTCATTACGACTACGAGCAGTATGGAGTTTTTTTCCAGCATCACCTATAATAGCAGTTAAGCGCTTCTCAATTCCCATATGTAAATCTTCATCACTTATGTTCCAATCAAATTCATCAGCTTCAATCTCTGTTCTAACTTGACCTAAACCATCTACAATTAAGACTAATTCTTCTGTTGTAAGAATACCTTGTTTTTCAAGCATTGCAGCATGAGCAAGAGAACCTTCTATATCTTCTCTATATAATTTTCTATCATACATGATAGAAGCATTAAACTTATCTAACAGACTAGAAGCACTCGCACTAAAGCGACCTGACCACATTTTATCCATGTTAGTTTCTCCAATTTTTAAAAGTTTTGTATTTTAGCAAAATAAGATGATTTTACAAAGTTTAAGAGAGGTATAAAGTAAAAAATCTACTTTATTTTAGAAGTTTAGAGAGCAGTCTTAATTACATGCTGGAACATTAGCACTATCTTTAGCATACTCAACTAAGAATTATTTTAAGTGTTTAGACTTTTTACTCTTAAAATACTTCCAAGATTTTTTTTGCTTTTTACTTTTTTAAATGTAATGAGGCTAAAGGTTTACTTTTTTTCATCAAGTCTCCATTTTCTCATTTTGTATTCTAATACAAAACTTTGCCCACAATAATAACAATTGAAACACTTTTGAACAAAAATTCTCTACCCTTTATAGAGAGCAGCATTTTCCGAAGTAAGTAAGAGAATAGTTAAAGATAAAAGAATTCATATAAATTTATTCATATGTTTCCTTTAAAAATTATGAATCCACCTTACATTATAAATTATTATACTCAAGGAATATCACATAGAAACTATCAAAGTAATTACAATTGGTACTTTTTATTGAGACTTTCATCTAAATCCCAGAGAGATTTTTCTTTTAAAACTTCTACAACACTCGCTGTACATTCTACATCATCAGGCCATTCTCTAGTAAATCCATCTATACTCGACTTGTTTGTTCCATCAATTCCTACCATTAGTTCTGATATAAAAACATCTCTTAAGGCATCCATATTATTTGTAACTCTCCAAATAAGCATATAGGAGTTAAAAATATCATTTGCAGCTTCATCCACAAATACAACTATCCTCATGTGAGAATTTAACTTAAGTAAAACATCAAAATATACCCTTGCATTTTTAGTTTTTTTGAGACTAATAACAGTAATGGGGTTATTTGTTCTTATCATGTACTGATGTAGGTTTACTACATCAGGAATAAGATCTTTTACTTTAATAAGTAGTTCACTATCACCCAAAAGACTCGGTGCTTCAACAACTTTTGCAGCAGTTGCATCAATACCAAGTTTACCACCTACTAAAGTCTCAGGAGATGAGTGATCAAGTGCATCTAAAATACCTTCTGTTATAAACATAGACTTTGGTGTAAAACGGTTTAGTACATAAGTAGAAAAAACTTCATAATTGTCAAGACGAGGTGCTCTTTCATCTACAAAAATTGCATGTTTTACAAAACTCATCTGGCCAGCTCCCCAAAAAGCATGCATAAACTGTTTTGCATGGCCTTTATAGAGTGGTTGCATTTTTGCAAGTATGAGATTATGAAAACCTGCATTCTCAGGCATATGATAATCAAGTAAATCCGGCACTGTTGTTTTTAATAGTGGAAAAAATATCTTTCCAGTAGCCCAACCCATATACTTATCTTCTAAAGGTGGTTTGCCAACAACAGTTGCTAAAAATGTTGGCTCTTTTTTCATACTAATTGCAGATACTTTCATCACTGGATATGGTTCTTCTAAAGTATAGTAACCCGTATGATCACCAAAAGGACCCTCTACTTTCATCTCAGTTGTATCAACCCAGCCCTCGATAACATAGTCTACATCTTTAGGAATATATAATGGAGTAGTAAGAGACTTGACAAGTAAAGCAGGTTTTTTAGTGATAAGACCATACATAAGCAACTCATTTACACCGTATGGAAGTGGTGCCGTTGCACACCATGTATAGAGTGGATTTCCACCAATTGCTACAGTTACAGGCATCTTTTTTCCAGCTTTTTGATACTGGTCAAAAAAGTGTGAACTATCTTTGTGAATCTGCCAATGCATGCCTAAATGGTTTTTATCATAGACTTGAAGTCTATACATTCCAAGGTTTACCATTTCACCATCAAGACTTTGTGTATACACCTGCCCCATTGTAATAAAAGCGCCACCATCTTGTTCCCAAGTAGTTAATACTGGTAATATTGAAAGGTCTATCTCATCTTCATAAAATTGAATCTTTTGACATTCACCCTCACCTTTTAATCGTTTAGGAAAGATATTTTTAAGAGAAAAAAGATCTCTGGCCATATTGATTTTACCCATAAATCCAGAAGGTGGCTTCATATGAAGAAGATTTGTTATCTCATCCGCTACAGATTCTATAGTTCGTCCAAAAAGAAGTTCGCAACGTTTGTATGAACCAAAAACATTCATAAGTACCGGTTCATTAAACTTTTTATTGTTCTTTTTATCTACCACATTTGTGAAAAGAAGTGCTTTACCACCATCTTCTTTTTTCACTTCTGCATATGCTAAATGTGATATTTCAAGATATATATCTAACTCAGTATCAATTATTCTTAACTCATCATGCTTTTTTAAAAGTTCTATTGTTTTTTTCATTTCTTATAATCTTTGTGGCATTTCATCTTTAAATGCTATTTTCGCAGCATTTTCTAAAAGTTCTAAAGCACCTGCATCTATCATCTTTAATGCGAGCTCTTCACCTAAATTATTACATTCACTTAGAGGTTTTATTACTTTTTCTTGCATAATATTAGTTCCATCAGGAAAACCTATCATAACTCTAAATGTTACTTCATTTGCATTTATCACAGCATTACAAGCAACAGGTGCAGAACACCCCGCCCCAATTTTAGAGATAAACTGGCGTTCTATTTGTGTACAAATATAAGTATCCTTATCTTTAAGTAAGTCTGCAATTTCACGAATTTTTTCATTCCCTAGTACTATCTCTATCCCTAAGGCTGCTTGACCCATAGGGGGTATCATCATATCAAGAGAAAGTTTTTCAGTGAATGGAATATCTTTTAGTAAACCTAGGCGATTTAATCCTATCCATGCGAGAATGATTGCATCATATTGACCTTCACTTAGTTTACGAAGTCTTGTATTTACATTTCCACGTAAATCTTTAACTTTAAGATCAGGTCTTTCTTGGAGTAGTTGCATTCGACGTCTTAAAGATGTAGTTCCAACAACAGCACCCTTAGGTAAGTCTTTTAAACTTTTATATTTATGAGATAAGAAAACATCACTTTGATCTTGTCTTTTTGTTACCGCTACAAGTTCTAAACCATCAGGTATATATGTAGGAACATCTTTAAGACTATGAACAGCAATATCTGCTTCGCCTGCGAGCATTGCATCTTCAAGTTCTTTAGTAAAATGACCTTTACCACCAATGAGAGCAAGAGGTTTATCTAAAATCTTATCTCCATTACTCACAATTTTATTGAGTACTACTTCTATTTCAGGATATGCAGTTTCTATGCGTTCTTTTATATGATATGCCTGCCAAAGTGCTAAGTCTGATACTCGTGTTGCTATTGTTATTTTGTTCATAAATTATTTTACTTTCTTATATTTTACTCTTGTTTTGTCCACTTTTGAATCAAAATAAATAGTAGGAGTGCCACTTACAAACAAGCTAGTTGCAAACTGAGTATCGTGATTAATCACTTCACTTATAGATGAACCTTGAATATCTATTTGTGTAACATGTGAACCAACACCTTTATTAAATGCTATAAGTATTTTTTCTACATCTTTCTCTTTAGCATTTACTACAATATCATACATTTTGATACTCACATCTTTAACACCCGCTCTTTCTGCAACAACTGCAGCACGAGTAATAATCGCCGATGCTGGGTGAATATGAAGTAGTGGAAAATGATAATAATAGACTGCAAATGTATTTGGATACTTTTTCATGTATTTAAGTGCTTCAGGTACAAAATCTTTACAAAATGGGCATAAGGGGTCTGAGAAAATTGCCACCTTATATTTTGCATTTTCATTACCATAAACAAGATTTTTTTTATGGTATTCAGATGCTTTTATATCTGATTTTACTTCATCTTCATAGTTAGAGCCATTCTTTAAATTTGTAAGTTCTTTAGTTATCATCGAACCATTAGAGAACCAAATAATTTTTTGTTTAATAAGCTCTCTTGGTTTGTTTTTTAAAGTTGCTTCTAAACCTACTATATAGGCCTTCCAATCCTTACTTCCCTCAAGTACTTTTACCTCTTCTACTTTTACTGTAATTATTTCTATATTTTGGTTGTCTTCATACTTCTCAGTTAAATAGTTTTCAAGCTTTTCACTTGTAGTTTTTGCATATGAAAAACTAGTTAATAGTAGTATTATTGTTAATAATTTCAACATCAATGACATATGAATCCTTTTTTAAATTATTTTGTGGAGTAAATGACTCATCATATTTACCTGATTTTACATTATAATAGCTAATAAACATACTCGTACAAACACTAAACTGCATTATAATACCAAGTATATCTGTTAAAACACCAGGAATAATAAGTAAAATTGCTCCAAAGAGTGTAAAAAGATTTAAGCTCTGGAATTGTGCTAAGTCTATACAGTTATATGAAACTACTGTTATATTCTCAACAAGTGTTTTTCTAAAATTTATAAGTATACTTATTCCAACAAAAGCACTTATCATTATCTCTAAGAATGTTAACAATTCACCAATACTAGAAGAAATACTAATAGATAGTAATACTTCTAAAAAGAGATAAATGATAAAATAAATCATATTAAATGAGTTCCATCACTTTAGTAAATATTTTATCTGCACTTACAGTTGTTTTCTCAGTAGTTAAACGTTCATAGACCTGGATATTTCCATTGACTAACTCCTTACCAATAATAATAGTGTAAGGAAATCCAATAAGTTCGGCATCTTTCATTTTAAAACCAAATCTATCTTTCCTATCATCTAACATTACTTCAACATTTTGCTCTTGAAGTTCTTTATAGAGTTGTTCACCAGCTGTCACCTGTGCTTCATCTTTAATGTTACTTACCATGATATTTACCATATAAGGTGCCGTTGCTTTTGTCCAGATACAACCATTCTCATCATGATGTTGTTCTATAACTGAAGCGACTAAACGTGAGATTCCCATTCCATATGTTCCCATGATAAAAGGCTGTGCTTTTCCATTTTTATCTAAGTATTCAGCTTTTAAAGCCTTCGAATAAGTAGTACCCAGTTTAAATATATGACCAACTTCAATACCCTTAGTGAAAGAAAGTTCTCCATTACATTTTGGACAGCTATCTCCTGCATTTACCTCTGCTATATCTGCAAAGTATGCGACTTCACTTATAACTGAAAAGTCTACACCAACATAGTGGTAGTGAAGCTCATTCGCTCCACAGACCATATTTTCTGCATTTTTAAGATCAGAGTCTATTACATGTTTTACCTTATTTTGATCCAATGGACCAATAAATCCAGGAAGGAGTCTAAGAGCTTTCAACTCTTCTTCACTTACATCTTCTATTTCTAAAGCACCTGCTGCATTTACAGCTTTTACTTCTTGAAGATTATCACAACCACGTAAGAAGAAAAGAACAATTTCACTCTCTTTGTCATATATAAGTTTCTTCGCAACACACTTCACTGTGTAGTAAGGATCAATCTTAAAAAATGATGCTAAATCTTCTATACTTTTTACATTTGGAGTAGAAAACTTATTAAACTCTGCTTCTGGAGCTTCTGGTATCTCTTTTCTATCTCCACTTATAGCTGCTTCAACATTTGCACCGTACTCACATTTAGAGCAAATAGCGATAGTATCTTCGCCACTATCAGCAATAACCATTAACTCTTTAGAACCACTTCCACCTATAGTTCCACTATCAGCTTCAACCACACGATAGTCAAGTCCTAAACGAGTAAGGATTCTTTTATATGCAGCTTCCATCTCTTGAAATTCACGGTCTAAGTCTTCTTCACTTGAGTGAAAAGAGTAACCATCTTTCATGGTAAACTCACGTCCACGCATAATCCCAAAACGGGGTCTTGCTTCATCACGGAACTTCGTTTTTATCTGGTATAGATTAATTGGTAGATTTTTATACGAAGTTACACGGTTACGAATCAGCTCAACCATCATCTCTTCGTGTGTTGGTCCTAAAACAAACATATTATCTTTTCTATCACGAAAACGCAGGAGTTCTTTTCCAAACTTCTCTATTCTTCCACTTTTTTCCCATAACTCAGCTGGTGTAATAAATGAGAGTTCAACCTCTTGTGCCCCTACTTTAGTCATCTCTTCGTTGACAATATTTTCTATTTTTTTGATAACACGTTTTGCAAGGGGCATATAGTTATAAAGTCCTGCAGCACTTTGTGAGATAAAACCTGCACGTGCTAAAAATATATGACTTGCTAAACTTGCATCTGATGGTGCTTCTTTACTTGTTGGTATAAATGCTTTACTTCTTCTCACTATTTGTCCTTAACTTTTTCTTTTATTATTGAAGCAATTGCTCCACTTATCAGTTCTGTATGTATATCTTTTATGTCACTTCTCATATTTGTAGTAAACTCATGTAAAAATCGCTTTAATACTTGTTCACACATCTTTTGTGCCTCTGCTTCATACTCTTTTGGGATATAACCTGCTTTTATTGTTCTTTTTGTCTCTTGCTCGGCTGCTATCTCTGCACGAGTATATATCTCTTTTATAAGAGGTTCTAAATCCTGTGTATTAGCCCACTCAAAAAACTCTACAATTGCTCGACCGATGATTCCATGTGCTGCACGAGATGCTATCTCTCTAGATGCAACATTTTCATCTACTATCGTTTTAAGGTCATCAATCACAAAAAGATGAATTCGCTCACCCTTATTATAATTTATATCGCGAGGTAAAGCTAAATCAAACCAATATCTATCGAAATCTCTTGATTCTATAATCTCATCGGTGATTATGGGTTCTGAGGCAGATGTTGCAGTATAAAGTATCTCAAACTCATTTATTGCATGTGGTAATTCACTAAAGTCTATAACTTTAGTACCACACTCTTTTGCTAAAGCCTCTGCCTTATGTTTTGTGCGGTTCATAATATAAACATCTACACCAGCACTGACCAAGTGTTTTGCTGTTATCTCGCTCATTTCACCAGTACCAATAATAAGCGCTTTTTTTGATGATATATCATCGAGTAAAGATTTCAGTTTATTTACTGCTACACTTGCCATAGAGACAGGTTTTGAGGAAATATCAGTTGCATTACGTACTTTTGCAGCACACTTAAATGCACACTTCATAGCACGAGCAAGTTTTTTACCACAAAATTTATTATCGTAAGCAAAACGAAAAGCATCTTTAAGTTGTCCTGCAATTTGAGTCTCACCAACAACCATAGAGTCTAGAGATGTAGCTACACTAAAAAGATGATGAATAGCAGAACTATCATCAAAAATATCAGCACGACCTTCAAGCTCTTCTATACTTATTCCTGAATGTAACTGTAATGTCTCAAGTATATGCATAGTGGCTTTTGGGATATCACTACAATTACAAAAAACTTCCATTCTATTACAAGTTGAGATAAGTATTAGCTCAGATATTGCATCAGAAGCAAGTATCTTTGTTAAACATGCTCGTTTATATTCATTATTAGAGAATGAGAGTTTTTCTCTTATCTCTAGTGTTGAATTTTTATGTGAAAAGCTTATGTTTAAGTAATGCATTAAAAAGTTCTTCTTATCATAGTTTCTAAGATACCCACAAGCTCTATATCTCCACTCATAGCAATTTGTGCTTCATTTGAAAGGTTTTGAGCTAATTGAAACGACTTCTCTATAGTTGTATGTTCTTGCATTTTTTCTTGTATCCAGAGTGTTTCATTTTTACTTATCTCTTTTGTATGAGAAGAGACTAAGCGCTCTTTATCAACTGCATTTAATGCTTCATAAAGATAGATATAAGGCAGAGTACATTTTCCCTCTACATAGTCATTCATCACTGGCTTTCCAAGAACTTTCTCACTCTCTGTAATATCCAAGATATCATCAATTATCTGAAAAGAAAGACCTAAGTTCCGCCCATAAAGTGCATGTTTTTCAGCATCCTTACCAACTAAAAGAGCACTTGCTTTAGCTGCAGCCTCGATAAGTGTTGCTGTTTTAAGATAGAGCATATCAAGATAAAGTGATTCATCTGAGTTGAAATTTTCTGCCATCTTCACATCCATCATCTCACCTTTTGAGAGTGCTGTAACAGAAGCTGCAATAGTTTGAGCAATATCTTTGTCAAATGAAATTAGTTCAGTAAAAGCTTTTGAGTATAAAATATCACCAAGCATTACAGCAACTTTACTGCCATTACTTGCATTTACAGAAGTTACACCTCTACGTGTCATCGCATCATCTATCACATCATCATGAAGTAGAGATGCTCCGTGAATCAATTCAACTATCGCGGCTAATAGGGGAGCATCTTTATGCTCAGGTGCAATTTTTAAAATAAGTTTTGCACGTAGGCGTTTACCCCCACTAAGAGAACTAAAAAGTTCTGTTACTTCATCATAGTCTATCTCTTTTATTAGTCTAGCTATCTCTATTTCTACTCTTTGCATTAGCTCTTCTTCTTAATTTTTTCTAGTTTTATTTGCGATTTTTTATCAGATAAAAAAACTTCAAATTTTGCTCTATTTTTCTCAAAATCAAACTCTTTAAATTTCACTAAAAGATAAGGTGCTTCATAAGAGGCACTATTTTGTTGTTTTAGAAAAACCTTAAAATTTTGATTTGTTGTATTTAGATAAAGTAAACTCTGTCCAAGTTTATTATCGTAAGAGTGGAATATTACCAAACCATCGTTAACATAAAGTGTCCAACGAAATTTAAATTCTCTTATATAATTATTATATTTTACAAGAAATTTTGTTGATTCATCCTTCTTTACAGATATTTCATACATCTCGGCGAACTCAGCAGATTCAAGTGTCCTAAAAAGTAATAAAAAAGTAATCAAAATCCGTACAAAAACTTTCATATTTACCCTATTATCTCCGTTCCAACACCCTCTGAAGTAAAAAGTTCTAAAAGCATAGAGTGTTCTAATCGACCATCAATAATATGTGCCTTATCCACTCCACCATCGATAGCTTCTAAACAGGCATCAACCTTTGGTACCATTCCACCATGAATCGTTCCGTTAGCTTTAAGTACTTCTACTTCTGCCTTAGTTAAAGATGAAAAAAGCTCTTTATCATTATTAAGAACACCTGATGTATCTGTTAAAAATATGATTTTATTTGCACCAATAGCTTTTGCCACATACGAAGCACATAGGTCAGCATTTATGTTAAAACCAGGATGTCCCATCTCTGATCCAGCAGCGATAGGTGCAATGACGGGGATAAAACCTTCACGGATTAGGTTACATACAACATCTGAATCTACATCTGTAATATTTCCTGTAAGTCCCCATTTAGCAAAGTCTTTTGCTTCAGCTTTTATAAAGTGTGCATCTTTTCCACTCACACCAATAGCTTTTGCAGAGTGAGAGTTTAGTAGTGAAACTATCTCTTTGTTTATCTCTCCACTTAAAATCATCTCAGCAATTCTCATAACTTCTTTTGTAGTTACACGTTGCCCATCGATAAACTTAGTCTCTATATTTAAAGCATCAAGCATCTCTGTAATTTTTTTCCCACCACCGTGAATGATAACTGGTTTAATCCCAACAAGGTACATAAGTAAAATATCTTCAGCAAACTTCTCTTTTAACTGTGGTGATGTTTGTGCTGAACCACCGTACTTTATAACCACTATCTCTTTACGAAACTCTTTAATAAATGGAAGTGCTTCAAGGAGTGTTTTTACTGTTTCTATTTTTGCTTGCAATATTTTTCCTAATATGTCGTAAATAATTTTCTTATTTTACCTAAATATAAGTTGTTTTTTTATAAAGAACGGAGAAGTTCTACTTCTAAATCAAGTAAAGAAAGAGGTAAATTGAAGTTCACTACTTTTACATAATCTTTATAAGTCACTAAAAGAGAGTCTGATTTATCTTTGTATAAAATCTCTAAAAGTTCCTCTTTTGTAAAAGCATGATGATCAGCAAAATAGTTTTTACTCACAACTTGTGGCAAAAATTCATCAAGGCGCTCTGGCCGTGCGATAGCTGTAACAAGTGACATTCTTTGTGTGGAATTTTTCAACTCAACCCGGCGCTTAAAGTCTCTACCTTCTTTATAAACACTCACTTTTTTACCCTTCCAAAGTCTCTCACGATATGGACCTGAGGGAAGACATCTATTATTTGGAGTTGTTACTTCTATGAGAATATCTTTCTTTTTTATATCGTGTTTGGAGTAAGCATCATCTAAAAATACACTTGTCACGCCCATCTCTTTTGCTTTTTTTATACCCTCTTTTCTATCTTCACTCACTATAACAATTGCATTTGGGAGTTTATGTGCATAGATCATCGCTTCATCACCGCTGATACTCACATCACACAGTATATTTTTTTTGTCTTTTACTACATAAAGTCCAGAGGAGTCTCTCTTGTAACCACGTAATATTATCGCTACATTTTCATGAGATTTTGCGAGGGCTATAACTAAAGGAGTTTTACCACTACCACCAACAGTTAGGTTACCAACACTAATGATATCTAAACCAAAGTCTTGGGCTTTTTTACTCTTAAAATGAAGCCACATTAAAAAACAATACAAAAAGGAGAGCGGAAGTAAACAAAAGGAGAGAACTTGTTGGAAGAGGCTTGGGTTGTAAAAGTACTTCTCAATCCAAAATACAAGATAATTTTTCAAAGAAAAATCTACACTCTTGTTTTAGCTATTTTTTTCACTTTATCTATAACTAATTTTACCTCAGCATCACTCATATTGGCATATATTGGAAGTGAGAGCACTTGTTGATACGAGCGAAGTGCAACTGGATAATCATTTACTCTTAAAGAGTACTTTGTTTTGTAGTAAGAAAGTAGGTGAAGTGGAATATAATGAAGCCCTGTTCCTATCCCAACATTTTTTAGTTCAATGGCAAAAGAATCACGGTTCTTATCAATTTTTATCACATATAAAGAGAAAGGATTTTCTTCATTTTCGTTAATAGGTACAGTAATATGATTTATACTACCAAGAGCATTAGAATACATAGTAGCTATCGTTTGTTGTCTCTGTATAACTGCATCTTGATCAGAAACCATAGCACGGATATAGGCTGCGTTTAGAGGACTTAAAGAGTAGTCGTTACCAATATCTATAACATCATAAATATAATCAAGTTCATTCTCATTACGAACAATTGCATGATTCATAAGTAATCTAGCCCTCTCAATAATCTCATCATTGTTTGTTACAAGCATACCACCATTACAGATGTTCTTCTTTAAATGTGGAGAGAAGTTAAAACATACTATATCTGCACCAGTTGAACCTATCTTTGCACCTTTGTATGTTGCACCAAGGGCATCACTAGCATCTTCAACTATCTTAACACTATAGCATTTAGCCATTGAGTATACACGTTCTAAGTCTACAGTTGCTCCTCCAAGGTGAGTAATAATCACAGCTTTGAGTTTTTTACTTTTATTCTCATCTAGGTAAACATCAAGTTTATCAAGGTTTATATTATATGAATCTGCATCAATATCTATAAATACTGGTTCAGCATCAAAATGACGTACTACTTCAGGCACACTTGGGTGTGCATTAACTGAACATACTACTTTATCACCACGTTTTAGATCAAGTGCTAACATCGCTAAATGCAGGGCTGAAGTTCCATGAGAAGTAGCAAGTACATAATCAGCTCCAACATAATCAGCAAATTCTCTCTCGAGTTCTTCTACCTGGTTTACATCCTCTCCATCGAGAGTATCGCTTACATACGAGTGTGCATCACGAGAGCTTTCATATTTATTAAATGGTATTTTCATTTTTTTGCCTTTATAGAGTTATATCTCTTGGATAATTAAAATCATGTCCTACTGTTCTTGATGTTAGTTTTGCAATAACAGGCATTTTTCTCTTAAAATGATTAGAAAAAATTCTTTCTATTATCATATCTAACATTTTCTCATTTATACCTATTTCGATTATTTTTTCACGGGAGAATCTCTCTTCTACATAAAGTTTCATCGCTGTATCTAGCTGTGCATAGGTATAACCAAGATCTTCTTCATCACTTTGTCCATCCCACAAGTCCGCTGAGGGAGGTTTTTTTATGATACATTTACTTACACCTAAGTACTCTGCAAGTTCAAACACTTCACTCTTATACAGATCACCTATTGGGTTGACAGCCGAAGCTAAATCCCCATAGACTGTTCCATAACCAAGCATTAATTCACTCTTGTTGCTTGTACCTAAGACTAAGGCACCTTCTCTTGCACTTATGTCAAAAAGAGTAGACATTCTCATACGTGAAGAGAAGTTTCCTTTTCTTAAGTTGTTAAGCTCAGGGTTTAACTCTTGATATGCTCTAAGCATTGGTTCTATCGATGCTGTTATCGCATTTAGTGAGAAGTCTCTACACAACTCATTTGCATCATCTAGTGAACTCTGTGAGGAATATTGAGATGGCATTTTTATGCATAATAAGTTATCTTTAAATACAGCCTCTGCTAAAACAGCAACAACAGCCGAATCTAGACCCCCGCTTAAACCAATTACAGCTTTTTTAAGTCCTGTTTTTTTAACTTCATTTTCTAAAAAACATTCTAGGTACTCAGTTATTTGACTATATTTACTCATTTAAATACAAAACCTTTACAAATTATTAACTAATATAATTATAACTAAGTTTGGTAACAAATTAAACTTTAAGATTAAAAGAACTACTATGTAAAAAGATAACTTATTCTTATGGAGATTTAAAATGTTTAAAAGAATACTAATCATTTCATGGTTACTTTCAAGTATCTCACTCTTTGCCCAGTATCAAGAAGCAGAAGAGTTGTTTGATGATGCCTCTTGTATGTCATGTCACACAGAAGTAGACTTTAGTCCTAAAATAGGTAAGGTTGATAATTTTAAAAAGTTAACTCAAGTTGTAGATGCTTGTCGTTTTTCTAACGACATAACTTGGTTTGATGATGAAAGTCTAGATGTTGCTAAGTATTTAAACCATCTGTATTATAAATTTGAAGAAAAAAAATAACTACTGTGTTTAACAGACTTCTTTTTTTGCCATAAACTTCAACTCTTTACAAGAAAATCCAGCTTTTTTTCTAGCCTCGATGTTTAAGTCATTTGGTCTTAAAAAACTTCTTGGATAGTACTTCGATATGATATCAAAGAAAATATCTGTTGAAAAACCCTTTTTCTCACATACATAAGAGAACCAAACATCCCCTTTTTTTACATGATCCACTTCTTCATCTAAAATAATAGTTAATACATCAATTATTTTTTGAACACCCTCACTACCAGGTAATTTTTTTAACTTTTTGAGTATCATCGGTGTTGCATCAAGTCCATTTGCTTCTAAGTACCTCGGCACAACAGCCATTCGTTCTACTAAGTCTATAGTCTTTTGTCCCGCTTCATACAAGGCATCATGTACTATAACACTTCCATAAGTAGAGTCTAAGTCTTGGAGTAGTTTTTCTAACATCAAAAAATGACGAATCTCATCATCTGCCACTGCTAACCAGTCATCATAATATGCCTTGGGTAAACCACTAAACCGATATGCACTATCAAGAGCCAAGTCGATAGCTGAGTACTCGATGTGGGCTACAGCATGAATAAGGTTTATCTGTCCATCTACTGCTGTAAGGTTCTTTCGTTTTGGAACATCTTGAGGAGGGACTGAGGTACAAAATGGAAAATACGAAGGTTTATCAAACTTTAAAGCTGGGCTACATTCTTCAAAGCTAATATTACCTTCTTTATATTTCTCATAAAAATCATGAAACATTTCTATCTTTTGTAAAGGGTTTGGTGCACGTAAAATTGTTTCTAAAATCTTAAAATAGTTCATAGTCATATAATGCTATAATCTGCATAAAAAAGAGATAAATATGACTATAAAAGTTCAACCTATGGGAGTCTATCAGACAAACTGCTACATTGTGAGTCTTAAGGGAAAAGATTTCATCATAGATCCTGGAGTAAACTCATTGGAATGGATCAAATGTAATGTTACAAATCCTGTCGCTATCTTAAATACACATGGTCATTTTGATCATGTTTGGTCTAATACACAGGTTCAAGAAGAGTATGGAATTGACCTTTATACTCCAGAAGGCGATGTTCCTTTTCTTTGTGATAGTTCATGGATGCCAGACCTACCACCTTCATTTCCAGATGTTATTATAAAAGGTGATGAAGAGTTGGACTTTGATGGAATAAAAGTAAAATTTCGTCACTTTCCAGGACACTGTCCAGGATGCTCTACTATAGAGATAGAAGATGCCATGTTTAGTGGTGATTTTATTTTTAAAAGTAGTATCGGTAGAACAGATTTTCCGATGTCTAGTCCTAGTGATATGAAAGCCTCACTTCAAAAGTTTAAACAACTCGACTTTAACAAGACTGTCTATCCTGGTCATGGTGGAAAAACAACTATAAAACAAGAGCAAGAACATGTAGACCACTGGTTAAGGGGTTTATAAATGTCAGATTTCTTTAAAGATAAGGCAGAGAACTGGGATAAGAATACTACAAAAAAAAGTACACCACTAAGTATTGCAAAAGCTATTAAAAAGAAATTTGATTTAAACAAAGACATGAGCATAATGGACTTTGGTGTGGGAACTGGTCTTTTAGGCTTTGAAATTGCGAAAGAAGTGAAAAAAGTTTTTGGTGTAGATATATCTCTTAGTATGCTTAGTAAACTTCGAGAGAAAAACACTTCTGAACTTTCCATTGAGGCTCTTGAACAAGATATCGTAAAAGAACCTTTAAGTGATATATTTGATGGTATTATTAGTTCAATGACCCTACATCATGTAGAAGATTTAGAAGCATTTTTTCACAGTATCTATAAAAATCTCTCAGAGGGTGGTTTTATAGCAATCGCCGATTTAGAGAAAGAAGATGGAAGCTTTCACTCTGAAAATTCAGGTGTTTACCATTTTGGTTTTCTTGAAGCAGCACTGTGTGAAATTGTAAAAGAATGTGGCTTTAAAGATGTAACATTTGAAAATATCGCTACTATAAACAAACCCCAAAGAGATTTCGGGGTGTTTTTACTAAGTGCTAAACGATAGGTTCACCCTCTAGATGTTCACCGTTTTCATCAAGTAATTTAAGTTTTAAAACATGCTGATCTGTTACCACTGTTTTAAACTCACCCTCAAATACTTTAATATCAAGAACATACCCTTCAACATGAATATTACGCTTTCTTCCCTCTTTATTACGAACTCTTGCAACAAATGTTACTTCATCATGAAACTTTACAGGAGAAAGAAACTGACAGTTACTAGCAACTAACACTACATTTTGTTCATTTACAGCGAGCATAGCTGCATAATCAGCTGCACCAAAAATAAAACCACCATGTATAAGTCCTAGATCATCCGCAACCATTTCAGAAATTGTACTAAGTCTTGTTTCTACATAACCCTGTTCGAGTACTAGAACTTTACCACATAAATCAGAATTAACACACTCATGTGTACTAAGCATAACCTCATTTTCATTATAATCAATTTGCAATTCTTCTTCTAATTCTTCTTGATTAGCCATTATTTCTTGTCCTTTATTAATCTTACATAAACTCTTGCTGGAGCAGGGTACCCTTCTACAGTTTTAGTACTATCATTTGGATCAAGGAAGTCTTCTAAAGATTGTCCCTCTATCCACTCTGTTTTTCTCTGCTCATTAGACTCTGTAACACTTATTTCTAAAACTTCAAAACTCTCAAATCCAGCACGTAAGCACCAGTTTTTTAGTGCCGATATAGTTGGAACAAAATAGATGTTTGGTATCTTTGAGTAAGAAGACTCAGGACATAATGCCATCTCCCCTTCACCTTTTATATAGAAAGTATCTAAAATTACCTCACCTTTTTTATCCAGACCCTTATATAGTTGTTTTAACATTGCTACTGGGTCACTTCTGTGATATAAAACACCTAAACAGAAGATAGTATCAAACTTCTCTTCATAAAACTCTACATGTTCTACACCTAAAAGTTCATAAACAATATCGCTCTTTACAAAATGGTTTATAAAATCAAACTGTGTTTTATACAGGGGTGAAGGATCAAAACCTACAAGAGATTTTGGCTTATCTTCAAGCATTCTGAACATATAATAACCATTGTTACAACCTATATCGGCAACACGCTTATTTTTTAAATTAAAATGGGGACGGAGTAAGTTATATTTTATATTACTTTGCCACTCAGTATCGATAAATGTACTTCCTATCTCAAACGGACCCTTACGCCAGGGCATAAGAGCTTTTGCATCAAGAAGTAACTTATCATCATCTAAGTCTGCATCTATTTTTATTACATCCCCTAAAGTAACTTTAGCTTCAAGCTCTTCTAAGTTATCTATAACACTGCGTAGTGGTGCTATGTTTTTCCAAGTCATCCACTTTTGTCTCTCTACTCTTAACTTTTCTAAATTCATTTTAATCACTTAATCACTATAGTATATTTATTTTACTATAATTGTATCTAAATTAACTAAGGAATATTTTTATGCGCTTAGAGAAAAAAGCAACTCTTGTCTCAACATCTGTCGCAGGCGTTCTTGTAGTACTAAAAATGAGTGTTGCTATTTTTAGTGGAAGTATCGCGATACTAGCTTCAGCAATCGACTCTATGTTAGACCTCTTAGTATCACTTTTTAATTATTTCGCCCTGCATAACAGTGAAAAGAATCCTGATAGTCAGTTCCAATTTGGACGCAGTAAGATAGAACCTCTTGCCGCAGTTATAGAGGGTGCTGTTATACTCTTCTCAGCTCTTTTTATCCTCTATAATGCCTTACTTAAAATCGTACACCCTAAAGAGATAGCTTTTATGAATGAGAGTGTTATCGTTATGCTTCTCTCATTTGGAATCACTGCATTCTTAGTACTGTTTTTACGCTATGTTTCAAAAAAAACAAACAACCTTGTAATCCGTTCAGATGCACTTCATTATGAAACAGACCTTTTCTCAAATGGTGCAGTTTTATTTACACTAGCTGCTATCTCTTATACAGGGGAACAGCTAATAGATCCTATTTTAGGAATTGCTATCTCTTTGTATATGATTTACTCAGCGGTACCTATCATCAAAGATGGTGTTTTAATGCTCCTTGATGCAGCACTACCAGAAAAGGATATAAATGCGATAAAAGAGATACTAGAAGTAGAACCTATTATTCAAACCTATCACTATCTTCAAACCAGAGAATCTGCATCTCATGTGTTTGTTTCCGTGCATGCAGTTTTTAATGCGAGTATCTCCTTGTATGATGCACATTTAGTATCGGATAAGATTGAAGAAAAGATAAAAAAATATTTTGGAGAGAAAAAGTCTCACATACTTATGCATATGGACCCCTACGATGATTCTGAGTTAAACGAGGAAAAAGAGGAGTGGTAAGACCTACCTATTTACTTGTGGTTTTTTAACCTTTTTAGCCTTAAACTCTTTACTTGCAATATTTTCTAAAAATACAGTTGCATAAGAACCTTTTGGTAATGTAAATGCGATGTGCATTTTATCAAAACCATCTGTATACTTCATCTCCACATCTTTTGGAAAGATAATAGCATTACGACGCAAGCCCTTGTCATAAAGAAATCCATCATCATACTTTGCTTCTATCTCAGCAGCTTTGCCTTGAGAACGGTAAACGCCACGACCACAAAGTAAACCAGTAGGTACTACCTTTTTAGCTTCAAAGTCCTTCTGTTGAGGGTTTTTAGGAGTAAAGAGTTTTCCTTTTAAGTCTTGGTACAAATCACCTTCAACAAGTAAAAATTTATTGTTATTTTCATCACGACTCATCTGAACACGTTCTGCTAACCAGTCGTTAAAACGAACACTTTGATAAATAGAAATCAAAAACTTTTTGAGTTTAGAATCTTCTATGTGTAAGTCACCTTCTATCATTTTGTTTGCTTGTTCTATAGAGTCACCATCACGACCAAAACGCTGGTAACCAAAGTAGTTTGGAAGTCCAAGTTTTTCACTTTTACGTGCTAGTTTTTCTATCTGTCCTGCTTGAATTTGGTTCACTTCAAAAAGGTTTATACTAAAACGGTTGCCAATTAAGTCACCCATACGAATAGAGTGTGAATGTCTTGTCCCAGTGAGTATCTTTATCTGAGGATGTTTAAACTTTTTTAACTCTCTCTCGTACTTTGACTCTATACTTATATACTGTGTCGTAGTTGCATGCTTGTCTTTTAGTCCTGCATAACCTATCTTCTCTGCATTTATATTTAAAAAGTCTGCAAATACAGCTATCATATCCCATGTAGTTATCTCTACTTTTTTCACATGATAAATAGAAAAATTACCACTTCCCTTCCACTCTAAACCTATCTCATCGACAATAAAATCTTCTTGATTTTGTTCAAATTTAAAATGTATTGGCTCTTTTTCGTCTAAGTATATTCTTTGCATTACTGCCCTTTATAGTTGTAAAAACTTTAGCTCTTTACTTGCTTTTGCTATATCTAATTTTATAGCTTTTTTTAAAGACTCTAATGAGTCAAATTTTTCATTTTCTCGTATAAATGAAACAAACCGTATATCTGCTTTTTCTTCACAAAGAACTTCACCATCAAGTATATGAGACTCTATTGCAAAACTTCCATCTGTAGTTTCACGGTGTCCAACAAAACTAACACTTGGGTGAAAGTGTTCTTCATTATCTATACGAGTTAATGTAGTATAAACGCCCTCTTTAGGTATTAAAAAACCTTTTGATTCTATGTTAATAGTAGCTACTAACTCGCTTTTTCCAATTCCTTGACCTTTTGTCAGTGTACCTTCGATAGAATAGTTATGACCTAAAAACTCATTTGCAGATTTTATATCACCATCTTTTAGTTGTTTTCGTATCTTATGAGAGTGCACGGAAACATCTTTATGTTTCACTACGTCAACTACGATAACCTCTCCACTAAACATATCTTTTAAGTCTGTATAAGAGTAACGTCTGTCTTTACCAAAATGAAAGTCATATCCAACCACTATAGTCTCAAGGTCTGTAAAATTTCCTTGTAAAAAATCCATAAAACCAATACCATCAAGATGACGGATATCATCGAGATTTAGGTAAATTATAGGATAAGTAGTAAACTTCTCTCTATGCTTTTTAGGAGTCATATTTGCATAACCTGTTTCTATGACGACAATAGCACCAGAATCTTTTAATTCATTAAAAAGTGCTTGATGACCTATGTGCATTCCATCAAATCCACCAAGTGCAATAGCTTTAATATTTTTCATTAGAGAAATTATACCTGAATGTTTTAGTTTGTTAAAAGTATTAAAATATTTGAGGATTAAAAAATCTTCAAAGTGATAATATAAATAAGTTTCATTATTATTCTTTCAAATACTTAGCTTTATAAGAAACAATAATTAGGATAGAACATGATTTTTTATATGTAAATTATATAAAGTTATTTAATAATAACTTTAATTCTTGCTATAATAATGTAAAAAATATAAATTGGAAACTAATGGTAATCATAGGAATTGGAAATATTTTACAAAAAGATGATGGACTAGGTGTTTATGCCGCTACATATCTTCATGAAAACTATACATTTTCAGAAGAAATAGAAATTATTAATGGTGGTGTAGAGGGAATACATTTGTATAATGTACTTGAAGAAAACTCTCATATAGTTATTTTAGACTGCATACAGCTCAATGATACCCCTGCTTCTATTTATGCTATACCTGCACAAGAAATTTCAGGATATGGTCTTAATAATGGAGGAGCTCATGAAATTGGAATCCTACAATGTATGGATATGATGGAGCTTCAAGGTAAAGAAATTCCAGAATCTATTGTTATTGGAATCATTCCATCAAGTGTTACATTTGCATTTGGCTTAAGTCAAGAATTAATAGATGCTTTTGAAGGGTATATTTCTGTTGTTTTGCAATATTTGAAAAAAGAAGGGATAGATGCAACAAAACAAGCCGAAATAATAACATTATCTGATATAATTAATAAAGCTAAAGATCCATCCGGGGCTATGCTTTTAACTAAGTCATAATGGAGTAACACATGTCAAACAACGAATCACGATTAAAAGATGAGGAAACTCAAGAAGAGTTACAAAATGAGGAAACTCAAGAAGAATTACAATTTGGGTGGACTTCAAGTGTAATATTTCTTTTATTTGTCGCTTTTATCATTTATATCTCAATCAGCTAATAAACTATCATTATATACTACCTAGTTTATCTAAAGAGACACCATTATTATGATAGTAAAACCTTAGATAAACAAAACCTATATTTATTCTTTAATAAAATATAAAAAATCACTTTTTGTCTGATATCCGACTTTCTTTTTTATAATTTTATCTGTTTTATAGTTTATAACATACGACACAGGAATAATATTCGTAATAAATCTCTCTTGAAGTTTATCAATATCGTTATTTACAATTACAAGTATAAATGATTTATGTATCTCTTTTTGTAAAACGATATCCTTTAAAACTCGATTCTCAAGTTTTTTACACCAAGAACAATAGTTTGCAACTGTTATAAGTAAAATATTTTTCTTTTCTCTTCTTGCTTTTAAGTATGCCTTTTCATAATTTGTTTCATAGCTATAGACATCAGCAAACTTTTTATATGTTTGTCCATTAAGTAGCTCAATTACAATGAGAAAAATGAATATTGCTTTCATTCGTTATCCTCTTCATACTGTGTGCTAAACTCTTCTAGTAGTATTATTAAATTATCTTCAATATCTTCTTCAATATCATTTGCAATAAATATAGATCTATTTTGATAGGTAATAGACAATACTTCTTCTTTATCTTTCATATGTAAAGTAGGTTCATGAATATAAAGTTCAAGTTCAATTATAGATAACTCTTTAGTTAGTTTTAGTAAGTGTATTTTAACCCCTAAAACACGTTGGGAAAGCCTACTAGTAGATATATTTAAATCATTTGCATACTCGTTTAAAAGTTTATATATATTAGTTTTATATTTATCTAGTATTTTATTGCTACCAGATTTCACTACAATGTGAGCAGTAGAAAATTGTTCGAGACTAAATGGTGTCTGTGCAAAAAGAGTAGCAGAAAGAAAACTATGTAATAGTATTTTAGAAGCTATGTTTAACATTTAATATCCTTAATAATAGAATTCTAACTTATTAATTTTATAATAACAAGTAAACATAGTTAATCACAAAGGTATTGAATTGTGCTGATCCTAAAATTATTCTTTACATGATTTAGCCTCAGGGTCTTATTAGATAATATTTTAGGTTAAGCTGTCAATAAATCATTAATTTCGCATGATTCCTAGTTTATCAAGAATAAATATTACACTATAATAAGCTACAATAGTCATAGCTACTGCAATAAATAAACTTAGATAAAAGCTAAGTCCATTTTTTATCAACACTGGAAATAAGATAAACAGTGTCATAGATGGAATAATCAACCAAACTATCGAATTAGAAAATTCTACAGCACTTTTAGTATCATTTGTATCAATATACATCCATATCATTGCGAGTATTGATACTAGAGGGATGGAAGCTAACATAGCACCCATTAAGCTATTTCTCTTCGCAATCTCTGAAATCAATACAATAAGCACTGCACTAATTACAAGTTTTATGATGTAATATGTCAAATATTTATCCTACTTTTAACACCGACTTAACTACACTTGTTTCCCATCCATCGTACTGTGCATTATAAAACTCAGCAATATCGATTAAAGCTAATGTCATTTCGTCCATATCATGATAAAAAGGTTTATCTAGGCGATAAAAGTCTAAGCCATCAACACCATCTTCATTTTTTATTTCTTCTTTAATTTTAAAGCCTTCTTTTTCTAATGCTGCTATTAAGTCTACTTTACTCTCTTTATTTGTAAAATAAACCTTATGCTCAATTGCACGTTCAACCTGTAGGCTGTCACCTTGCTCTTTTAAACTATCACAAACTTTATGATTTTGTATAATTTGCCACTCTTTTGGAGTTGGATATAGTAGATTTTTATAGTAGTTCCAATCAGGATCATGACTATGTCCATTTGTTATCTCGTATGAACCATGCTCCGTCAGAGCAAAATCAATAAAATGAGACCAGTTATATGTAAATTGTAAATAATATATAAATGTTACATAACCATCAGAAATTACACGTCCTACATACTTTCCAATACGAAATTTAAGCATAGCTGCTTCAAGCTTATCTTCCATAAAAAGTATCTCTGCTTCTTCTGCTTCACCAAGAAAACCTTTTTCATTGGCATCTTTTAGTTTTGCCTTAACAAAACCTACTATTTGATGTGAATAACCTAGCTCTTCTAAGTCCATAGATATACCTGCATTAAACTGTATTAATGCAGCCTTACCTTCTAAGTTTTTCATATATAATTCCCAATATTCTTGCATTTAAATTCCTTTATTTCATTTCTAAACTCATGAGGTACATATCTTCCCCATCGAGTACTTTAACCCTAAGACTCTCACACTTCATACAAAAATAGCGTACTTCGTCAACTTCAAAGATATCTCCACATTCCTTACACTCAAGTTTGAGTTTTTGAGAGTTAAGAATCAGCTCTGCTTCATTACATATTGTTCCTTCTTTAAATGTATCAAACGCGACTTGAAGAAGGTGTGGTTCAACACCTGACATAACCCCAATTTTCACAATAATCTTCATAACTTCTGTCGCCTCGTTTTGTGCAGCCACCTCTTCACATTGGTTTAACAATGCTTGTACAACACTATACTCATGCATGGTATTTATCCTTTATCGTTTCTAATTTCAATCTACTAGGTGTCTGAGCTGGACAGACTTTATAAACAAAGTCATAACGTAAATGATGAAAATCACTTTCCTTCCTCCAAAACTCAGGATGCATTACTGCAAGTTCTTTCTCTTTTAGATCTTCTATAAAAGCTCTATTCTTTTCCAGATATTCTTCTTTATCCCATAAAAACTCATCCTCATATTTTGATACTGCAAACTTATGAAGTAAGTTTAAATAATCGCCATGTGAAAATATTTCATCAATCATTCCTATCGATTTTGCATAGGCAGCTGAGATTGGTAAACAATCGTTTAGTAATTTTTCAGCGGTAGTTTTTCCAACTCTCTTAGGCAATGTGTATGTATGATATTCACTTCCACTTAAGCCTAGAGTTTTATAATGAGGGTTCAATACTACACCATCTTGTGCAACTACATAGTCACATGCTATACCCATAAATACACCACCTGCACCAGCATTACTATTAAATGCAGCTACAGTTACTACTTCATCTGCATAGAGTATTGCCTTTACCACATCATTCATGGCATTTATGTTAGCCCAACCATCTTCACCTTGTTTTTGACTGTCTTCTAAAATGTTAAGATGTATACCATTAGAGAAGAAATCTTCCCCACCCATAAGAACAAGCACATTGCATTCTGTTTTAAGATATTCTATAGCATACTTCAGACGAATACACTGTGCTGTACCCATTGCACCATTATGAAAATTAAAATGCAGATAAGCAACATTATCTTTTTTTTCCATACTTACTTCATAAAATGTATTATAACTTTGCTCAAATACAAGTGGTAAACGCTCTTCCTTAATACCTTGAAGTTTCTCTTTAAGCACATATGTTGCTGGTAGCTTAAATCCATTTACAGCCTTAAGATGTGTAATCCAAATAGCTCCATCAATGGTTCCTAAACAAATAGCTCCATCACGTTTAGCTATCACTTCTTTAGGTTTAGCTCTTAACTTATCTTCTTTATGTACACCATACAGATAACAAGGTATACCTAAAATTTCATCTAATATCCCAGGATGTGAGTCACAAAGGTGAATTTTATCTATAATCATTTGAGTACTATCAGTTAACCAGTTTATTTTTCTTTGATCTTGTGTAAGGTATTCATGAACTGGATTAAGTTCTTGTCTGATAAAATTGTCTTCTTCTATGTTTTTAAACAAAATATCTAGTGCATTCAGCGAAGCTCGAACTATCTCTTTTCTATATAAAGATGCTTTGTAAGTTTTTCTTACAGCAAAATTTTCTTGTGCATAAATATTTCCACCATCATACTCACTATTTGCACGGAGGATAACCAAGCCCCATTTTTTAGTATGTATTTGTAGTGCATGTTCTAAAGAGTGTGCTCCTCTATCTCCTCTTGGACCAGGATGAAATATATATACAGGATATGCATCATAGATTTTAGAAGATATATAGCTTTTTAGAAAGGGGCAAAGAATTAGTTCTGGGCCAAAGTCCTCTATTTCTAGAAGAGTTTGTTTTTCACTTTTGTTAAAACAAACTGAGACTTCATGCTTAGAGTCTTTTAGTTTTGTGTATACAGCTTGTGTTTGTGAGTTAAATGCGGTTACTAAAAGAAGGATTTTCATCAACTCACCTTAACAGATACGAGGTAACAACTCACCAGTTGGTAAATCTAAAAATCTTTTTGTTCCCCAAGAGGAATTTAATAAAACTCTTCCCTTATATTGTTCACTAACAGTAGCTATAAGTGTAGAAGTTTTATGAGTCTCTTGTAGTACTTCTAAAGCTTTTGCTTCATCTTTTTTTGGTACACATAAAACATAAGTTCCTTCATTTGCAAGGTCAACGGCTTCAAATCCTAACATTTCACAAATACCTCGAACCTCTTCTTGAACGGGGATACTTTCTTCTACGACTTCTATACAGACATCTGAACTTTTTGCCCATTCATTTAAGACAGCACTTACTCCACCACGTGTTGCATCTCTTAGTGCAATAATCTCAATTCCAGAATCTATAAGTTTTTTTACCTCTGGATATAATGAGGCACAATCTGTTTGTAATTTACTCTCTAGCTCAATACCTTCACGTGCTGCAAAAATAGTAGCTCCATGTGTACCTACATCACGACTCACAAAAATACTCATCCCATCTTTTAAATGAGAAGCTGAAATTCCTTTGTATTCTATTTCACCAATTCCTGTAGTATTTATAAATAACTTATCTACACTTCCTCTTGGTACTACTTTTGTATCACCACTTACAACAATAGCACCATTTATCTCAAGTTCCTTTTTCATCGACTTCACTATTTTTTCTAAGTCACGAGTAGGAAAACCTTCTTCAATAATTACTGAACAGGTCATATACTTAGGTTTTGCTCCCATCATAGCAAGGTCATTACATGTACCACATACTGCAAGTTTTCCTATATCTCCGCCAGGGAAGAATAAAGGGCTAACGGTAAATGAGTCCGTAGTAAATGCAAGCTTTCCATTTTCAATTACAGCAGCATCTTCACTTTTAGATAAAATATCATTTTCAAAATGTTTATAAAATACTTTTTTTATAAGCTCATTATTTTCTTCTCCACCATTACCATGTGCAATTGTGATTGTTTTTGTCATATTAAATTTCCATATTTGTAGTATGCGGCACAAGCACCTTCACTACTAACCATACATGAACCAATAGGTGTTGTAGGCTTACATGCTGTACCAAAGATAGTACACTCTTGAGGTTTTGCCATACCACGCAAAATATCACCACAAATGCATAGTTTATGATCTTCTATCTCCGCAATTGGTAGTACACTTTTATAGATTTTTTCTGCATCATATTTTTCATATTCATCTTTAAGTTTCAACCCACTATCAGGTACATTACCAAGCCCTCTCCATCTAAAAAGGCTCATTTTTTCAAAGTAAGTATTGATTAAATCCTGTGCTTTTAGATTTCCATCATGATTAACAACGCGTTTATACTGTACTTCAAGCTCACATCGCTTCTCTACAAACTGTTTGACTATCATACTGATCCCTTCCATCGCATCAACTGGCTCAAATCCAGTTACAACAACTGGACGACCATAATCTTTTGGAAATTTATCATAAATCTTAGAACCGGCTATAACACTAACATGACTGGGCCCAAGAAAAGCATCTATTTCATTGTTATAAGAGTCAACATGAACATCGCGGCTATCTATAAGTTCTACCATTACTTCAGGAACTGTAACATGATTAATATGAAAAAGAATATTAGAAATCTTTGACTTTATTACCTGCTCAACAAGTACTGCCGTCATTGGTGTAGTTGTCTCAAACCCTATAGCAAAAAAGATAACTGTTTTATCAGAATTATCTTGAGCTATTTTAATACACTCCATAGGTGAGTAAACAAAACGAACATCTGCACCTTTTGCTCTAGCATCTTGTAGACTTCCGTTAGAACCTGGTACTTTTATCATGTCTCCTAAAGTTACGAGGATAACATTTTCTTGCATTGACAATACATATGCATGATCAATACGTTCTTTTGGCATAATACATACAGGACAACCTGGTCCATGAATGAAATTTACATTTTTTGGAAGTAGTTGAGGCAGTCCAAACTTCATGATAGTATGTGTATGTCCGCCACATACTTCCATAATATTAATAGGTTTTTGTAATTTTTTTGCATCCTCTGCAATGATTTTAGCAAATGCTTTTATGGTATCTCCGTCACGAAAATTATCATAAAGGTTTTTTAATTGAAGTTCTTCCATTATGTATTAATCTCCTCCGCATATTTTTCACCACGTGCTTCACACTCATCATCTTCTAAAATTGCTTGCTTCCTATCTTCTTCATTCATATGTTCAAGTATCTCTTTATATGTATCAATGGAAGACATCGCTTCACCTTCATCGATTTTATTCATAACAAAGCCAATATGTAGCAGTACATAATCACCTATACTAACATCACCATCTTCCATCATCATTAAATTTGCATCGCGTTGTACTCCCATGGTATCGACAGTACACATTGTTTCATCATCTGAAATTTTAACTACTTTACTTGGAATTGATAAACACATATTACCCTCTCATCTTACGTTTAAATGATATCCAGTCTGAAACTGCTTTGACTGAATCTATATCGTTTACATTTACTTCTAAAATATCAACATTAGGTTTGATTCTTCTAGCCTCAGCTTTCTCTGCTTCCATATCATATTTAAAATGTGGTAACAAGTCTGTTTTAGTAATAAGAACTAGATCTGCTTGACGAAACATCACAGGATATTTAGCTATTTTATCTTCACCTTCAGGGACTGAAACTAAAACTATATTTAAGTGTGTTCCAACATCATAAGATGCAGGACAAACAAGATTTCCAACATTTTCAACAAAACATACATCCATTTCTTCTAGTGGCATATGATGCATACCTTTATGAACCATAAAGGCATCTAAGTGACATGCTGTACCCGTTTGTATCTGCTGAGCATGAATTCCCTTAGCACGCAAGCGATCTGCATCACGTTCTGTCTCTAAGTCCCCTTCTATAACTCCAAATTTAAAATTTGCTACATCAACTAGGTGTTCAAGTAGTGTCGTTTTTCCTGAACCGGGACTTGACATAAGATTAATA
>Ga0208468_1000040_pt1 | contig 50444 bp, 49 predicted proteins | sample DeeseametaMP0960_FD_184198 | JGI IMG/M metagenome (GOLD analysis project Ga0208468, IMG submission 184198) | Marine microbial communities from the Deep Indian Ocean - MP0960 (SPAdes) | ecosystem: Environmental > Aquatic > Marine > Oceanic | place: East of Madagascar, South Indian Ocean... | reverse complement strand
CATATTCAGCCCCGCCGTTACCAATAAATACCAAGCCTTTCGCAACGCGAGGCGCTCCGGTAACGGTATAGGGGTAGGCCTTGATATCGGCGCTTTGCACCTCCCAAATCACCTCACCGCTGACAGCGTCCAAGGCGATCAAGCGCGCATCCAGGCTGCCTACGAAGACTTTACCTTCGTAAACGGCAACACCTCGGTTGACGACATCGCAGCAGGCCATTTTTGCCCACTCGCGAGGCACTTTCGGGTCGTACTTCCACAGCAGCTCGCCACTGCGCGCATCGAGTGCGTAGACCACACTCCAGTTGCCTGTTACGTACATCACGCCATCAACAATAATGGGCGTTGCTTCCAAACCCCGGTTGTATTCCGTGTCAAACGACCAGGCGAGCCCGAGGTCGCTGACATTGTCGCGGTTAATTTGCGCAAGTTCGCTGTAGCGTTGCTCTCGGTAGTCCTTGCCGTAGCTGAGCCAGTTTTCATCAGGATTGCTGGCGATCTCGGCGGTACCCACCTCTTTGGCGGTAAGGGCAAATGCCGAGCTACCAACTACCATACTAGCGAAGGTCAGCAGTAACGCTGCCCAGCGATATCGATCTGTCATAGTGAGCCCCAGTGACTGTCGTTTATTATTGATTTATGTCGAGAATGGGGCCGTGACGCTCGCGTCTACTGCTTTTTAAGCCCGCGCATTCCCTTATAAAAATTGGCAATTTCTGCCAAGTCAGCATCGTAATCCCCGGTAGGGAAAAATGCCGGGCCCAAGCCCATTGTTTTTGTATTACTATCCACATAGCCTAGGATCACCGGTACACCGGCGGCTTGCGCGATATGGTAAAAGCCGCCTTTCCAGCGGTTCACCGCGCTGCGTGTGCCCTCCGGGGTAATAATCAACATCATCTCGTCACGCTGACTGAATTCTTCAGCCATCTGCTCAACCATATTGTGGTTTTTGCGACGGTCGACGGCGATACCACCGAACCACTTCATAATGGCGCCGAGGGGACCGCGGGGAAACAGGGTGTGTTTTCCCATCCAGTGGACATCCAGCCCCAGAACGAAGGCGATCACCATCATGGTTGGAAAGTCCCAGTTACTGGTATGCGGCACCGCGATCAGCACACATTTTTTGTGCTCTGGCTTTTCACCCAATATTTTCCACCCCAACAGACGCGTTGTGAGCTTGAAAAACGGCCGGAGGAAAAAGCGGATCAGCGCACTCTTGAAAATCGTATTTTTTTGCATTGATTATTATCACCGAGGCAGCATCTACGGCGCTGCAGGTTACAGGTAGTTTACCAACAGAAGAAAGGGGAACAAGCTCGGTCGAGCAAAATCCCCCTTTCCTAAACGAATAGTAATCTTGGCTGACTAGTCTTTAAAATCTGGCGACTCGCCGTTTGCCGCGGAGATTGCCAGCATCGCGTCTTCTTGGCTGAGCATTCCCGCATTCCATGTGGCGACGTAGTTCAGGGCATCTTCGACACTGTGGTCGCGACTGTAACGGATCATTTCCTTGGTGCCCCGCACGGCCAGGGGTGACTTGCGAGCAATACTCTGCGCCAGCTCTGATACCGCCTCGATCATTTCCTCGTAGGAGTTATAGGCGGTATTGACCAGCCCGATGCGCTCCGCTTCCGCCGCACCCACGTTGCGACCGCTCAGCGCCAACTCGCTAACACGGCCGGGGGAAATGAGCTTGGGAAGACGCTGCAAGGTGCCTACATCGGCAACGATGCCGATATCGATTTCCTTGATAGAGAACTGTGCATTATCAGCACAGAAGCGCATATCACAGGCGCTGACCATGTCGATACCGCCGCCGACACAGTTCCCCTGAATCGCCGCAATTACCGGCTTTCGACACAGTTCAATGGCCGTTAAATTGGCCTGTAAGGACTTGATATGGCGCCGAAACCATTCGATGCGACGACCCAACTCGGGCTGTTTCGCCATGACCTCAGCCAAACCGGCAAACATTCCCAGATCGATACCCGCACAGAAATTCTTGCCCTCGCCGCACAATACAACAGCCCGAACGCTGCTCTCACCATCACACCACTCAAAGCACGCTTGAAGCTCGCTCCACATCGCCTCATTCATGGCGTTGGCTTTGTCGGGGCGGTTTAGCGCAACCCACGCCACATGCTGCTCCATACGCAGCGCCAGGGTTTCATACACGGGGGGTTCAACAATATTCATAGTCCAGTCCACTTCTCAACAAATTCGTTCGGCGCCACTGCGGGCAAGGGTTTGGCTGCGCCATCGCGACTGCCGACGTATAAAAATCCAATGACCTCTTCGTTTTCTTGCATACCCAGACCAGCCATAACCTGGGGGTCGAAGGCGTGGTCGCCGGTGCGCCAAATGGCCGCGTAGCCCAGCGCCTCAAGCGCCAACAAACTCGCATGTGCCGCGCAGCCAGCGGAAAGTAATTGCTCAATTTTTGGCACCTTTGGGTGCGCTTGCACGAGCGCCGATACCACCAGAATCATTGGTGCACGTAGGGGTTGGCGGCGAAAACGCTGCAAATCCGCTTCGCCAAGTGTCGGGTTCCGGCGTTTGGCGGCATCGGCGTAGAGCTCGCCAAGCCGTGCGCGCGCATCACCCTCTATCACTCTGAAGCGCCACGGCCGCAGGCGGGCGTGATCCGGGGCACGGGCCGCCGCGGCAAACACGTCGGCCATTTCGCTTTCACTCGGCGCCGGCTCAGCTAATTTGCTGGCAGAGTTTCGCTGTTGCAACAACTGTAACGCGTCCATCACTGCCCCTCTCCGACTGCCTGAGTATCAGCGTGGTTAACCGGCTCGCCAGCCCGGGATTCATAATAGGCTTTCATATTGAGGCTAATGGTGCGGATGATTCCGCGAAAGGCGCCGGCCATCAGGCGACGATACAGGAGTCGCCCAAAAACTCCCCACCGCATATCAAACATGAGACTGGTCGTCAGCGCGGTTTGGCCATGTCCGGCGTCTTCGAGGCGATAGCGAAACTGGGCTTTCTTAAAGGGCGCGGCAGGCCCTTTATTCTCGCGGTGCAAGCGGATAACAAAGCCACTACCTTCACTCCACTCGGTAACGGTTTCATCCATCCAACGGCCCATTTTTTGGTGTACCCGACGGCTAGCACCGACGCCATGCCGCTGTTCACCATGGAGCTCACAGCGCAGCACACCGGGAACATAGTGATGGGCCAACGTCAGATCTTGCAGCAGCGCCCAGGCTCGATCTCTGGGCAGCTTAATCAGCACCCGAGAGCTCGCTTCATGATTCATCTATTCTCGTCCTCTATTCTCGCATCCCTGACGGGACGAGTATTCAATCATGAATCCCGCGTTCTGTCTTGCTCGACACAAATGTACCGACATCTTGACGACATCTGGCGATAGGAGGTTTTTTTGGGGAAATGGCGGGGAGGACGATCTCAGCCCATGGCAAAGCGTTTATCGAAATCGGCTGCAAAACGGTCTATCCACTCGGCCGCAGCCTCTTCACCAGTGAGTATGCGCCCTTCATTTTCGGCGACCTGTTGGCGATAGGCCTCTATCTGACAGACCTGTTCCACCATGCGAGCCCGGTAGGCGTCGCGACCTGAGCAGAACTCAATACCCAATTGGTACTGTTGGCCACGGCGGCGACACCACACCACGCGGCCCAAGCCGGTGTAGTCAAACGACAGCGACGGCACGCGAAACCGGATATCACAACCGGGCTTTACCGGCGTTTCCACCTGGCAACACAGGCCCGCAACACTGACATCGCATGCTTGAGCAGGACAAACGCCCGGCTCTTCGATAACTTCGACATCAACCGGAATATTACTTGGGTGGCGTAAATACTCTCGCATCATGCTCCCCCTTTATCTGCCGATTTCTACACCGTCAGTTGGCCAGAAAAAAACGCACAGCAGCATCCGTAGTTGCCGGAGGGTATTTAGCCGATATCCGAGGGGTAACGATTCTTACTGCGCATCCTCACTGGCCAGCCAGGATGTGTAGGGCGATGTATTGGGCAGTTCCAGGCGCTTCAGCCAGCCTGCAATGCCTATACTATCGGCCTGTATATCCAGGTCATCAGATTCAAGCACTCCCTCGCCAAACTGGTAACGCACCGACAACTCACCGCGAAGCGCCGCCTCATCATAGGCATTCGCTTGAGCGACAGACTCTTCTCGGCGCTCGCAGTAGCCTTTCCAGGCGTGGCTGCCGTGACGCCCCCGCAATAGGCGCTCAGTAAATTGCGGCGACAACAGGCACACACTGGCGTTGTTACCACCAAAGCCTTTGGCATTAAGAATTGCCGCATCCATGCTGTCTTCTTCAAGTTCGAGGTGCGACATGGGCAAGTGCAGGTTGCTGCGCTGCACATCGTCGGCAATGTGGTCAATGGTGGTGATACCCGGCAGGATATTGTCGCGCCATATCCCCAGGCTGGAGACTAACTGGTCGCCCGAGGCCGCGCCGATACTGTGACCCAGGTAGGCTTTAATAGCCGCGACAGGCCAGCGCTCTATCCCGAAGGCCTTGGCGGTTTCGTTAAGGATATGCGACTCACTCACACGGTTCTGCGGCGTGCTGGTGCCATGCGCCTGAACGAATGAGCGCGTCTTCAGCGCGTGCTCACCAATAATCGCCCCCGCCGCTGAGGTTGCCTTGGCAACAGTGAGGTAATTCCCCACGCCCGGCGATGAAATGGACTTCTTATAGCCATCGGCATTTACAAAGACCTCGGGCACCGCGGCATGCACCTGCGCGCCCAACTCGAGGGCCAGCGCGTCGTCAAACAACACGACGAACTGACTCGCCTCAGCAATGGTAAACCCGCAGTTGCTGCTGAACGGTCGACTTGCCCTGCGGTAATCCGCTTCGCTACGCCCCGAACCGGCATCCAGCTTAAGCAAGTCAGCATCCGTGGCCAAGGCCCCCATGGTGGCGTAACCATCCATCACGCGCGGATCTATTCCCGCTTCTGCTGCCCCCACCACCGCAACGCGCACGGCACCACTGCGGATGTCTTGCACGGCCTGACGCAGGTTGTAGAAAAACGTCGCACAAGCTCCCAAGCTAGGCCCAGTGCCACCGACATTCCCCAACACATAGGCACTGACAAAATCGGCGGGCATATCGGCTAGGCCCAGTGCCAGTTGCTTGGAGCTAACGCGGCCACCGTTGGCACGCGCGGCCAGCAGACCGCCAAAGCCCGCATCATCGAGCTGCGCCATTGCCGAGCTGGCGTACACAGATATTTGGTCAGGGTGGACACTGGCGCGCACCGTATCCCAATCAATCCCCATCGACTGCAGGGCATCGGACGCCCCGAATACTGATAATTGCAAGCCCCGCGGATGGTTGCGGGCACTGTAGTAATTGCTGGGATCAAAGCCCGTTGGCAGTTGCCCGGCACTGGAAACATCCATTTTGCGATGCGTCGGCAACAGCATATCCAGTCCACCGTCGAGGGTAACCGCCACCTTACCGCCACCGATATCACGCAGCGCCCAGTCCTCAGGCACACGCTCGGGCAATTGCTTGGCGGAGGTCACAAACTCAAACTGCCCCGCTCCCCCTTCTAGGTGCAGTCGCTTGTTCCAGGCCACCTGCTCGACATCAAACGCCGCGGACTCGATTTTGCGAATCAGGGTATGCGCCAGTATATGTTGGCGGCGTTCCGCCTCTGGCATGCGTTCATCCACGCCCATCAAGGCAGCAAGGCTTTGCAGGGTGCGCTGCTGCGCCGCCAGCGGCAGTGCATCAAGCACCAGACGGCGATAGCCGTGATGAAAAGAACTGCGCCCTGCAGGATTAACGCCGCCAAAACCAACAACCACGGGTAAATGACTCACTGACACACCACCTCAACAACACGACTCGAATTTTCAAGCCAGCAGTGTACGTAGCCAATCCCGGGCATATAGTGATAAATTGGCCATTAAATATGGCATTAACGACAACAGTGTCAACATTATGCAACGTCAACGACATATAGGCCTACTCGGCTTTAATCATGCCTTAGCCACCAGCCTCTGCCTGCCAATGGAGCTACTGCAGTCCTGCAACCACCTATTTCTCAGCCGGCGGCAGAGCGCCCCTGCCAAACTATCGACGATTAGCCTGGAACCCTCCCCTATCAGGGTTTCCGGGGGAATTCAGCTGGACGTCGATGAGGTATTGAGCAATGAGCGCCCGCTAAACGACTGGCCTCAGCCGGATATTTTGATTATTGCCAGTCGCTGGCGTCACCCGCTTCGCGGTGGCCCGCAGCGCCGGGATGTACAGCAATGGCTTCGCCAGCTGGCCTTGCGCGGCTGCGAAATTTGCGCCGTTGGTAACGCCAGCTACTTTCTCGCCGAGGCCGGTTTGCTCGACAACCGGCCGGCGACCACACACTGGCACTATTTCGACGACTTCGAGCAACGCTACCCCAATATTCAAATGCAGCGCGACCACTTAATCACCCAAGCTGGCTCGCTGTACTGCACCGGCAGCGTGAATAGCGCCGCCGACCTAATTATCCACCTCATCGATCGACACTGGGGGCCGGAGATTGCACAGCGGGCAACACAGCAATTTTCGCCAGAAAGCCGCCAGCCCTTCGCCAACCAGGCCTACCGGGGCGAACACAGCGCGCGCCACGGCGACGAAGTGATCGCCCTAGCCCAAAGCTGGATGCATCGACACCTCGCCGACACGATCAACATGAAAGAACTGGCTGAGCGCAGCGGGCTAAGTCAGCGCAGTTTTCAGCGCCGCTTTCACCACGCCTGTGGTCAGTCACCCCTGCAGTACCTGCAGCGTCTTAGGCTGGATGCCGCGCGAGAATTACTCAAGAATACCAACTTGGCTATCGAGGATATCAGCCCGCTGTGCGGCTATAGCGACGTCAGTTACTTTGGCAAACTATTCAGGCAGTACTATTCCATGACCCCGGGGCAGTTTCGCCGCAGTGTGCGACGCAAGCTCTTTGCCATCGATAGCGGCGACTGAATACTCATCAACACAGAGCAGAACAACACTGGCGACGCCCTCTATCAAGCGTCATAATCGCGAACCATTGAACCGCCGAGGAAATACCATGCCCGCTATTGGACGCATGAACACACTCACCGTCAGCCGTATTACCAGTGCCGGCACCTATCTGGACGGCGGCCAACTCGGCGATATTTTTCTCAATGCCCGCCAAAGCCCGCAGGACTGTAGCGTTGGCGACGCATTGGAGGTTTTCGTGCTGCACGACAACGACGGCAGCTTGATCGCCTCCCTACAACACCCCGAGCTGTTGTGCAATGAAGTGGGACTGCTGAGGGTTAGCGCGATCACTACTGTGGGCGCCTTCCTCGACTGGGGGCTGAATAAGGAGCTATTGCTCCCCCACAGCGAACAGCTTGGCACCGTGCGAGAGGGTCAGGCGGTATTAGTCATGGTATACACTGACCTGCGCGGCAGACTGGTCGCCACGATGCGACTGGACAAACATATTGCCGACAGCCTGCACAACCTCCCCGATAATGCGAAGCAGCAACTGAACAGTGGCGACCGCGTTAGCATTCACGTCGCGAACAAAACCGAGTTAGGCTATAAATGTGTCGTAAACCATTGCGTCTGGGGACTGCTGTACGACAGTGAACTGAATAAGCCACTGCGTCGCGGCGAGCGCTTGTCAGGATGGATACAGCGCGTCCGCCCGGACCAGCGCCTGGATTTGACGCTGAACAAGCCAGCCCGGGAGCGCGCGCCCGATATCGCCGAACTCATATTGCGGCAGCTAGACGCCAATGACGGCTTCCTTGCACTCGGTGACAAAAGCCCCCCCGAGGCGATCAAACGCATTTTCGGCGTCAGTAAAAAAGCCTTTAAACAAGGCCTGAGCCGACTATATAAAGAACGAAAAATTATTATCAGCGACCGCGGAATCACCCTTAACAAGGGTGAATGAATCGCGACTGTATAGAGGGCACCCTTCCCATGCCGGACACCAGCTTTGTCGAGACCGCCACCATTCCCCTGCGCCTGAGCGCCATCGATAGCGATGGGTTTCCGGTGGTTTGCTCACTGTGGTTTTACTATCGCAATGGCTGCTTCTACTGCGCCAGCCATCGTTCATCAAAGATTATTCGGCTGCTGGAAGCCAACCCCAACTGCGGCTTTGAAGTCGCGGTGAACTCCATTCCTTATCGCGGCGTAAGAGGCAAGGCCGTCGCCGAACTGACCAGCGACAGCCAGGGCGAAGTACTGTCGTCACTAATCGAACGCTATCTCGGCGACAGCAACCGCGACCTGGCCAATTGGCTGCTCAGCCGCAAGGCCGATGAAGTGGCGATCTGTCTGCACCCCAAAACCTTCTCCAGCTGGGATTTCAGCGCGCGCATGACAGACTAAATCGCGAAGCGTTTTTTCTTTACCACAGCGATTACTCACCGACGCGCTTCAAGCGCTCGCCCAGGCTGGCCATCAGTACGTAAAACAACGGCACAAAAACCGTGGCCACAAAGGTGGCCATCAGCATGCCGCCGATCACACTTGTCCCCAGCGCAATACGGCTAGCGGCGCCGGCACCACTGGACAGTGCCAGCGGCAAGCAGCCCAGAGTAAAGGCCAGTGAGGTCATAACAATAGGACGAAAACGCAGGCGAACCGCTTCCATTGCGGCGTCCACAATAGCCATGCCTTTGTCGCGCTGCTGCATGGCAAACTCAACAATCAAAATGGCGTTCTTACTCGCCAAGCCAATCAAACACACCATGCCAATCTGGAAGTAAATATCGTTATCCAGGCCGCGCAGCCATGCCGCAAGTACCGCCCCAAGCAAGGCAAAGGGCACCGACATTACCACCGCGGTCGGCATCAACCAGCGTTCGTACTGCGCCGACAAAATGAGAAAGACGATCACAATCGCCAGGATGAAGGCTTTGCTGGAATTACCGCTCGACGACTTCTCTTGGTAAGCGCTGCCCACCCAGCCAATGTTAAAGTCCCGACCCAGCACCTCCGCAGCAACGCGCTCTAGCGCCGCAATGGCCTCACCAGAGCTGTAACCGGGTGCCGCCGACCCCAGCACTTTGGCGGCATTAAAGCCGTTGAAACGGGTGACCGCATCGGGGCCCACTACCCGCTCTACAGTTAATAGCGAGCCCAATGGAATCAAGCTGCCTTCCTGCGAGCGCACAAAGACTTTCCCCAAATCGTCCGGGGACTGCCGAAATTCCTCTTCGGACTGCAGATTCACCTGAAAGCTGCGCCCAAATAGCGTGAAGTCATTCACGTACAAACTGCCAAAGGTCGCCTGCATCGTGCTGAACACGTCGGCGACAGGAACACCCAGACTCATGGCTTTTTCCCGGTCTAGCGTCAGCTTGTACTGCGGCGTATCCATTTGAAATGTGCTGTATACGCGGCTCAACTCCGGCTGCTGGTTCGCCGCCGCCACCAAGCGCCAAACGGCAGCGTTTAAGTCTTGCAGGCTGCCGCCGCCCCGATTTTGCAGGTAAAACTCGAAGCCCCCTGTGCTGCTCAAGCCGATAATGGGCGGCGGGTTGAACGCCATCATTCGCCCGTCGAGCAGGTCCGCACCCAAAGCAGGTATAGCGCGGGCTTGCGAAATAGAGTCCAGGCCCGGTTGCTCGCGCTCGGACCAGTCATCAAACATTATGAAAGACGCTGCAGCATTCGTCTTCAGCGTGGAGGCGAGAATATCGAAGCCGGAGAAGGTCATGATGGACTTGACCCCCGGCTGATCCAGAACGCGCGTAGCCATCGCGTCTGCTACCGCACTGGTGCGCGACAGGGAAGCCGCCGGAGGCGTGCTGTAGGCCATCATCACATAGCCCTGATCTTCGGCAGGCACCAAGCCCGCTGGCATACGTGAGAAGACCAACAATGTGACCGCCACAAGCAGGACAAACAGGCCAGACGCCCGCCAGCGATGACGCAGAAAACTGGCGGTAATACGAATATATAGCTCACGCAGCCAGTCAAAGGCTCGCTCAAACCCGGCAAGGAAGCCATGGCGCGGCTCCTCGCTGTGGGCGTGTTGCTTTAACATTAGCGCGCAAAGTGCCGGAGTCAGGGTGAGCGCCACGATCCCGGAGAGCACCACCGACACCGTGATCGCCACAGCAAACTGCCGGTACATTTCCCCCGTTAAACCGTCGACAAAAATCACCGGCAGGAACACCGCAGATAGCACTAACACGATGGCCACCAGGGGGCCGCTAACCTCTTCCATCGCCTGGCGCACGGCGTCCATGGCCGAGCATTTTTGCTCCGCCATAATACGCTCGACGTTTTCAATCACGATAATCGCGTCGTCGACAACAATACCGATGGCCAGGATCAAGCCGAACAGCGTTAGCAGGTTGATCGAGTAGCCGAGAATATACAAACCGGCGAAGGTTCCCACGATCGATACGGGGATCGCCAACAGCGGAATAAACGTGGCGCGCACATTTTGCAGGAACAAAAACATTACCAGGATCACCAGCAGCAATGCCTCGAAAAACGTGGCAACCACCTCCTTGATCGAATGCTCTACAAATACCGTCGCGTCAAAAGCCAGCTCTATATCCACACCATCTGGTGCGTTTTCTTTAACCTTGGCCATGACCTGTTGAGCGGCCTTGGCCGTTTCCAGGGCATTGGCACCGGGGCGAAGATACATCGCCACGGGGACCGCCGGTTCGCCGTTAAAACTGCCGCGAAAGGAGTAATCTTTCGCACCCAGCTCAACCCTGGCAATGTCCCCCAAATGCAGGCTGGCAGAATTTGGCTCGGCGCGAATAATGATGTTTTCAAACTCTTCTACCGTCGCCAGCCGTCCTTGCGTGCTCACGGCATAGGTAAAGGGTTGATCGCTGGACACGGGCTCGGCGCCAAAACTGCCCGCCGCAAAATTGGCATTTTGCTCGCGAATGGCTCTGGCGACGTCTGCCGGTGTCAGACCCAACTCAGCCAGTCGGTCAGGCTGAAGCCAAATACGCATGGAATAGTCGCGCGCGCCCATCAACCGTGCGCTGCCAATACCCGGCAGGCGGCGCAGCTCGTCGATAACATTGAGCAGCGCATAGTTGCTTAAATAGATGGCATCGTACTGGGGCAATTCTGACGACAGCGAAAATATCATCAGGATATCGGTCGAGCGTTTATCCACCGTAATACCCAAACGCTTTACGGCCTCGGGAAGGCGGTTTTCGGCAACCGCAACACGGTTACTTACATCAATCGCAGCCTGGTCTGGGTCGGTGCCAGTCGCGAAGGTGATATTGATACTGACCCGGCCCGCCGCAGAGGCCTGGGTATTCATGTACAACATCCCTTCCACCCCGTTCAGCTCCTGCTCCAACGGGGCGGCCACGGTCTCAGCCAGGGTTTCCGCATTCGCGCCGGGATAGGCGGCGGTAACAACAATCTGTGGCGGCAGAATTTGCGGGTATAGCGAGATCGGCAACTGACCGACCGCCGTGGCACCGGCGATCAAAATTAGCAGTGACAGAACAATCGATAATACCGGCCGTTCGATGAAAAAACGCGCGCTCATTGCACGACCTCACTGGCTGGCTGAGACAGTGCCCCCACTTTCAAACGGGCAGGTTGGTCTGCAAAGTTCGGCTTGGGGCCGTAGTTGTGTGCTAACTCTATTCGCTGAGGCGCCAGTAACGATGACGGTCGCACGCGCACCAAGCCCTCTACCACCACTTCTTCACCCGCCTTTAAGCCGGCATCGACAATGCGCCCGCCGTCCACTTCCAATCCGAGTCGCACCTGTCTTACCTCGGCGCGTTGCTGCGCATTCACTACATAAACGAAGCTGCCCTTCGCGTTTTGCAGCACGGCCCGTTCGGGCAACACCAGGGCATTGCGGCTGTACAACCCCTGCAATCGCACCCGTACAAATTGCCCAGGCAGCAAGCTGCCGTCTGGGTTAGCCACGGTCGCGCGAAACTGCACGGTACCCGTACGCCGATCAATGGTGCTGTCGCTAAAATCGATATGCCCCAGGTGTGGGTGCTGCTGGTTACCGGCCGTCTCTATCAGCACGGCGCGCTGGCTCTCGTCGTAACTCAACTCACCATCCTTGAGCATACGCCGCAGTAGCAGCACCATTTCATCTGGCAGAGAAATGTTTACCCACAGCGGGTCTAACTGGGTAATGGTTGTGAGCAGACTGTTATTCGGCCCGACCAGCGAGCCCTCGGAAACCCGCTCACGACTGGTCATGCCTGATATTGGCGCCCTCACTTTGCAATAATCTACATTGATCTGCGCAGCGCGCACTTCGGCCTCTGCCAGCTGCACTGCTGCCCGGGCCTGCTCCAGCCCGGACTCGGCATCGTCCCGGTCGCGCTGGCTAATGGCGTTGCTTTGAATCAGCTCGCTGGCACGTCGCCAACGGCGCTCCGCCGACGACAAACTGGCTCGCGCGTTCGCCAGCTGAGCACGGCTGCGGCTCAGCGCAACTTCAAAAGGCGCCGCATCGATCTCGTACAGTAATTGGCCCGCCTCGACCCGCGCGCCCTCGGTATAGCGCCGGTGCAATAAGATGCCCTCTACCCGCGCGCGAACCTGAACCTCTTTCGAGCTTTCCATGCTGCCCGGGTACTGCCCTCCAACGGGAACATCTTCAGCTTTCAGAACGACCGTCTTCACTGGCTGTGCGCGCTCCTCTGGCGCTGGCGGCGGCGTTTGATCGCACGCAGCAACAAGCAACAGCGTTGTTACGGCAACCAGCACGTGGCGAAAATGGCGTGAATTTCCGATGCTGAGCAGCGGCGCATAAGCGTTCATAGGGGGGACTTCCGAGCCAATCAATCAGGCCGGGTACTTTACATACATGCATGCACGTATGTAAAGTACCCGGCAATTACAAAACGGTTATTTTCAACGGCAAGCACACCCTATGAGACGCTCGAAAGAAGACGCGGAAGCCACCCGAGAAAGCCTGTTAGGCGCCGCCGAACAGATGTTTGCGGAACAGGGTATTCACAACACCCGGCTCAGCGATGTGGCAAAGGCAGTTGGCGTGACACGCGGGGCCATTTACTGGCACTTTAAAAATAAGGATGAATTGATCAGCGCAATCATTGATCGCCTGAGCACGCCACTGGAAACGGCGATGCAGTCACTGCTCAAGGAGGCGGCCTCGGGCACCATGACCCTGGACGCGCTGGCAGAGACCCTGGTGTTTTCTTACCAACGCTTACTGGAAGTGCCGGCGGCAGAAAAAATCACCCGTTTCGCCATGCGCTACAGCCTCTGCAATGAATCGCCGGTTGTCAGCGCCCAGCTCACTCGAAATCGGGACCAAAATATCGCCCGGCTAACGCAGATTATCGGTTACGCGCAGCAGCACGAGCTTGTGCGCAAGGATCGCAGCGCCCGCCAATTGGCACTTTATATTCGCGCGCACATTATGGGCATCTATCATCAACACCTGTCCTCATCGGAACTTTACCCCAATGGACTCGAGGATATTCGCTTGTCGATCAAGCTGCTGTTCGAAGGCCTGAAAGCCGACGCGTAATGTGTCGCGCCGGGGCTTGTTATGCCTTCTCTGGGGGCGCCGCAGCCTCCAGGCTCAATGGCAAACTGATAGTGAAAATACTGCCCTCGCCCGGGGTTGAAGAAACGGCAATTTCACCGTCGAGTTGTTGGCGAACGATACTGTAAACCAGATGCAAGCCGAGTCCAGCGCTCGCCGCATTGGAGCCGCGACGGGTAGTAAAGAACGGCTCAAAGATACGCTCGCGCACCGCATCCGCCATCCCCTGACCATCATCACTGAAACGCAAAACAACGGCTTGCTCCGCGCGCTCCACCGATAGGGTAATTCTCCCCTGCTGCCCCGCAACAAACGCGTGACTCAGCGCATTGTTCATCAAGTTGACGATAACCTGAGTCAATCCTCCCGGGACCGTTTCTATGTAAATGTCGCGGGGGCACTCGAACTTCACTTCGTGTCCTGCGCGACGATAACTCGGAGACAGGTGCAGCAACACATCGTGAAGGTAGTCATGCAGGTTAATTTGCCGGCGATCCTCGGAGGACTGGTCCACAGACACCTGCTTAAAACTGCCTATCAAATTTCCTGCGCGCTGCAGGTTATCCAGCACCATGGTTGCCGCTTCATTCATGCGCAGTAAAATGGCATTGCGGCGCTGCTTGTCCGCTTCGTCAGGCACCAGCTCTGTAAAGGCCTCAAGTCGCTCCAGGTCGGCCTTAAATGTGGACTGCGCGGTGATGGCAATACCGATGGGGGTATTCAATTCATGAGCAAAACCGGCAACCATTCCGCCCAGCGCCGCAAGTTTTTCTGCTTCGACCAACTGCCCTTGCGCATCGCGCAACTGTTTGACGGTTTCCGCCAACTCGCGCCCGGATTCATCAGAGTGATACTTTGCCCCGGTCAACACCAGCAGCGACATCCCCAACAATCCAACAAACAATAATCCGGTGGCCAACACCCCCCAGGGCATCACCGAACGGCTGTCGACCAAGAATTGCTGATTGCCACTGATCTCGAGACGCCAGGTTTGATCGGCGAAGCCCAGTTCCCACACACGCCGAAATATCTCGCCTTTGCCATCACTCTCGCGGCCATCTGCGGCAAAAAGAAGCTGGGGCTTGCTTTCAGCACTCAATAGCCGCAGGGAAATGCCCTGCAAACTCTCGCCCTGTAGAGCCGCGGACATCAAATCCCCCAGGCGAAACACGCCGGCAACATAGCCTTCCAACGCCCCATTTTTTATCACCGGGAAATAGACAACCTCGCCCAGCTGTTGCCCCCGCTCTTGTATCAAACGTATCGGCGCTGTCGCCGAGGGCTCACCACTGGTGGCGGCCTTCATTAAGGCATTGCGGGCAATCGGGTTAGAACTGATATCGTAACCATAGGCACGGCGGTTGTTGCTTAGCGGTTGTATATAGCGAATCACCACATAACTTTCTCGGCGCGACGCCCGCATCCGCGCGCCATTGCGATCGACCTCCGTAAACACCACGGGCTCGCCAAGCTCCTGGCTCATTAGGCGCTCGAGCTCACCCCTTTCTGAATGAGCTATCACCCGATTCCAGGCAATACCCTGGAAGCCAGGGTTGCGCTGCAAGGCCCCCTGAACAAAACGCCTGAAGTCCTCCGGCGTCACCTTGGATGACGACGCGAAGAACGCCTGCGCCGCGTACAAGCTCTCAAAATAACTATTTAGCACCGCATCGCTACGCTGATACAACTGCCCCGCATGGCGCTCAAAGGCCATCTCCTGGCGAGCCAACTCCCAACGGCTGGCAAATACATATAAAAGAACAATGACAACAGATGCCAATAACTGCACCCAAGGGAGCACACGGTTTCGACTGCGCCAAATTCCTCTGGGCTGGGCTCGGTAGACAAATATCAACGGGGCCACCAACATTACCCCGAGGCCGTCCCCCACCCACCAAGTAAACCAGTTGTAGGGTATGTTTCCTGCCGCTAGCGCGCCAGCCTGCCACAGTGCCGCAGTCCCCACACTGGCGTTAAGCATGCTGCCACCGCCGCAGACCAACACAAAAAACTTCAGCACATCGCTACTGGTATCTAGGGTAATAGGGTAACCAATGAAGCGGCGCAGCAAATACACCGACACCAACGCTTGCAAGGCGGCACCGAGCGCGATAATCAAAGGCAGCTGGGCGGACGCTGCCCACGCCGCTATGCCTTCCCCCCACACCAGAGCCCCGTAGCTATTTACCGCGAACGAGCCTAGCGCGACGGCAGGCCAAAACCGGTAGCCGTGCAGGAGTATCACCACCAGCGCAATACCCGCCGAGGGCCAAATCGCCGTGGCATACCCAGGCGGGATCGCCAGCAACAATGCCAAGCGCCCAGCTAGAAAATAGCCGAGCGCCGTGAGCACGAAGACCTGCAGCGACGCTTTAGATATCTGCATTAGATGTCTGCACGTTGAGCGCTCAGACGCATGATCGACCTTCCTCCTACCGCGCACGCGGCAATGCCGCTGCCGCCGAGCTTTCGTCCACCACAAACCGTTAATACAACCGTAGTCTAGAGAAAAGCCCCCAGCGAACTAATAGGTAAATTCGCTTAAAACACCCTCGGGGTATCGACATCGAGGATCGACGCCATCAGCCAAATGAATTAGGCCATAATGAAAATTTATAACAAATTGAAGCAATTAGCTTAAATTAGCGCACCGCGGTTTTATCGCTTCTTGGCGCTCAATGTAATATGCTATGCCGCTTTTACAAAACGCAACACCAAACCAAAATCAACAATGGATCTTTAAAGATGCTCTTAGGAATTCCAAAAGAACTCGCCTCTGGGGAGAATCGAGTTGCGATCATTCCGAGCGACGCCAAGAAATTGGTCCGCGCGGGAGCCGCAGTTCAGATTGAAGCGGGGCTCGGCTTGGGCAGCGGTTTTAGCGATCAGGAATACGTCGATGCCGGCGCAACCGTTGTCGCAGACCGCAATGCGGTACTCTCTTCAGCAGACGTTGTCTTGCGCATTAGCAAGCCCTCTATTGAAGAAATCAAGCAACTCAAAGCCGGCTGCATTCACGTCAGCTATCTGGACCCTTTCAACGAGCACGAGCTGATTAAGGCCTTCCGCGACCAGCAAGTGACGGCGATCAGCATGGAAATGATTCCACGCAGCACGCGCTCACAAAAAATGGACGCGCTCAGCTCCCAGGCCAGCCTGGCTGGTTATGTGATGGTGCTGCTGGCAACCACTAAACTGCCACGAATCCTGCCAATGATGATGACGCCAGCCGGTACATTGAAGCCCGCTACCGTATTCATCATCGGTGCCGGTGTTGCCGGTCTGCAAGCCATTGCCACCGCAAAACGCCTGGGCGCCAAAGTCGTTGCCTTTGATACCCGCGACGTCGTTGCCGAGCAAGTTCGCTCGCTGGGCGGCAAGTTCCTCGAAATCGACCTCGGTGAAACCGGGCAAACCAAAGATGGTTATGCCGTCGAGCTCACTGAAGAGCAGCGTCAATTGCAGCTCGAAGGTCAGAAGAAACAGATTGCCGAGTCCGACATCGTTATCACCACTGCCCAGGTATTCGGTCGCAAGCCGCCTGTACTGGTCACCAAAGACATGGTTGCTGGCATGAAGCCCGGCAGCGTGATTGTCGATATGGCCGCGGAAACCGGCGGTAACGTCGAGGGCTCTGTAGCCGGCGAAACCGTTGAAGTGGACGGCGTAACAATCATTGGTAATGGCAACTGGGCTAACTACGTTAGCCGCGACGCCAGCCAAATGTACTCATCCAACCTTTTCAACTTGGTTGACGAAGGCTGGGATAAAGAAAAACAAGCGATGGTTATCGACTTCGAAAACGACATTCTGCAGGGCTGTGTGATTACTCACAGCGGCGAAATCGTTAACGACACCATCAAAAACCTGATTAAGTAGGAGACAAAGATGGAAATTGTATTTCTTGCTTTCATCTTGATGCTGTCGATATTTCTCGGCTTCGAGCTGATCAACAAAGTACCCGCAACGCTGCACACTCCGCTGATGTCGGGCTCAAACGCTATTTCCGGGATCACCCTGGTCGGTGCACTGACCTCAGCTGGTGCCGAGCACACTCAGCTGGCAACCATTCTTGGTACTGCCGCTGTCGCGTTTGCCACCATCAACGTTATCGGCGGCTATATGGTTACCGACCGTATGCTGGCCATGTTTAAGAAAAAAGAGGACGCATAAACCATGGGTACTGAATTGCTGGTCAATCTGTCCTATGTGGCAGCGGCCGTACTGTTTATTTTTGGCCTTAAAATGCTGGGCTCACCCGCCACGGCACGTAAAGGTAACCTTGTATCAGCGGTAGGTATGTTTATCGCTGTGGTCGTCACCCTGCTCGACCAAAGCATTATCGATTACAAGTGGATCGCCGTTGGTATCGCCGTTGGCGGTATTATCGGCGCCGTTGTTGCGCGCTCTGTCGCCATGACGTCTATGCCTGAGATGGTTGCGCTGTTTAACGGCTTTGGCGGTATCGCCAGTTTGCTGGTTGGCTGGGCCGCTCTGTACGGTATGGACGCCAGCACCTTCCAAATGATTACGATCGTTCTGTCGATCCTGATCGGTGGCATCACTTTCACTGGCTCTTTGATTGCCTACGGCAAGCTGAGCGAGAGAATGCCCGGGCGCCCACTGGTATTTGCTGGCCAGCGCTTTTTCAACATCGCGCTGATTATTGCCATCATTGCTTGCTCAGTATTGTTTGCCATGAATCCCGACGTAAGCCTTTACCTCTACTTGGTAATCGGCCTGTCGTGTTTGCTGGGTGTCATGCTGGTAATCCCCATCGGCGGTGCAGATATGCCAGTGGTTATCTCCCTGCTTAACAGCTACTCGGGCCTTGCGGCCTGTGCCGCCGGTTTCGCGATCAACAACATCATCCTGATCGTTGCCGGTTCGCTGGTTGGCGCAAGCGGTATCATCCTGACTCAAATCATGTGTAAAGCCATGAACCGTTCACTGAGCAATGTATTGTTCAGCGGCTTCAGTGCGGTTGCAGGTGGTGGTGGCGCTGCCAAAATTGAAGGCGAAGCCAAGGCCATGTCAGCAGACGATGCCTACTACGTTCTGGAAGCCGCTTCTAGCGTGGTGATTGTTCCCGGTTACGGTATGGCCGTTGCGCAAGCCCAACACGTTGTAAAAGAGCTTCAAGAGATTCTGGAAAAGAACGGCGCGGAAGTGGTTTACGCCATTCACCCCGTTGCCGGTCGTATGCCTGGCCACATGAACGTGCTGCTGGCCGAGGCGGATGTCTCTTACGACTTGCTTCTTGAAATGGACGCCGTTAACCCACGGATGGAAACCTTCGATGTTGCCATCGTTATCGGTGCGAACGACGTGGTTAACCCCGCTGCTCGCGAGATGGAAGGTAGCCCGATCTACGGCATGCCTGTTATCAACGTCGACATGGCGCGCAACGTATTTGTTATGAAGCGTTCTATGGCTTCCGGTTTTGCCGGCATCGACAACCCACTGTTCTTCAAAGAGAACACGCGGATGTTGTTCGGCGACGCCAAAGAAATGCTGAGCAATATCATCAAAGCGTTCAGCTAAGTTCTGAAGCAATGAAAAAAAGGGCGACTGCTTAGCAGTCGCCCTTTTTTTATATCCTCATTACCACCCTCGCAATAGTTGCGAACTAGGGCCTGTTAACACTAACTGCCCTCTAGCGTTTGCTTTAGGTCAGGCAGAACCTCATTGAGCATTTCGCGCAGCGCAACTAACTTCTCTAGCGATACCCCTGACGACTGCAACAGCTCCCACGGCACACAGGCGCAGCGGTCTCGCAATGCCCGTCCCGCCAGGGTGAGGTGCACCATCACCTGCCGCTCGTCCTGACCATCGCGCTGACGGCTAATATACCCCTGCTGCTCCAAACGCTTAAGTAATGGCGTCAAGGTATTGGTATTGAGTATTGCCCGGCGACTAATCGTTTTGACAGGGCACGGCGCCTCCTCCCACAGGATCATCAATACGATGTACTGGGGGTAAGTAATACCCAGCGGCTCCAGGCGGTCTTTGTACAAACGCGTCACTAAACGCGAAGCCGCATACAGCGGGAAGCACAACTGATTGTCGAGCTTTAGCTCCTCGGGCATGCTTTCCTGAAAGCCGGTGTCGTCGGACATCTTCTACCTCGTTAGGCCTGTAGCGCAGCTTCAATATCGGCCTCTAGCTGCTCGGGCTTTGTTGTTGGGGAATAACGCTTAATGGGCTGCCCATCTTTACCCACCAAGAACTTAGTAAAGTTCCACTTTACTGCATTCGTCAAAGTGCCAGGAGCCGCCTTTTTCAAATAAGCGAATAATGGGTGCGCGCCCTTACCATTGACCTCGATTTTCTCGGTAATGGGGAAACTCACACCGTAATTGATGAGGCAGTTGCCCTGAATTGCCTCAGAATCCCCCGGCTCTTGGTTGGCAAATTGGTTACACGGCGAACCAATAATCACCAGGCCCTTATCTGCATATTTATCATAGAGCGCCTGCAAGCCTTCATATTGCGGGGTTAAACCGCACTTACTGGCGGTATTCACCACCAGGACAACCTTGCCCGCGTAATCGGCCAGGTTCATTTCTTTGCCCTGCAGGCTATTAATTGTGAAATCGTAAAGACTACTCATAATCTTACCTTCCTCGCATAAGGGGCTACGCTTATACATAGCCTAAAAATCAAACAACAACTCGATTATATCGCGCGCGACATAATTTACCAGTAAAATTAAAGTTTCGCGATTACGCGCCGTTACCATGACTGGCGACTGCCGATAATCCCTTAACGCAACCAGGCCCCGGTATGGTGATCATTAATCCTACCCACAACACTCAGCCCGCTGCCCTTCTGCGGCCTGCAGGCCCTGCCCCGGTGCTCGCGCCGGACCGAGTGATGAATGCGGTCGTGCTGGGAGAGCGCGCTCAGCACCTATACGAGCTTGCGTCGGGCAGTTTGCGGATGATGGCCGAAAGTCAGACGCCGCTGAGAAAAGGCGAGCAACTCCAGCTTCAGGTCGTCGGCCGGGACGCGCAACAGCGCCCGGAGCTGCGAATTATGCAGCGCGACGACGTGAATATCGCGCCCATTCTTCGCGACCGCCTGCCGCAGCAACAGGGCTTGAACCAGTTAATGGCCACCCTAAGCCAGCTCAGCCAGCAGCTGTCCCCGTCAGTGCAAAAGTTATTGGCGCCCGTACTGGCCAGCATTCCCCATCGCAAACAACTCAGCGACGGTGAGCGCGTTAAAACAGCGCTGCAAAATAGCGGCCAGTTTTTTGAGGCCAAGCTGCTAAAAAATGCACCGAGAAACCTCGATTTCAAAGCCGCACTATTGAAGCTCGCCGCGCAGCTCGACCAGCAGGCTGCCACGCCGCCGAAAGCGCCACTTGCCAAGAACTACCCGCTGCCAACAGCTACTGTTGCAGGCACAGCAACTGGCGACACTGCAAGCCCCCAGCCCGGAGCAAACATCGCCCCCAAGGCAGCCCCACCCGCCCCCCTTTCAACGCCAAGCGCACCCATACCGCGCAATGAGGGCAACCGCGCCTACCAGGGCACGCTGAGCGCGAGCAAAACGGCCGACCTTCCCGGGCAGCTTTCCCCCCAACCACGAACCCCACCCAGCGCCGCTAATCAGCAAGAAGTAACGCAGCAGGGGCTGCTCCGCGACGTTCGCGGCGCTCTGGCCCGACTGGATGTGCAGCAACTGGTGCAACTGCAAACCGGCCGGGAGGCGTCGGGAGTGGTGGAACTGCCGATCAAGGATCACGACGGCATCGATATTTGGCAATTTCAGTTTCAGCCGCCCAAGCAGCGAGACGCGGGCGAAACGCCCCAGCACTCGCATGCTTCCAGAGAAGACAATCAACAACGCGGCTGGGCCCTGAATTTGTGCTTTGACCTTCCCGGCCTCGGGGCGATGAAAGTGGCGCTCGCAGAAGTAAACCAACAACTCGAGATACGTTTCACCGCCAGCAATGCCGAAACTCTGGCGCTGTTAAACCGGCATCAGCATGTACTCCGGGAACAATTACAAAACCAGGAAGTACCCATTGCCGATATTGTTTGCCAGTGCGGAAATCCCAGCGCTTCAGGCAGCCGTTCGTTCGTGTCATCTCTACTGGATGACCACGCATGAGCACACAGGATAATCACGGCAGTATCGCCGTTTCCCTGCATTACGACGGCAGCAATGCCCCCACTGTCAGCGCCAAAGGCGAAGGCAGCGTCGCGGCGAAGATTCTTGCGTTAGCAGAGGAAAATGATGTTCCCATCTACCAAGATACACAGCTCTTGCAGCTGCTTAGCAGAGTGGATTTAGATAGCGAAGTGCCGCCATTTATGTACGTGGCCGTGGCGGAAATCATCGCCTTTGCCTACCGCCTGAAAGGACAAGTACCGAAGGATTACTACTACCGTCACGACAGCGGGACGGTCTATCAGGCAGAGGATGACAGCGAACGCGAGCCTTAGCGCGTACTGCGCATGGCTGCAATTAACTCGGCTTCGGAGCGACTCACACCACAGCGCTCAATCAATGCCTGAACATCGAGCCCTTGGTCGGCCATGCGAATCGCCTGTTGGTAAAAGCGCGGATCGCGCTTTTCGCTTTCGATCTGCTGCTGGCGGTGCCCCACTAACTCTAAATATTCTTCCAGCGCCAATACCCGCTCACCGAGAACCGACAGTGCACTGGCCTGGTCATCGATTTTACGCTGCAGGCCGCCGATCTCCTCACGTAAAGCCAGCTCAATATGTTCGGCCTTGGAGCGCCGCCCCTGCCACAGGTAAAGCAGAATGGCCGCACCGGCCACGCTCATTAAAATGCCTAACACCGTCAGGTCATCCAGCTGACTAAACCAGGCGACCAACATTGCTTGTGGGGCTTCTTGCATTGCGACCTCCGCGTCCTATGCTGCCAGCCAGTCGCCGAGGCGGCTTTTTAATCGCAGGACTGCCTGACTATGAATTTGGCAGACACGCGACTCGCTCACTTCCAGGACCTCACCAATTTCTTTCAAGTTCAGGCCCTTGTCGTAATACAGCGCCATGACCAACTTCTCTCGCTCTGGCAGCGCGTCAATCTGAGACGCCAAGGCGCGCTGCAAGCCTTCATCTTCAAGGTCGCGCAACGGGTTTTCATCCAGTTCGGCATCGGCGCTGAATTCCTGGCCGCCCTCCCCGGCTTGCTCCAGGCTAAACAAGCGCACGCCAGACGTATCGCGCAGCAGCTCGTGGTATTCGTTAATATCAATGCCCATCTCTGCGGCAATATCGGCGGCTTGGGCTTCGCGCCCCAGTTTGGCTTCGGCGCGCGTCACCGCCGCTGACAGTTCGCGCAATTGGCGGCTTACCGAGCGCGGCGCCCAGGCGCCCTGGCGCATTTGATCGATCATCGCGCCGCGAATGCGAATACTCGCATAGGTTTCGAAACTCGCCCCCTGCCCCGCTTGAAAATGACTGGCGGCTTCAAGCAAGCCAATCATCCCCGCCTGGATCAGGTCATCGACCTCCACACTGGCTGGCAGGCGGCTGACAAGGTGATAGGCGATGCGCTTTACCAACGGCGCATGACGCGTCACTAACTCGTCGCGATTGCCCACCTGCACATCGAGGTAAGCAGCGTGACCACTCACACGGCAACTCCTCTCAGAGCCTCGGGCTGCATCATTCTATCGACGAAGAATTCCAGGTTGCCACTGGGGCCGCTTGGAATGGGCCATTTGTCGACGGTTTCCGCAAGTTTGCGAAAGGCCAGTGAGGCATCGGCACCCGGATAGAGCTCACTCACTGCCTGCTGCTTGGCATCCGCCTTCACCAGAAAACGGTCTCGGGGGATAAAGCCCGCATATTCCAGTGTGACATCCAGAAAGCGTTGCGCCACTTCGTTGAGGCGCTCAAAGCCGTCGCGTGCCTGATCGTGGCTATCCACCATGTTACGCAGCACTTTGAAGCGCTTGATGCCCGCGTCGCGGCTCATCACTTTAATCAACGCATAGGCATCAGCCATCGACGTGAGCTCGTCAGTCACCACAACCAGCACATACTGGCTGGCCTGGCTAAAGGTAATCACACTGTCGGAAATACCCGCCGCGGTATCGACAACCAATACGTCGTAGTCATCGTTCAAGCCGCTGAGCGCACGGACAATGGCGCCGTGCTGGTCGCTGCCCAGCTCAGCCATTTTTTTAATGCCCGAGGCCGCAGGAATAATGGATATGCCGCTGGGTCCCGGCATCAAAATATCCTGAATATCGCACTGGCCTTCCAGCACATGGGAAAGATTCCACTTGGGCCGCAAGCCGAGCATGATGTCTACATTCGCCAAGCCCAGGTCGGCATCCATCAGTAACACGCGGCGGTTGCGCCGTGCCAGTTGGCAAGCCAGGTTAACGGACACATTGGTTTTTCCCACACCGCCCTTTCCGCTACTTACTGCAATTACTTTTACTGGGTTCATGTTTTGTCCTTGTTGTGTCACTGAGACCTAGGCAGCACTGAGGCAATGTCCAAAGCCTGCCCTAGCAACTATAGCTTGAACATCGGTATTTACCCGAGTCATGCCTGCACACCAATATGCTGAGCGCGACCGCTATCAGCGGCCTGGCGGCGCGCTGGCGGGGTAAAGCTCATCGCCATTTTCATGGCCATATTCACCAACTTGCCCGCGTCGGCAACACAGAGGTTTTGCGGCACTTTCGGCCCGTTGGTACACCACACCGCCGGCAGGCGGTGCTGAATCAGGTTCGACAGTAATCCGCCCAGTCGCATTGCCTCATCGATACGACTAATCACCACCCCCGCTAAATTGAAGCGACTGTAGGCATCGATAATTTCACTTTGAACATAGGCTTCCACATCGGCAGGCAGCGTCAGGTAACAATGGGCGCCACCGAGTCCTGCAAGTAATTTTTCGAGTTCGTCCAGGCCCTCGTGGTCGCGAAAGGACAGCCCAGCGGTATCAATCAATACCACCGACTTCTTCTGCAACACCCGAAATGTTCGCGCCGCTTCTTGCGGGCTGTCTGCACTGTGAACCGGAATTTGTAAAATTCGACCGTAGGCGCGCAGCTGCTCCTGAGCGCCTACGCGACCACTGTCGGTGGTTAAAATAGCGATATCATCACGGCCGTGCTGCATCACGTGCTGAGCCGCCAACTTCGCAATCGTGGTGGTCTTGCCCGCGCCCTGGGGGCCCAACAGGCAAATGGCGCCGGTGCGCGGCGGCTCGCTAATAGGCAGCTGGCGCACCAGCAGCATTTTTAGCATTTCTCGCTGCACCGCCTCGCTTTCATCGCTGGGTAATTCACGCTGCAGGCTTTCAGCAATGCTAGGGTCGATGTCCATGGCCGACAGCATTTGGTGGCTCGACTTCTTGGCCGGCTGCTTGGCGGTTAGCTGCTGCCAATTGTTGTCCTTGAGCTGGCTCATCAGCATCGATTTCATGGCGGCCAGCTCTTGTTTCAAGTCGTGCAACTCATCGTTTTGCGACCACGCCAATTGCGGCCCGGAAGCGCCGCTCACTGCCTCCTGGCGAGCGGCGGGTGCGGGGCTCTCGGCTTGTTCGCGACGTGAGCGCAAGGCATCTAACGCGGTTCGTTCTTTGTCGGCATCAGTCGCGGTCGGCAGCGACGGTTCACCTTCCCAGCTCACCACCAGCTCCACACCGCCGGCCACGGACTGGCAGTCGAGGATTACCGCATCGGGGCCATGTGCCGCGCGAATCATCCGCATGGCCTGTTCACTGTCTGCTGCCCGATATTTTTTAACGTTCATCTACTGCTCCCGCTGAGCTAACACCTTTTAGGTCAGTCGCGCCTGCTGTCCGATCGTCGATAGCAGGTGAACCTCTTTACTGTCTGGCACCTCGTTGTACGACAGCACGTGAAGTGCCGGTACACTCCGTCGCGTAAAGCGCGACAACCATGCCCGAATCGAGGGTGATACCAATACCACCGAGGGCTGACCGGCCAGTTCCTGACGATTGCTGAATTCCGCCAACTCGCGTTGAATCCGCTCGGCAATGCCGGGTTCCAAACCAATGGCGCCAGCGCCACCTCTCACCATATCCTGCAACATCTGTTCCAGATCTGCGTCCAGCGCCACAACGGGCAATTCTTCCTCTAAGCCATTGATTTCCTGGACAATCATCCGCCCAAGCGAGACCCTAACTCCCTCCAATAATTCGTCAGGATTTTTGCTACGCGGCGCTTGCTCCGCCAAAGATTCGGCGATCAGGCGAATACTGCGAATCGATACGTTCTCTTTCAGGAGGTTTTGCAACACCTTCACAACCACGCTAAGTGGCAGTTGCTGGGGAACCAGCGATTCAACCAATTTAGGATCGCTGCTCGCCAGGCGGTCGAGCAGTTGCTGAACTTCCTCGTGCCCCAGTAGCTCGTGAGCGTGTTGCTTCACCACCTGGCTGAGGTGCGTCGCCACCACGGTACAGGGGTCGACAACGGTATAGCCGAGGGTCTGCGCCTGATCGCGCTGGCTGGGGTCAATCCATATTGCATCCATACCGAAGGCGGGGTCTTTGGTTGGCATGCCGGTTAATCCGGGCTGAGCACCACCGGGGTTTATCGCCAATTCCTTGCCCACTTGTATTTCGCCCTGGGCAACACTGTCACCGAGCAATTGCACGCGGTAGCTGCCCGGTGAAAGCTCCAGGTTGTCGCGAATGTGAACCGGCTGAACCAAGAAACCCAGGTCCTTGGATAGCTTTTTGCGCACCCCGGTAATGCGGGTGATCAGCTCACCGCCTTGGTTTCGGTCAACCAGAGGAATAAGGCGATAGCCCACTTCCAGGCTCACCACATCCATCTGCGTCACCTCATCCCAGTTCAGCTCGCTGGGCTCCTGTGCCTCAGGCGCAGGTTCAGTATCGGGAAGCTCCTCCACCACCGCCGGTTTTTTGGCGCGCTGGGCAATTAACCAGCCTGCGCCGCCGCAGGTACCGGCCAGCAGCAAAAACACCACATTAGGCATGCCGGGAATGATGCCAATCATGCCCAGCACCGCCGCAGACAGGTAGAGCACTTCGGGCTTGGCCGCCATTTGCCCGACGACTTGCTCACCCATATTTTGCGGCCGGGAAATACGCGTCACGATGATCGCAACGGCGGTCGACAGCAGCAGCGAGGGCAACTGCGCGACGAGGCCGTCACCGATGGTCAGCAGGGTGTAGTTATGCATCGCCTGGGAAAAGCTCAGGTCGTGCTGACCAACGCCCACCCCCAAGCCGCCGATCACGTTGATAAATAGAATCAGGATCCCGGCGACCGCATCGCCGCGAACGAACTTACTGGCACCGTCCATGGAGCCGTAGAAGTCAGCTTCTGTTCGCACTTCCTCGCGGCGAATGCTGGCCTCTTCTTGGCTGAGAATACCGGCGTTCAAATCGGAATCGATGGCCATTTGTTTTCCCGGCATGGCATCGAGGGTAAAGCGCGCCGTCACTTCAGACACCCGGCCGGCACCCTTGGTCACGACGACAAAGTTGATCACCACCAGAATGATAAATACCACCATCCCGACCACGTAATTGCCGCCAATAACGAACTCGCCAAAGGACTCAATCACTTTGCCAGCGGCCCCAGGCCCAGTGTGCCCCTCGAGCAATACCACACGGGTAGATGCCACATTGAGGGCCAGTCTCAGCAGCGTTGCCAACAGCAACACCGTTGGGAACACCGAGAAATCAATCGGCCGCTCGATGTAAATGACCGCCAGAATAATGACCAGTGACAAGGCGATATTGAAGGTAAACAGCAAGTCCAGCAGGAACGGCGGCATGGGGATAACCAACATGGCCAAGCAGGCCATCATCAGTGCCAACACGCCGATTCCGCTACTTGCGATGCCCTGTGCCCAGTTGGGCATGGTCAGTTGTTGAGTCGCCATCACATACTCTCGATTATCGGTTGATCACTGCCCTAGAGCAGATCCTTTAAATACACATCATCTATTTCAGGCTCGGGCGCCACAGGGTATTCGCCACCCATGGTCTGCCAGCTGCGCAGTTGATAGACGTAGGTCAATATTTGCGCGACCGCCAAGTACAGCCCGGCAGGAATTTCTGCATCCAGCTCTGTACTGGCGAATACCGCCCGGGCTAATCGCGGTGATTCCACGATGGTTACCGCATTGTCCTTGGCCAGTTCGCGAATTCGCGCGGCGACCTGATCGGCGCCTTTGGCCACCAACACTGGCGCAGACGAGCGGGCTTCGTCATAGCGCAGCGCCACAGCGAAGTGGGTTGGGTTGGTAATGACCACGTCGGCCGTTGGCACCTTCTCCATCATGCGCTGACGCGCGGCGGCCTGCTGCATCTCCCGCAGCTTGGCTTTCACTTCCGGGCGGCCATCTGACTCTTTGTGCTCATCGCGAACTTCCTGGCGCGTCATGCGCAGTTCCTTCTTGTAATTCCATAGCTGCCAGGGCACATCGATCGCGGCGATAACCACCAGGGGCAAACTGACAATAAGAAAGAACCAGTCCAGCAAGGCCGCACTGTTAGCAATACTCTGCCGAGGGTCTTGCAAACCCAGGCCGAGAATATCCTCGGCCATGAATTGCAGCACTAAGAAGGCGGCCAGACCGATAAAGGCCATTTTGGCAATGGACTTCACCAACTCGCCCAGGCTGCGCACGGAAAACAGCTTGCCCAGCCCCTTGATCGGGTCGAGGCGATCGAACTTGAAACTCAGGTTAAAGGTCCAGCCGCCCAGCACCACATTGGCGATAATGGCCGCCAACAGGGTCACCAACATCAACGGCCAGATCGACAGCAGCCCATGCACCAACAACCCGTAGAGTTGGCTGGGAAGGCTTTCCGTGGGGCTGAGCAAAAACGACGGTGAGAAGCTACCGCGCATAATGCCCTGCATGGACTGCGCCAGTTGCCCACCTGTGGCAATCAGCATGAGCGCACCGGCCATGGTGACCATCATCGTGGCTAATTCCTTGGAGCGGGCAACCTGGCCTTTTTTGCGGGCATCGGCCAGTTTCTTGGCGGAGGCCTCTTCTGTGCGTTCTTGTCCGTCCTGATTCTCTGCCATGTCAGCCCCCTATAAACAGTGACAGCTGGGCCAGCGCGCGATCGAGCAACTGGCTGAGAACCGGAAGTAAATTCGGAATTAATTGATCGACAATCAGGTAGCCCATAAGCATGGCCAACGGGAAACCCACGGCAAACAAGTTGAGGGTCGGCGCTGCACGGCTGATCACGCCGACGGCAACCTGTACAACCAGCAGGGCAATGACCGCAGGGATAGACACGCGCACCGCCGCCGAAAACAACTCGCTGCCCCACTGGTAGACAACGCTTAGCGACTCCGGCGAGACCAGGCGACCACCTGCGGGCCAGATCTCAAAGCTGCGTGCCAACAAGCTGATCAGGTCCAGGTGACCTTCCAGCGCAACAAACAACAGCATGCAGATGATCAGCAAATACTGGGACAGCACCGGCACCTGAATACCGCGTTGCGGGTCGACCATCATCGCAAAACCCAGGCCCATGCCGTTGGCGATCAATTGCCCAGCCAAAATAATGCCGTCGAAAACCAACTGCACAATAAAGCCAATGCACAGGCCAATCAGCAACTCGTTGCTCAGTATCAGCATGCCCTCAATACTGAGAATATTAATCGCTGGCATCGGCGGTAATACCGGCAGCAGCAACATGCATAGCACCACGCAGAACAGTGCCTTAGCGCGATTGGGAATGTAGGAAGCGCTAAACAGCGGCGCGGTGAGCATAACGCCACTCACCCGCGCAAATGGCAGCCACAGGCTCGCCATCCACGATAGTATTTGCGCCTCGCTGACCGCAATCATCGCGCGTTCATCCCACTAAGACCGGGATCATTTCAAACAGCTGGCGGGTGTAATCGAGCAAGTGCCGCAGCATCCACGGGCCGGTTATCCCCAGCACCGCCACCAGCACCACCAGCTTCGGGATAAAACTCAGGGTCATATCCTGAATTTGTGTCGCCGCCTGAAACATACCGATCAACAGGCCGGCCGCCAGGGCTGCCAGCAACAATGGCGCCGCCAACAGCACGGTGATATTCATGCTCTGGCGACCCAATTCAATAACCGTATCGGGATTCATAGGCACCTCACCGGAAGAAACTGGCTGCCAGCGAACCCATAATCAGGCTCCAACCATCGACCAGGACAAACAACATGATTTTGAAAGGCAGCGAAATCATCATCGGCGACAACATCATCATCCCCATCGACATCAGCACGCTGGCGACAACCAGGTCGATAACAACGAAGGGAATGAACACCAGGAAGCCAATTTGAAACGCCGTTTTTAGCTCGCTGGTTAAAAACGCCGCCATCAACACGGTGAAGGGTACATCTTCGGGCTGTTGATACGCATCGTGGCCGGCAATCGCTGCAAAGCGTGCGATGTCATCTTCGCGCGTCTGGCTGAGCATGAATTCGCGAAATGGCGCAAAGCCCTGTGTGACCGCTTCCTGAAACGGCATTTCTTCGGCGATGTAGGGGCCGATCGCCTGGGTATAGGCAACTTCGCCCACCGGATACATGATGAACAGGGTAAGAAACAGCGCGAGACTTAACAGCACTTGATTCGACGGCGTTTGCCCGGTGCCCAGCGCCTGACGCAAAATCGACAACACGATCATGATGCGAGTAAAGGCCGTCATTCCCAGCAATAGCGCCGGCAGCATGGTCAGCGCCGTCATTATCGCCAGCAACTGCAGCGACACGCTGTACTCCTGCCCGCCTGCCGCATTGGGCGTGCTATTCACCGCCGACAGAGACAGGGGGTCTGACGCTAAGGCCAGCGAGGGGATTGTCAGAGCAAGGAGGAATAACAGGGGCTTAAGGCGCATGGCTGAAACCCTCGCGAAGATGGCCCGCTTTTTCTTTGAGCAGCGCGGCGAAGTCCTTGCTTTTCTCCGCTTCCGGCAGCTCCGCTGTCGGCCAGCTGTACAAGGTTTGCATTGACGAGGGCGTACACCCCACCAGCAAACTCTGATCGCCCACCTGCACAACCAACAGCTTTTCCTTTACGCCAAGGGGGATTTGCGACACCACAGCAATACCACTTAACTTGGGCGCCTGTGCGGCGCGCAAACGGCGCAAAAACCACATCCCCGCTATTAGCAGGGCCGCCATCAACATCAGGCTGCCCAGCAACCCAATCACGTCTTCACCGCCGGCGATGGGCAAATTTACCGCGGCAGGCGCCTGGGTCTCCTCAGCCCAAACCGGCGTTGCGAGCGCGACGGGAAGCAGGAGGGCGCGGATCATGACGCCGCCTCCTCATCATCATCCTGCCCGAGCACCTCAGTCAGCATGATGCCAAATTTCTCTTTGACGACGACGATCTCACCACGCGCCACCAAGGTGCCATTTACCAGCACGTCCAAGGGGGTGCCGGCCGCCCGATCCAGTTCGATAATCGCCCCTTGATTGAGCGCTTTGATATCCCGAATGCTCATGCGCGTCCGGCCGACTTCCACCGATACATCCACATTGACGTCGAGGATTTTGTCCAGATTCAAATCGTTTGCCATAGTCCTTTCCTACCCTTCCTGCATCGGTTTTTTGGCGCTGGCAGAACCTGTGATCTGCACGGCCAGTTGACCTTGGTGACTGCCAAAATGCCCTTTCAATAGCGCCTGCCCGGCCACGCAGAGCAGCACATCCTCTGCACTGACCAGCGGGATCACATCGCCTTTCTTAAGGTTTGCAACACGCTGGAGGCTCAGCTGCGTTTTGGGAAGCTGGGCAACCAGCTCAACCGGCGCTTCCTCCACCCGCTGCGAAAGACGGCTGCGCCACTCTTCACTGGCGGGCTTCTTGCCTGTGGATGCGCCGCTGTCTGCCAGGCTGTCGCGCACGGCATCAATGGCGCTCCAGGGCACCACCGACCACAGCCCGCCGGTAAATTCGCCAATGGAAACCTCGAATCGTGTCGCGACCAGTGAATCCGCTTCGTTAAAGCCTTCGAGTAAGCGCGGGTCGGTACACTGGCTGGACACAGCGGGTGCAGACGTCATCACCGACTTCCATGCCACCGCGATATCCGGTAGCAATGCGCCGACCAGAATTTCCATAAAGCTGATTTCGGATGTGGAAAACTGCTCCCGCGCGGCATCGGCTTCGCCGCCATGACCGCCGAAATAGCGATCCACCAGGTTAAAGACCAGCTCTGACTCAAAGGCAATCAACAAGTCGCTGCTCAGCGGCATACCCGAGATCAAGGAAATACTGCAGGGCGCGGGTAGCGTGTTTTGCAGCTCGTCGAATTTCATCACCGTAATGCGATCGGTGCGAATGCTCTCAACGCTGCTAACAAACTCTCGCACTCGCTCAACCGCCGCATTGCCAAATTGGGATTGAATGAGCGACAAGGTGGGGATCAGGCGCTGAACGGCGTAATCCTGTCGCGCGAGGTTGTATTTGCCGTCGTCGCTCGCCTTTGGCTCTTCGTCCATCAGCGCTTCGAGTTCTTCGGGGTCCAGTACACCGCTCATGGCAGCGCCCTCACTGCATCACAAATTTGGTGAAATACACATCTTCAATGCCGCCCTTGCCGGTTTCCGCTTCGAGCACACCGTTGATGGTCGCCACTGTCTTGGCCTGTATTTCCTTGCGGCCTTCGAGGCTGTTAATCATTTCCTTCGTCAAACTGCTGAACATCATGATGAGTTCGTGGCGAATGCGAACTTCGTAGTCTTCAAGTTTTGAGATCACTTCTTCATCGCGGCTCATAACCTCAACGTCTACCTGCAAGAAGCGCGTAGACCGCTCATTAAAGAGATTGACCACGAATGAGGGTGACAAGCTGTGAATGATCGGCGCCTTCACGGCCGGTGCGGCAGCTTCAGCCTCTGCAGCAGGTTCATTACTGCCGCGCATCACAAACCACGTTCCCCCTGCAGTTGCCGCCAGCAGCACAACGACCAAGCCAATCAATACGAATTTGTTTTTAAACATTGCGTTTTGCCCTTCTCTCTCACCGGTGAGGTGCCAAAAAACCAACGAATACATATCGCGTAGAGAGAAAATTGCAAAGGCTATGCCAGATATTTTTTTGCTTTTATTTCATAAGGTTAAGTCAACTTCAGGCCCTCGCGCCAAGAATTTGGCAGGCCAGCGGCCGCCCATTGGCGGCAAGTGAAGAGAAGACGTTCAGACAGATCGGCGCCTGTCTATACCTTAGTGGTGGCGACAGGCGCGAGAAGATTCTCCAGCACTAGCATTCACTACGCCGGGGAGTGCTAAGTCGGAATTAACTATGCCGAGGTTAGCTGTACCGGTATTAGCTACGCCGGGGTTAGCTACGCATAGTCATCTACCGCCGAATCCCCTCTTGGGGCTCCTCTAGGAGCGCTGTCTTCTCGGCTGGCCTCTGGTTCACTAGCGGGCTCCGCATCGCCGGAGAAATGCACCACGCCGCGCTGAGCGCGGTCAGAAAACTGCTGACTTTGCTGCTGTTGCTGTGCGTCGGCCCAGGCGGATTGGTGACTCACCTTGACCTCTTCCAGGCGCATGCCCTGTTGTTCCATTGCCTGGCTTAACCGCGGCATCAAACGTTCGATCAACTCGCTGGTTTCGCTGTGCTGAGCTTGGAACTGCACCGACGCCTTGTCGCCCTGCATACTCAACTGTACGTGGATGCCTCCCAGCTCCTCCGGGTTCAGCTGCAGTTGTGCGGTTTGCGTTCCGGTACTGCCCATCCACTGTATGCGCGATGCCACTGCTTGGCTCCACGCGGGGTCGTCAATGGGGTTTTGACTAATGGTGAACTGAACAGCTGCCCGATCAGCTGGCGGCGCTGGTCGAATAGTTAACTGCCGTGTCAGATCCGCAAACTCCAGGCTGTCGGCACCCGCATCGACACTCGCTACCTCAATGGCCGGTGGCGCGCTGGCGATGCGCGGCGTCACTGGCGCATTCACTATGGGCGCCGACGCCATTGACGCTGCAGCTTGTTGAGCAGCCGGGTCCGCAGCTATGGCAACACTGGGTATTTGCGGTTTGGCCGGCAATGCACCGGGCGATGGACTAACCGGCGTACTGGGCAAGATACTTGCTGCATCGACCACTGGCGCCTCTATGTTCTGCGCAACAGGACGCTGGCTGCGAATCGCTTCAGCCACCGCGCCGAAGGAGGATAACTGCGGTGGTAACACAGTACTGCTTTGCGGCAATGGTTGACCGATTAGCGGCAAGGGCTGGCCGCCCTCCCCGCTGTCAACCTCCAGTAAACCGGACGACTGAACTAATTCATCCTGAGGGCTCGGCAGCTCGGCCTCGTCACCCGCCAATCGCGCCAGCGCCTGGGCGGACAAATGGTCGAAACTAATCCCGTCAATCGGCGCGTCAGGAGCTTGCTGCGCAGCGAGTAAATCGCTGAAAGCCGCTAGTGGCGCGGCGTCGCCGTCGGCCAGAGGCAGGCCCTCCAGGTCCGGCGATGTTCCCGTAGCAGATGGGGTAAGTGATGCAAAAATGGCCTGTACAGTATTCATATTTTCATCCCATTTTGTCCGATAGCCCTGCGCGGAAACGTCCCGCATGGCGTCGACACAGCGATAATGGCGGCTGCCAAGTTATCGTCACTGAGTGGATTACAGCAATTGATGTGCCAATACGGGCTTTCGGCATACCGCGCACAATGGCTCCGCAAAGTGATTGACTGGCGTGGTAGCGACCCCGAGCAGGGAATAGGATGGGGGGAATAATAGTAAGGCTGACTGGCCCGTTCAGGTTAGGCGTGACGCTGGCGCCACACGAAGCGTTGCGATGACAGCTCGTCACTCTCTCGCTGCTCGCGAGCATCCTGTTCTCGACGCTCGACGCGCTTATAACGCTCCAGAAGCTGCTCCATGCTCATACTGTGTTGGCGCGCGGTCATCCACTGTTGGCGTATGTCGTCGAGCTGCGCGGCGCAGCGCGCCACTGTATCGCTCTGCTGACGAATGGCCTGCGCCAGGCGGGAGAGAAACAAACGGCTTTCCTGGAGATGCTTAAGGTCACAGTGACGACTTTCCGTCGAGCGACGGTAATCGTCATAGTACTGCTGCAGCTCGGTCAATTTATCTCGCTGTTGCTGATGCTGCTGTTGAACCGCGGCATAGCGCTGCGCCACTTCCTGCTCTTCGCGCTCGGCAAATTCCTGCACGGGCTTGAGGCGTTGTGACTTCTTAGCATGACTCATAGCGAACGTCCCCGGTTACCGGCGCAGTGCACTATTGGACGATAGTGTCCTGCATATTGCTGTCATCATTGAAGGTGACAATTTCAGCGAGTTTATCGAGGGATTGGTCAAAGCCCTCCGACTCATCAAAATCCTGCTGCAAAAACGCCTGTATGCGTGGCCACAGCGCTATTGCTTGATCGACTCGACTGTCGGTACCACGCTGGTAGGCACCTATGCTAATCAGGTCGCGATTTTGCTGATAAAGCGAAATCAGCTGCCGCAGCTGACGCACCATCGACTGATGCGCCTTGTCGGTAATGTCGTTCATCGCGCGACTCACCGAACGCTCTACATCGATCGCGGGAAAATGCCCCGCATCCGCCAAACTTCGAGACAGCACAATGTGTCCATCCAAAATCGCCCGGGCAGAATCGACAATGGGGTCGTTTTGATCATCCCCCTCTGCCAACACGGTATAAAACGCCGTGATGGAGCCACCACCCTCTCGACCATTGCCTGCCCGTTCTACCAGGGCAGGCAAGCGAGCAAACACCGATGGCGGGTAGCCCTTTGTAGCTGGCGGCTCTCCGGTCGCCAGGGCAATTTCCCTCTGAGCTTGCGCGAAGCGCGTTAGCGAATCCATCAGTAATAACACCTGCTTACCCTGGTCGCGAAAGTGTTCGGCCACCGCACTGGCGAGCCACGCTGCCCGCAAACGCATCAGCGGCGGGTGGTCGGCAGGTGTTGCGATCACCACGGCTTTGCGCATTTCATCGCCGCCGAGAATATTGTCGATAAAATCCTTCACTTCGCGCCCGCGCTCACCAATCAGGGCAACCACCACCACATCGGCATTGGTGTAACGCGTCATCATTCCCAGCAGCACACTCTTACCCACACCACTGCCGGCAAACAGACCCAGTCGCTGCCCCTGCCCCACGGTAAGCATGGCGTTTATCGCTCGCACACCGACATCCAGGGGCTGGTGTATGGGGCGTCTGACCAGTGGATTGATCGGGGGAGAATTTAGCGGGCGCTGCTGTTCGCAGCGCAGCGGGCCGCGACCGTCCAGCGGTTCGCCGGCGCCGTCGATCACCCTGCCCAACAGGCCATCACCGACGGCGATGTTGGAGCTTTTACGAATCGGCCTCACCCGGGCGTGGGGCATCACCCCGCGGAGTTCGCCGGTGGGCATTAGCAACAGATGATCGCTGGCAAAGCCAACCACTTCGGTTTCCAGCCACTGGCCGTCGAGGGTCTCCACCTCGCAATAGGCACCGATAGCGGCCTTGCAGCCTTCGGCCTCTAGCAAAGTGCCAACAATACGCCGCAACTGACCCTCAGCCGCGGGTTCGGTGTCTTCAATGTGATGTAAGCGCTCGCGCAAGCCACGCAGTTGCGAGACCAGAGCGTGTTGTGTTTCGGCTTTAGTTTTGACCAGATTCATCAACGAGTACCTGTTCAAGCAAGGCCTGCAAGCGCTTGTCGGTGCGCTGATCCACCTGCGAGGTTCGGCTTTTGATCACGCAGCCGCCACGGCGAATATCAGCATCTTCGCTAATGTCCCAAGCAGCTGCGAGTGGCTCGGCAACGGCCGCGTGGTCCCTGAGCAGCTGCGCATCCGCGGGGTGCAGTTGCAGCTGAATATGTCCCTCTGCCGAGGGCAGCATGGCAACAGCACGCTCTACCGCCAGGGTTACAATCTCGGGATCAGCGTCGATCTCTTTCACAATCAGCGCCTGCGCCAACTCCTGGGCCAGCAATATGAGCTCTTGTTGCACCTCGCCCTCTAGCCAGGCCTGCGCCTCGCGCAGCGCCGCCATTGCCAACTGCAGTTGTTGGCTCTGTTCAGCGAGCAGCGTACGCGCTTCGGCCTCACCCTTGGCAAAGCCTTCCTGTCGCGCTTGCTCACGCAGCGCGGCCAGCTCGTCAACGACCTCATCGGCGAGCGCCGCTGGCGCGTCAGTCGCTGGGGCCGGCCGACTACGATTGCTGGCGCCACCGCGCATTTCAGGTAGCTGCCAACTGTTGGCTGGTCGCGTTGTCTGGTCGACTGGTGGCTCAGCCACCGGCGTCTCGACGTCTCTGGGAATAAATTGCTGGAAGCCCGCTGTCACCGTTCCACCTCAGCCTGTCGCTGCTTAAATGTAGTCATCACCGCCGCGACCCAAATCAATTTGGCCGCTATCGGCCAGGCTACGCGCGATCGTGAGGATCTCTTTTTGCGCCTGTTCAACCTCGCTGATTTTTATTGGCCCACGCGCTTCCATATCGTCGACTAACATCTCTCGTGCGCGCTTGGACATATTGCGCAGAATTTTTTCGCGCACCTCTTCTGAGGCGCCTTTTAAGGCAATTGGCAGCAGGTCAGAAGACACTTCACGAAGTAACTGCTGCATGCCCTTGTCACTGATGTTAATCAGGTTGCTAAAGACAAACATCAGGTCTTGAATCTTGGTCGACAGCTCCTGATTATTTTTTGCAACACTATCGAGAATGCGTGTCTCGGCGTCGCTGTCCAAGCCGTTGATAATGCCCGCCGCTGCCGCTGCACCGTCGATATCCCGGCTCTTTAATTTGGCCGTTACTGACAGTTTTTTCTTCAATACATTTTGCAGCTGGGTCATCGCCGCATCGGGAATCGTTTTCATATTCGCGACGCGATACACCACATCGTTTTGCACCGCCTCGGGAAACTGCGCCAGTACTTTTCCTGCTTGCTCCTGCTCCAGATGAGCGAGGGTAATGGCGATCATTTGCGGGTGTTCGTCTTTGAGCATTTGCATCAGTGCTTCAGGCTCAACCCAGCGCAGTTCATCCATCTCACTGCCAGCCTCGTCGCCGAGTACGCGCTTGGCCAAACTGCCGCCTTTTTGCTCACCCAAGGCATTGGTGAACATCTTGCGAACATAGGACTGAACGCCAACCGCGAGCGAATTTTCAGACGCCGCACTCTCGTGGAAGTCCTTAACAACCTCCACCGCTCGCTGGTTATCAACACGTTTAATATTTGCCATTGCCGAACCGATACGCTCGACATCGTCGGGCGAGATATGTTGCAGCACCTTGGCCGCGTAGCTCTCGCCCATCATTAGCAATAACAACGCAGCCTTTTCACAGCCGGGAATTGCTGGCGCCGCCGTCGCGCCACTGGCGTTTGCATTAGCCATTGTCTTCAGTCACCCATCTGTTAACGACCTGCGCCACGCGGCGCGGATCTTCTTCAACCATTCCACGAACATCGCCTAACTGCTGCTCAAAGCTAATGCCTTGAGGGTAGCCCCCCGCGTTCGGCGCCCCAAGAGCAGCCACCGGCTGCTGTTGCAGCTCGCCGCTTATTCCAGGCTCATCCGTGCTCGCCACCGGCGCGGGCGCCTTGTGTTGCAGTAAGGTTTTCACGCTGGGCCGCAGCACTGCAAACACGATGAATAGCAAGGCAACGCCAACCAACACCTGCCGCACCAAATTCGCAAACCAGGGCTGCTCCCAGATCGCAGGACCCGTCGCCTCTTCGTCGAAGGTTACGGTTTCGCGAAAATCTGCCGCCATCACCGTCACCCGATCGCCGCGCTGTTCTTCGAAGCCCACGGCGTCTTTCACCAATAACGTCATGCGCTCAAGTTCTGGGTTGGTCATGGGCTCCACGACGACTTCCCCTGCCTCGTTGACGCGGCGGTGATTGTCCACCAGCACCGCGACCGAGAGTTTCTTCAAGCTGCCGCTTGGGTTACTGCTATGGGCAAGCACCCGCTCGATTTCGTAGTTGCGAATAACCGAGCGATTACCGGCGTCAGCATTCGCCTGCTCACCGCCCTCGCCGTCTACGCCCGCCGGCGGCGGTTGATTCGACAGAGCACCCGGCACACCGCGCCCCTGGGCGGCGCCGCCATTGAGCTGTTCGTTAATCTGTTCACTGCGCACCACCTGTCGGTCGGGGTTCCAGCTTTCCCGGCTTTCCTGCTCACTGCTGAAATCCACATCCGCGGCAACCGTTACCCTAACGCGGCCGGAGCCGGCGATGGGCCGGATCAAATCGGCGATCCGCTCTTCGTACGCCTGCTCAATGCGACGGCGATAGGTGAACTGCCTATCACTCAGTTCCAGTTGGTCACCATCACTGCGGCTTTCATTGAGCTGCTGCCCCAGCTGATCCACCACGGTGACATCCTCGGCATTCAAACCACCGATGCTGCTCGCCACCAGATTGATAATGGCCGAGACATTGCGCTTAGAGACTTCGCTGCCGGGGTACACATCCAACATAATCGATGCGCTCGGCGCTTTGCGGTCACGCACAAATACCGATTGTTTGGGGATCGCCAAATGCACCCTTGCCCTGCGTACCTGCTGCAGGCTTTCTATGGTGCTGGCGAGCTCCTGCTCCAGCGCGTAGTGGTATTTTTTTGACTGCATAAATTCGCTAACGCCAAAGCCCTGCTCCTTCTCCAGCATGGCCATACCGCTGCCGTCTTTACCCAGACCTTGTCCGGCTAGACGGATTCTCGCGTCATAAATTTGCTCCGCTGGAACCATTATTGCGCCGGTTGAATCCTGAATACGATAAGGAATTCCCGCCACATTCAGCGCATCAACAACTGACGATGCGCGCTCCGGCGGTAGTGAGGAGTACAACGCACGATAGTCACCACTTTGCGACCACAACACTGCAGCAACACCCAGCGCAACGCTGGCGGCGATACCGACCAGAATCAGCAGCTGGCGCAGCACGTCGTTCTTGGCGGCGCTTTGCAACACACTGTTAACAGAAATGCTTTGCGAATCAGCCATGACTCAAACCCTTTCTTACACGCAGCACGCTCGTTGTCACATTGACATCCTCATCACTTCTTTATAGGCGTCAACGACCTTATTTCGCACTTCCACCGCGGCCTTAAACGAGACTTGGGCTTTTTGCATATTCACCATCACCTCGGTGATGCTGACATTCGGGTCACCGCGCTCAAACGCCGTTGCCAACTGGCTGGCGTTCGCCTGAGTTTGGTTAATCCCCTGAAGTGACTGCTGCAACATCTGCGAAAAATCGACCTTCGGTGCCGCATCAATGCGACCCGGATCCCGCACATCGGCGGCACCGGGCATCGCGCTTTGCTCGCGCAGCGCTCGTATCTGGTTGAGGATAGAGTCAACTTTCATTCCGTCTGACATGACAACGCTCCATTAACCTTGCAGGCATTGCTGCTCGCGCAGCCGGGCTAATTTGTAGCGCAAGGTGCGCGGGCTAATACCGAGAATTTCGGCCGCTTCTTTCTTTGAGCGGCCCTGGCGCAGGGCGTCGCTAATTCTCTGGCGTTCCTGATCTCGCATAAAACCATCCAACGGCGCGCTGGCACTGCCAGTTGTCGCCGTGGAAAACAGCTGCATACCCTGCTCAAACTGGATATCTCTTTCGCTAATACGGTGGTCTTGGCGCAAAATCAACGCGCGCTGAATAACGTTGTCGAGCTCGCGAACATTGCCCGGCCACGCGTAGCTAAGTAGTTTTTCGCGGGCATCGTGAGTGAGCACCGACTGCGCACTGTCGATAGACTCATCGCGCTCGAGAAAGTGTTCGGCCAGCGGCAAGATATCTTCCCGGCGCTCACACAGGGCGGGCAGGCAAAGGGGAAAAACATTCAAGCGGTAAAAGAGGTCCTCGCGAAACTCGCCGGCCAATACGGCCTCACGCAGATCCCTGTTAGTGGTCGCGATGACGCGCACGTCCAGGTTCATACTGCGTCGGCTACCAAGACGCTCAATTTCCTTTTCCTGCAGCACACGTAATAACTTGGCCTGCAAGCCAATATCCATTTCAGAGATTTCATCCAGCAGCAGCGTTCCGCCCTGGGCTTGCTCAAACTTGCCCGCGTGGCTGCTTATCGCCCCGGTGAACGCGCCCTTCTCATAACCAAACAGCATGGCCTCGAGCATGTTTTCCGGAATCGCGGCGCAGTTCACCGCAACAAAGGGGCCGTCAGCACGGCGCGATTGCGCATGTATGTAGCGGGCATAAACTTCCTTGCCGACGCCGCTCTGCCCACAAATCAATACCGTGGCATCCGTCCTGGCAACGCGCGTCGCAAGATCGCGAACAGCAATTGATGCGGGGTCTTTGGCGATTAACTGTTTCATTTCGCTTCCCCCCCATCGATGCGACGATGCAGAGCACCAACAACACCGGGCAAGGTCGCATGGCAATGCTCCAGGAATACACGCGTTGACGCGAACTCGCGCATGCAGGCCTCTATCGCGAGGGACTCTGTCGCAGGAGACGCTGAGGAACCGAATGTGAGTATTTCTGCCATGTTACTGCCCTATCGTTTAACTCAGGGAGGATAATGCAACAGCCATACCAACAAATTTTTATTATATTTTTCAAGAAGTTGGGGAATTAAAACATTGAATTGACAATATTTTGGCAGGCGAAAAACAGGCGTAGCGACAAGCTTGTGGCAGGTAAAATAAATGCGCCTATTCCACTGCGTTAGAAAATTTTTCCGATACCGCTATCCGCAGCATTGACGTAAAGAAAGAGTGATAAGAAATTAATGGCGGGAGTTATCAAACAACAAGCGTAGCTGTGGCAAGCGACTACCTGTCATCGAGGAAACATTGGCACTCTGTCGAAAAAATAGCCTACTGGCTAATACCCATTTTCTTCATTTTTTCTGCCAGCGTGGTGCGCTGCAATCCTAACAACTGCGCAGCGCGGGTGATCACGCCTTGCTCACGCTCGAGAGCTTGGTTAATGAAGGCCTGCTCCAATTCCTGAAGATGATGCTTCAGGTCAATACCTTCCTCAGGAAGCGTTGCGCCTGCATTAGCGGTGAGAGGGTCGTCGTCTTCGCGCTGAAGCAATAGCTCCATCAGCACGTCTTGATCTTCGCGCTCGTTGACTGGCTGATCATCGTCGACCAGCTCAAAGCGGTACTTGGCAGGCAGGTCATTAACGCCTAAACGCTTCCCGCCGTGAGTGATGGCCAAGCGCTCCACCAGGTTCTCTAATTCGCGCACATTGCCAGGCCAGTTATAACGCTGCAAGGCACGCAATGCACTGGCTGAAAAACTGGGCGGTTTCATGCCGCGCTCAGTCAAGCGCTCAGCGAAGTTTCTGGTCAGCATTTCAATGTCTTCCGGATGCTGACGCAAAGAGGGAACTTCTATGGGAAAAACATCGAGCCGGAAGAACAAGTCTTGACGGAAGGTGCCCTCGTCGACCATCGACTCCAAATTGCGGTGGGTTGCAGCGAGAATGCGAACATTGCACTTGCGCGTCTCGTTGCTGCCGACACGTTCGTAACAGCGCTCCTGCAAAACGCGAAGCAGCTTCACCTGCATGGGCAAGCTCATATCGCCAATTTCATCAAGGAATAAGGTGCCGCCCTCAGCCATTTCAAAACGGCCCTGGCGACTCGCTACCGCGCCGGTAAAGGCCCCCTTTTCATGGCCGAAGAGTTCGCTTTCGAGCAGGTCAGCGGGGATGGCGCCGCAGTTCACAGGAATAAATGCCTTACCGGCGCGATCTGAACACTCGTGGATCTTGCGTGCGACCACTTCCTTACCGCTGCCAGATTCACCGCGAATCAACACTAAGGTGTCGAACTCGGCGACCTGTTTAATCAGAATATCCAGCGCCCGCATAATGCGAGACGGTGCTGGCCCGCTACCCCCGAATTGTTCTGCTTGTGATGCCATAAGCGTCTTCACTAGAACTCGTTATTGTGGATGTAGCCGGAGGGTCTCCGAAAACGCTACTCATGGTGGCGGATTGAGCACGTACATAAGCTCGATTTGCCACCCGCGTGGTCACCATAATGCGAGAGGCCAGCGGAGCTGTTAATACGTAATAGCTCTAGGTTAGTAGAAATACGGAGTCGCTGAGTGTGCCACTTGTGAGAGTGGCCGGAGGAGCGCTCTCGGCACTGGCCGCTAACGGCCGCCGAGGCACGCGTAGTGAGAGGGCACTAACAATTGGACAGGTAACGCCCCACGTTCTGGGCCTTCCGCCGGTGCTCGAGCTGCTTGTGGCTCAGCGTATTGCGTTTATTGGCCAGCGCGGTGGAGACGTTGTCATCAATCGTCAAAATATGCTGTATCACCTGCGCAACCAGCCCGGACTCCTCAGCGCTGCAGGCCTGCGCGAAAAAGGCCTCCATCGCCAGCCGCCGGTCGCGCTGGCGAGACAGGGCCTCGTTCCACTCTCCCTGCTCCGCCAGAGAACCAATCTCTTCGGTCATAAGCAGTAGCTCGCGAAGCTGCTGTTGACGAGGGCTTAACAGCTCCGCAGCGCGGAGAGCGCCAATGTCTGCCGGCACTGCCATTTATACGACCGCCTCGCCCGCTGAGTAAGCTGTGCTTTCGCGGCTAGGATCAGGAATCGCATCCCAGGCCTCTTTTAACTCGCGGAGCAAACCGGAGACTTCGTCTAAAGCCTCTGTATCGTTTTTGACGTTGGCCAGTAGCAGGCGACGATTCATGTAGTCGTACAACCCCTCGAGGTTTTCACTCAATGAACTGTCTACACTGTGGTCGAGACTTAAACGCAAGCCGTCGATAATCGACATGGTTCGGCTAATGCTGTTTGCCTTAAGCGAAATTTCTCCCCGCTGTATTTGCCCCCGTGCCAGCGCAAGTCTGTCTAACGCGCCGTCCATCAGTAACTGAATAAGCCGATGTGGGCTGGCCGCCTCAACCTGGCTGTGTGTCCCAACACTGGCATAAGCTTGACTAACCCGACCTGCTGAATAGCTCATTTTTTATCCTCTTGCCTTGCTTGCCGATGATCTATCCAAGTTATCGGCATATCAGGACGGCGCTTTAGGGTGTTTTGCTAAAAGCCGCCCTCGGAATCTACCTATGCTAGTCCTGTTTGACACTGCCCGGCAGGTTCGCCAATTGCTGTGTCAGGAAATCGCCGGTGCTGGTCAATTGCCCCAGTAGGCTATCCAGCGCCGTAAACTGTTTGAAGTAGCGCTCCTCCACCGAGGCAATACGGCGATCAAGCGCTTCTCGCTGATCGTTAATTCGTTCAATTTGGCCACTCAAACCCTCAGTGCGAACATCCAAGATACCGCCGCCTTGGGTGTAGCGATCGAGAGTGTTATCTAAGCGATTTGCATAACCGTCGTCGTTAGCAAAAAGATTTTGAATCGCCGAAAAATTGCTACTGATGACGTCGCCGAGCTCATCACTGTCAATCTCCAACAGCGAGTTATCACCCGTGGTAATGCCAATTTGCGCCAGAGAGTTGATATCGCCGCTGATACTGCCAACGTTTAAGCCGATTTCACTGCGCAGCCGCGTGGCGATCTCCCGAGTGGTCGAATCACCTTGCAAAAGACCGGCGGTATTCGCCTCCGGGTCGTAGGCGGTAAGGTCGTTCAGTGTGGTGTTTAAATTGTTATATGCCTGAACGAAGCCCTCTACCGCGCGCTTGACCGCGTTGGTGTCGAGGCTGACGTCTAGAGTAATTTTTTCGCCGGGGCGCGCTTCGCTGAGGTTGAAAGTAACCCCTTCAATCATGCCTGCCACGGAGAGGTCTGAACTGGTTTGCGTAAACCCGTCAACCTCGATGATGGAGTCCAGCGCGGCAACCTTTTCAATCATTGGGTTGCTACCGGCATTGGGGTCGTAGCTCAACTGGCTAAGGTCACCGGTATCAGCAAGATCGGTGGTCACGCTTACCGCAATGGCATTTTCCACGCCACTGTTGTCACTGGTTAAGACCAACTGCGCGCCATTTTCATCATTTACAATACTTGCCGATACGCCAACATTGTCCTCGGCGTCATTAATCGCCGCGCTAATGGCTTCTAGCGAGTCACTGCCGCTTTCAACATCGACGCTGAAGCTTTCGCCGTTAACGGTGATGCTGAGCGTGCCGGTACCGACACTGGTCTGGGCGTCGGCATAAGCGGCGGAGGCAATCTTATTTCTGGTGGCAAGTTGCTCGACACTTACCTCATAGCTGCCGGCCGCAGCGGTATCGTCCACGGAAACGCTAAAGGGGCTATCCGAGGGGAGTGAGGAGGAACGCTGATTATAGGTGTCGACATTCTGCAGCTTAGTCAGGCTGCTTTGAAATGCTTCCAGGGAGGATTTCAGTGTGCCAAAGGCGGACAGTTGCGCCTGAATACGCGCTTCCTTTGACGCCAGGCGATTCGCTTGCGGCGCGCGCTCTGCCTCTACCAATTGCGAGACAATGCTGTTGATATCTAAACCGGAGCCTGCCCCGGATACGGTGAGCGACGCCATGTCACCTCCTGCCTTGCGGCCCCGGTGGTTTGCACCGACGCTGCGCTGTTTGTTATGCCCTTGGCGGCGCCAATACCCCACACCACCGAGACGCGTTACTGAAGCAAAGCAAGCTTCGCGCCATAAGCCAGGTTCTAGGCCTCGTCGTTAATTAAACTGCCAGTACCTTCAATAAACGTACGCGTGATATTTAACAGCTCTTCCGGCGGAATCTGCCGAATCACCTCACCCGATTCTGCATGAATGACCTTTAAAATGGTTCTGCCGGTTACTTCATCGATAGAGAACTCAAGGTCTCGCTCGCGATCACGCATGATCTCATTGAGCTTATCCAGGGCCTGTTCGGTGCGCTCGATACGCTCTGCTGGGTCAAACTCTGCAACGAGTGCTTTCGCTATTCTGCTCAGCTCTTCGCCTTCTTTACTATCCGGATTTGCCGAAGTCACCGCGCGCGGCACCGCCGAAGGCGGCAAACTTTGTCCGTTAGCAGGTAAGCCTCTGCCGCTGTCTGGGCGCTTTGTCACCTCGTCAGCGAGGGGGCTAACCACACTGCGAACACTTGCTAGATTCAGACTGGTATCCATATGCATTCACCTTTTCAGCCCGTCACCGATTTTGCGAAGCACGTAAAGGGCCTTGCGGCCCTTATTCGAAATACATCACCCGGTGCGGGGCCAAATTACCCGCTCACCCGAGCGGGCGGTTTGCGACTTACTGGAGCAGACTCAGGGCTGCCTGGGGCAGTGAGTTTGCCTGAGCAAGGATCGCAGTGCCGGCCTGCTGGAGGATCTGCGCCTTGGTCAAGTTAGCCGTTTCAGCAGCGAAGTCTGCATCCAGAATCCGGCCGCGTGACGCTGACAGGTTCTCAGAGATCGTCTGCAGGTTGGTAATGGTGGATTCAAAGCGGTTCTGTACCGCACCGAAGGTGCTGCGCAGGTCACTTACCGAGGTCAGTGCCGCATCCACACGCTGGATGGTGTCTTCAGAGTTGGAGACTGACGTCACGCTCACCGAGCTCAGGGTTGTTGAGTCCACCGCGATGTCGAAAGTGGCATCCGCCGCGTTCAAGCCCAAGCGCTCAGTTTCGCCCGTTACCTGAATCGCTTCAGAGGCAGACAAAGTGACGTTGCCGCTGATAACGCTGGTCAGATCACCCACTGCGGCGTAGGTGTCGTTCACACCGTCGTTGGCAACCACTGTCGCATCGGTAATACCCTGCTGAGTGGTGTTGCCGGTGGTGTTCTGATTGATGGTGATATTGCGGCCATCGTCAGCGCTCAGGGTTAACACACCGCCAGTGAAGCTAGCGCGCACGCCCGTGTCATCTGCTTGGAGGTTGATGGCATCGGCAACATTAGTACCGGTGATGTTGCCAGTGGGCACACTACCGTCGTAGATGTTAACGCCATTGATGTTCAACTCGTAACCCGAGTCAGAACCGGCAGCAGTGATGGTAGTGAAGTCCAAATCCACCGATGTAGACGCTGTCGCGGTCAGGCCAGTGATACCAGCAGAGTTGATCGCCTGTACTTTAGAGTAAGCACTGTTGGCTTCACGACCTGCGCCGGTTGAGGAAAGGTCTTCGCTAGCGCCGACGGAGATGGCCGTACCACCGCCAATCGAAATGCTGGTTCCACCCTCGGTCAAGGCCGCAGAAGTATCTACCAACAGTGTTTGCGCATTGCTGGTGTTGGTTGCGATTTGGCCGATCTGGTTAGAGCGTACGCCAGTGTTGAGGCTCACCGAAATGGTTTCGCCGACGTTGGCACCCACCTGGAAGCTGGCGTTGCCGAAGCTACCGTCGAGAATTTTCTGACCGTTAAAGCTGGTTTGACCACCGATGCGGTCGATCTCAGCCAAGCGCTGCTGTACTTCTGCGTCCAGTGCCGCGCGGTCTGAAGACGAGTAAGTTGAGTTGGCAGCCTGAACGGCCAGCTCACGAATTCGCTGCAAGTTGTTGGTGATCTCGTCCAACGCGGCCTCACCGGTTTGCGCGAGTGAGATGCCGTCGTTAGCGTTACGCACTGCCTGGTTCAGGCCGTTGATCTGTGTAGTGAAGCGCGTGCTGATCGCCAGGCCGGCTGCATCATCTTTTGCGCTGTTGATACGCAGGCCAGTCGAGAGGCGCTGCAATGAGGTGCTGAGTGATTCCTGTGAGCGCGACAGGTTTCTCTGGGCGTTCAACGAGGCAACATTTGTATTGATGCTAAGGGCCATGATGACTCTCCTTCCACTTTATTTCGGTAAAGACGCTAGTCTTTAATCTTGCCCAGCCGCAGTGACTGCGCGTTGCTTTCAGCCTATATAACGGCGCTGGCGTGGCGAACTTTATGGTTTTTTTTGCTCTCTACGGGTAATTACGTAGTAAAGGAAGGAGAAGCTAGGTAGGGCTACGTAGTCAGCCAACGGCGGGGCTTTTCCGCCATTGGCATTTTCCAGAATTCTGGGGGGCGCTAGGCCTTAAAGGTAGTTAAACAATGACAATCCCTGAACTTTCGCAAAGGCTTGCTGAGCCGCCTGCAAACCGAGGCGCTGTTGCTCAAACCGCGATACCGCCTCGGCGTAGTCCAGGTCATTAATCACACTCAGGTTTTGTTGAACCTGCAGGTTCACGCTTTCATTCACCTCGCGCTGCCGGTCCAGCGCCTGCATTCTGGCACCGCTGTCCGCCTGCTTGGCGATAAGGTGGTCGAGGGCTTGGTCAATGTTCGCCAGGGCGCCGTTTATCGACGAGGTTTGCAGTGCGCGACTGGCGCTGCCGCTGCGCGGCTCGGCAAGCGTTTGCGCTAAATTGGCAACCATTGAGAACACATCTTCGGCCTCACTGGCACGCAATGAGAAGCTGTCTCCCGCCGCTGGCTCACCCTGAATACTCACCGTCATACCCGCAACATCGATACTATCACCACTGCGATAGCTGGCCGTTGCAATAACCGCAGCAGAGCTGTCACGCAACTCATATTGATCTGGCGCGATAAAAACAATATCGATGGCATCGCCGTTATACAGCTGCTGATCGCTGACAGCGCCCGCATCGATCACCGCTTGGCCGGTATTCGAAGCCCCGGCAATAGCCTGAAAACGGCCATTGCCATTGGCAATACCGGTGAATAGCTCCGAGCCCGGGCTGGTATCTGCGAGCTGGCGGTTCGCCCCAACCTGGAGTAAACGCTGGCCGTCATCGCCATTGTAACGAAAGCCGTTTACATCTCGGCTAAACGCCTGGGTGTCCTGCTGATAGCCGGAGAAGATATAGCGGCCGTCACTGTCGCGGGTGTTGGCCAGCGCCAACAGGCTGTCGACTTGTTGTTCCAGTTCCCGCGCGATCGCCTGACGCGATTCATTGTCCTGGCTGGCATTATTCGCCTGCAGGGCCAGGGTGCGCACCCGCTGCATAATTTCAACGCTCTCCGCCAGGGTGGACTCTTCCATGCGCAGCCGGTTGTCCAGGATCACTGCATTGCGCTGAAACTGCTCGCTGCGGTCCAGCGAGCGACTGAGTTCCAGGCTGCGTACGGCGCCCACTGGGTCGTCGGCGGGTGACAGGCGTTTTTCCCCGGTCGCGAGCTGGGTTTGGGTATCAAGCAGCTTGCTCTGCTGTTCGAGCATCGCACTCAAGCCGCCGGCATAAATTTGCGCTGTGGAAATTCTCACCCTACTCCCCCACTAGCGAAACGAGCTAATCAAGCTCTGGAATAATTGATTGGCGATACTCGTCGCCTGAGCAGCCGCCTGATAAGCCTGCTGATATTTCAACAAATTGGCCGCCTCCTCATCGAGATTGACGCCGGAGATGGCTTCGACATTTTCACGGGTCTGACGAAGCAGGTTTTCCTGTGAGTCTCGGTTCAGCTCCGCGCTGCGCGTGGCCACCGCAATATCACCAACCAAGCCGCTCACCGCGTTTTGTACACTGCTGGCGCCGCCATCTAACAGCTTGCTGTCTTCCACGGCGGCCATGGCGAGCATATTTCGGTTATCGCCGCTCGCCCCGCTGTTGGCCTCAATGTAAAAACGATCACCGGCAATGGGGCTACCGGTAATCGCCACGGCATTGCCGTTGACGACAATCTCTGCACCGGGGCTGTAACTAAAACTGCCGCTGCCATTAATTTGATAGGTATTCGCATCCAAAAACTCAATAGCAACGCTGGCCGACAAGTTTGGATCGCTGGCATCGACAATACGCGTTTCGGTAATTTGCGCTGCGCCGGTATTGGCACCGTCAGCGCCGCTGCGCGTTGGCGCCGCAGCCGCCAGCTGCGCCGGGTTACTCATTATCACCGATACCTGCGCGGCGGCATCGGCGGTCGGCGTCACCAAAAAGCGATCCCCCGCCGCCGCTGGGGCGTCCAAGGTCAGCGACACGCCATCAATCAGAAAGGGATCGGCCGCCGTGCCGCTGCCACTCCAGGCAGAAATTTGTTGGCCATTAGCCGCATTGCGAAACGACCAGGCAGACCCGTCAAACTGCACCAGCAGATTTCGGCCGTCTAAGGCTGAGATGTCTTCAATCGTTGCCGAGAGCTGGGCGCCACTCGCATTACCGGTGGCCGCGATTGCCGACGGACTCAACGTATTAAAGATATCCGCGCCCAGGTTGCCATCAAGATCCAGCCCCTGACCATTTTGCTGATTGAGTGAGGTTGTTAGCGCCGTTGCAATGCGCCCCAGTTCATTTTTTGTGGTATCGAGTAGGCCGTCCCGAAAGCTCAGCGACGCGCCGAGACTGCCACCTGAAAGCACCTCACTGATCGGCGACTGTGGGCTCGACGCCATTGCCAGCTCCAGCCGATCTGAACCAAAAGGGCTGCGAGTGGTGGTCATTGACCGGGACTCTTCACCGAGCACCAGCGATTGGCCGTTGCCAATAAACACATTGGTGGCGCCGTCATCTTGCTCCACTGTTTTGATGGAAACGAGATCATTCAGGCGCTGCAAGGCCAAATCGCGCTGGTCGAGCAGGTCATTGGGCGCGGCGCCAAACTTTCCTTGCGCTTCGACAACCAGACCATTGATATCGGCCAACTCCTGAGCGAGGTCATTAATATCGTTCACATCGCTCTGAATACGCGCGTTGACCTCCTTGCTCAACCCCTCCAATTGCGCCGAGAATTCAGCGAATCGACCACCGAGGCTCTCAGCTTCAGACAACAATAATTGCCGCGAGGGAATTGAGGCCGGGTCGTCAGCGAGATTCTGCACGCTGTCATAAAAGCGCGATAGCGCGGCGCTGATTCCCAGCTCCGGGTCGGACAGACTGTTGTCCAGTTGCGTTGCCAATTGGTAGAAGTTATCGAGCTGGCTAAATGAACCGCTGGCATTGCGCATTTGCAAGTTGGCAAACTCATCGTACACGCGGCGCACATCGCTCAACTTCACCCCAGAGCCAATGGACAGGTCGCCCATTTGCTGGGGGATTCGCGTCGCAAAGTCGACCCGCTGGCGGCTATAGCCCTCTGTGTCGGCGTTGGCGATATTGTGGCTAAA
>Ga0208468_1000039_pt1 | contig 51294 bp, 45 predicted proteins | sample DeeseametaMP0960_FD_184198 | JGI IMG/M metagenome (GOLD analysis project Ga0208468, IMG submission 184198) | Marine microbial communities from the Deep Indian Ocean - MP0960 (SPAdes) | ecosystem: Environmental > Aquatic > Marine > Oceanic | place: East of Madagascar, South Indian Ocean... | reverse complement strand
AGTGGTTGGTCGGCTCGTCCAACAGCAGCATATCCGGGTTCGACAACAGCAAGCGACACAGCGCGACACGGCGGCGCTCACCACCGGAGATTTTTGTTACGTCGGCATCCCAGGGTGGCAGACGCAGGGCATCGGCCGCCACTTCCAGCTTGTGATCCAGGTTGTGGGCATCGGTCGCCTGAATAATATCTTCCAGCTCGGCTTGGCGCTTGGCCAGCGCATCAAAGTCGGCGTCAGCCTCGGCGTAGGCGGCGTAGACTTTATCCAGCTCGGCCAGCGCATCTTTCGCCTCTGCCACGCCGTCTTCGACATTGCCGCGCACGTCTTTGCTCGGATCCAGCTCTGGCTCCTGGGGCAGGTAACCAATCTTGATACCCGGCTGCGGGCGCGCCTCGCCATTAAATTCAGTATCAACCCCCGCCATAATGCGCAGCAAGGTAGACTTACCGGCACCGTTCAAGCCCAGCACACCGATTTTGGCACCCGGGAAGAAAGAAAGGGAAATATCGCTGAGAATCTCGCGCTTGGGTGGCACGACTTTGCTCACGCGATTCATGGTGTAGACGAATTGCGCCATGGTCACTCCTGAATACACGACAAACCGCCCTAGGCGGCAAACAAAATGTGAGCGAACGTTACCGAAAGGGGCGAGCATTGGCAATCCGACGCCGCTGGCAAGGCTTAAATTAGCCGCCAGCGGCAAGAAAACGGGCAACCGCATTCAACCGCGCGGCGCCAGCAAAGCAAGCGCCGTCAGGTCATTTTGGCAACCACGCTCAGCGGCAACACCTTCATTAACCACCCCATCGGCACCCAGGGCCAACCCGGCACTTTGGCTTCGCCCGGCTCTTTCTCAATAGCCTTGACCAAGGCCTTGCACCCCGTTTCCAGGTCGACCCGCATTGGCGCTTTTTTCAGATCTTCGTTGATGGGCGTGAGAATAAAGCCCGGAAGGATACAACTCACTTTGATCGGCGTGCCAATAACATCGGCGCGCAGCCCCTCTGTCATGGTGCGCAACCCCGCTTTGGTAGCAGCGTAAATGTTGATGGCACGCGGCATGCCACGCAGCGCACTCATTGAAGAGATGGTGACCAAATGCCCGGCATTTTGCTCGCGAAATATGGTCATTGCCGCTTCGCACTGCGCCAAGGCACCCGTGAAATTAGTCTGTGCGGTGCGAAGGTTGGCGTGGAAATACCCGGTGCCCATCGACGCACCCTTACCCATTCCCGCATTCACAATCACTCTATCGAGGCTACCCAACTCATCGCGAAAAGCATTAAACACGGTAAACACCTGCTCATAGTCACACACATCCAGGGCTTTAATCAGCACCTGAACATCGGGGTGTTTTGCCTCAAGGTCCGATTTAATCGCCTCCAGGTTTTCAACCCGCCGTGCGCACAGCGCCAAGTTGCAGCCCTTCGCAGCAAACGCCCGCGCCATGCCCTCACCAAGGCCCGAGCTGGCGCCGGTAATCAACACATTCCTTCTAAACATAACGTCCCCCGATCTCATTTCTATTCACATGGATATTGTTATATTCGCTTCAGGCCAAAGCGGCCACATCGATAAAAATCACAACAAAGGAAAAGACTATGGACGCCTCTCCCATTTTACTGCCGGTGATCATCCTGGTGCTGTGGAGCATGATTATGCTCAGCTGGATGGCCATGGCGCGACTCCCGGCAATGCGAAAAGCGCGCATGCCGCCCAGCACTGGCGAGCGCACCGCCGAGCTGGCAACCATGATGGACAAGCGCATTCAATGGAAGGCGGACAACTACAACCACCTAATGGAGCAACCGACCATCTTTTATGCCACGGCAATCGTGCTGGCTATGCTTGGCCAGGGCGATGGCATTAACTTGGCGCTCGCCTGGTTTTATGTGGCATGCCGCATCGCTCACAGCATCGTGCAAAGCACCAGCAACGTGGTGATGCTGCGATTCAGTATTTTTGCGCTAAGCAGCCTGGCCGTGCTCGGCATGGCAGTGAATGCTCTGCTGGCACTGGTCTAATCAGCGCTTGCGCATCATGCCCGCGGTATTTTTCAGCATAATTTTACGAAACCAGCGATAGGGCAGCAGGCGTTTTAGCATCACCAAACGCTTGCTGTCGTCGTGGGTAAGAATTTTAAACTGCTTCTCCTCCACCCCTCGAAATACCTTCTCGGCAATCTCGTCAGCGCTTACTTTCGCCTTGTTAACCAACTTCTGAGTTAATACCGTCGACGTCGGGTCTGAGGCGCGCAGCGATTCTGCCAGGTTGGTTCGAAAGAACGCCGGGCACACAACCGAAACGGCAATATTGTCGCTATCCAGCTCCAGGGTCAGCGTTTCCGATAACGCCACCACCGCCGCTTTGGTTGCACAGTAGGACGCCATTTTCGGTGGATGAATCACCCCTGCCAGCGACGCCACATTCACCAGGTGGCCACCGCCCTGCTGGCGCAACAGCGGCGTGAACACCTTGCAACCGCGCACCACACCCAACACATTGATATCCATTACCCACTGCCAGTCTTCCATGCTCTGCTCATCTATCGCACCGGCCGTGGCAACCCCAGCGTTGTTGATCACCACATCCACACCGGACCAGTGCTGGCGCAGCCAATCAGCGGCAGACTGCAGATCGTCTTCGCGCTGCACATCGCAGTGCAAATATTGCGCGGTGGTAACCGCCTGAAGCGCTTGCAGGGTTTCTTCACCGCGCTCCTTATGGATATCGCCGATGCACACCCAGTAACCCGCCTGCGCATAGCGCTCGGCCAAGGCGCGCCCCAAACCCGATGCGCCGCCGGTAATAAATACGCGCGGAGCCTGCGTTGTCATACTTGCCATAGTGATCTCTGTGCCTCGCCTTAGGGTGTGTTGTATTTGGCAAATTCTAGTCGGGCAATCAAATTGCGGTGCACCGCATCTGGGCCGTCGGCGATGCGCAATACCCTTGCCATTGCAAACATGGATGCCAGCGGCGTGTCATTGCTTAGACCCGCTCCGCCATATAATTGAATGGCTTCATCCACGACATTTTGCAGCACATTGGGCGCGACCACCTTGATCGCAGAAATTTCGCTGAGCGCCGCCATGGCGCCGACCTGGTCGATCTTCCACGCGGCATATTGCGTGAGCAATCGGGCTTGGTCGATGGCAATTCTCAGGTCGGCAACACGCTCGGGGTTGGCGCCCAACTTAATCAGCGGCTTGCCAAAGGCCTGCCGCGACTGACCGCGCTTAATCATTAACTCCAATGCGCGTTCAGCGGCGCCAATGGCGCGCATACAGTGGTGAATACGTCCCGGCCCCAGTCGGCCCTGAGCAATTTCAAAACCGCGCCCCAAACCCAAAATCAAGTTGTCTTTAGGCACGCGAACATTGTCAAACCACACCTCGCCGTGACCGATAGGCTCATCAAAGCCGCCAAACACCGGCAGCATGCGTTTGATGGTCACGCCTGGCGTATTCATCGGTACCAACACCATGGAATGACGACTGTGGCGCGCGGCATCGGGGTTGCTCAGCCCCATAAATACGCCGACTTCACAGCGCGGATCACCCACCCCTGTCGACCACCATTTTTTACCGTTGAGCACCAGCTCGTCGCCGTCTACCGCTATGGTGGCTTCCATATTGGTGGCATCGGAAGAAGCAACATCCGGTTCGGTCATGAAAAATACCGACCGAATTTCAGCATTCAGCAACGGGGTGAGCCAGCGGGCTTTCTGCGCCTCGCTGCCATACTTCCACAACACCTCCATATTGCCTGTGTCGGGCGCATTGCAGTTAAAGACTTCAGGCGCAAAATGCGAACGCCCCATTTGCTCGGCAAGCACCGCATATTCGCTTACTGACAGGCCGGCGCCGAATTCGGCATCGGGCAAAAACAGATTCCACAACCCAAGTTCGCGGGCTTTCTCCTTCAGTGCTTCCACCTGCGGCAACACCGACCACTGCCCCCAGTCACCGCCGTGTTTGCTAAGCAGCAACTCCGGCAGTACGGCCTCTTCAACGGGCATAATATGGTTATCAATGAAATGACGAACTTGGTCGCGCAAGTCCTGGGCACGAGGGCTGAGACTGAAATCCATGATCGGCTCCTTACGGGTTTAGCCAACCAGATTACGGCGACTCAAAACATCAGTCTAATTTATTTTATAAATCAGTTATTATTCTAATTATGAATGAATTGAGTGGCCGCCATGGACCTAAATCTCTTTCGCGTTTTTGACGCGATCTACCGCGCTGGCTCGTTAACGGAAGCCGCCCGCGACCTCCACCTAAGCCAACCGGCGGTGAGCAACGCCCTGTCGCGCCTGCGCGAACATTTTGACGACCCCCTGTTCATCAGGCGTGGTCGTAGCATCGCGCCAACGCCGGTCGCTGACACCATCGCCGACGACATCCAATCCGCGCTGAGTTTGTTGCAAGACAGCGTGCACCGCGGGCAGCATTTTGAGCCAAGCGCCTCACAGCGGCGCTTTGTATTAGGTCTGGGCGACACCATGGAATTCCTGCTGCTGCCGCCACTGATCAAGCAACTTTCAGCAAGTGCACCCGGGCTTTCTATACACAGCCGGCGGCTGCGTCGGGATCAACTCAGCCGCCACCTCGCCCTTGGGGAGCTGTCCTTAGCGGTGGATGTTCCTCAGACTGTCGACAGCAGTATTGAGCAGCGCCCCTTGCGCAGTGAGCCACTCTGCGTACTGATGCGTGCGGACCATCCACTGGCCGCGCACGCTCTCACCATGGAAGGCTACCTGCAGGCGCGACATATCGGTGTTTCCGGGCGGCGGGAGGGAGCGCTGTTTGAGGATATACAGTTACAGCAGCAGGGCTTCAAACGTCAGGTGCAGGTACGCGGTCAGAGCTACCATGCAGCCTGCCACGTCGTGGCTGCATCATCGCTGCTGCTCACCCTTCCCGAGCAACTGGGTGAGCGCTACGCCGACTTGCTCGGCTTGGCGCTGCAACCCTTGCCTGTGCTTACCCCCACACTCGATATGACGCTCTACTGGCACCGCAGCGCCAACGCCGACGCGGGGCATCGCTGGCTACGCGAACAGCTCATCGCATTGGCGGCAACACTGTGAGCGTCCGCCGCCCTATGATAGCTAGTACTGCACCTGCAGACTTACTGTGAGACCAGCCAACTCGTAGTCGTCCCTATCTAGCAAACTCGCATACTCGATATTGATGAGCGCTGGCGACTCAGTAAAAGAAACCTGCATACCCAAGCCGTAACTCAACCCACTCTTACCGCCATCACCTGGGGCGCCGCCATTTAGTTCAAACTTACTTTTACCGAGCAACGCATACGGATAGAGGCGATCCGAAAGAGGCATACCAGCGCGAAGGTAGGCACCCAACATATCATTAACGTCTACGCTGCTTCCTACGTTCGTGGTTTCCCCCTCTTCACCGACCAAATAACGTAGCTCAATTGCAAAATGCTCGTTTACGGGGAAACCCAACAAAGCACCGTAGGCAGCTAGATCACCGTCAAAATCACCAGCCTCGTAGAGTATGTGAGAGTAGATTGCACCAACATAGACGACAGGATCTTGCTCATCCGCCAACACTGGAGACGACAAAATACCCAAACAAACAAAAGGAGCGAATCCCTTCATAACAACAATCCTTATAGAAAAATTTGCACCATAGGGTAGCTGTTATAGTAGAGACAGCCATCTGGGGTAATACTTAGATCTGTAAGGCATCACTAGGCATACCTCAACTCGCCGCCGCAAGCTGGTTACGCCCGGCAGCTTTCGCGGCATAGAGTTGCGCATCGGCCAAGGCCAGTAGCGCATCCTCGCTACTGTCAGGCCTGGGAGCCAAGCAGGCCAAGCCCACACTGGCGGTGAGCACCGACGCTATTGGCGACGCTCGATTTGGCAGGGCAAGTTGCTTGATCGCGGCATTCAACGGCTCAAGGAGTGCCCGCGCTTGCTCAATGGAGGTATTGCCCATCACCAGCGCAAACTCCTCGCCACCGTAGCGGGCGCAGATGTCTGTGGAGCGCTTTGCAAACTGACTCAACAACTGCCCTACCTGCCTGAGGCAGTCATCCCCGGACTGGTGACCGTAGGTGTCGTTGACCAGTTTGAAATAGTCGATATCAATAATTGCCAGGCTAACAGGTAGCCCAAGGCGGGCGCAGCGCCGCCACTCATTGCGCAAAAACTCGTCAAAACACCGTCGATTCGCCACGCCTGTTAAACCATCCGAGCGGGCAAGCTTGCTTACCAGTTCTTCGGCTTGCTTCCTCTCGGTAATATCTTGATGGGAAATGACAAAGTAACTGACGTCACAGAGAGAAAAACGCGTGACGCGCATCATGAACCAACGCGACTGCTCGGGACTGTCGCAGGGGTACTCCAGATAAAAATGGTTACGCTGACTGCCAATCAAATCGCGAATACCCGCCGCCGCCGCGCCCCGCTAATTCGTCTCCCGATGCCGCCGAGCGGTCGCACACCGACAAGTAGTTTTGCCCCTTCCACTCGCAGCGGGGTGTGCAAGCATTTTGCTCAGCAAACTGCCGCCAACGGCTGTTTACGTAGAGGATCAAACCGGTCTCGTCGATGACGGCGATATGCTCGCTCATCGTATCGAGGGTCATTTTCAGGAATTCATGCGACCGTTCCATGCCAACATCACCATTAAAGGACGTCCGTCGCATGCCACTTTTACCACTTACAACGGGCCTTTTAGGTTGCGGGCAAATTAATAACCGTTGTATTCGCATTAACCCCTAGCGCGAATCGTCAGAGGAGCTTTTCCTTCTCTAGCCGCTGGCTAACGCGACGACGAATCTCCGCAGATAGGCGTTCACCGTACTCTCGACCCAGTTGACTGCTGCGCGCATTGATTGCCGGCGTGACGCGCAGCAGCGTTTTTCCCAGGTCACTACGATAAAACGTCAATAGCTCACGGAGCTGAGGCTCGGTCAATGCCTCCGTGTAAATCTCGCGCATCGCATTGGCATAGGCATCGCTGGCAATGAGCTGGCTGTATATCACCGCATCAACCTCTTCTTTAACCACACTGTTCGCCGCTGCGGGTAAATTCGGGTAACTGGCCCGCAACTGACGGGTCAGGCTGTCGTTAAACAGGCGGGAAAATTGGCTGGCGATGGTTGGCACTGACTGGCCCGTCAGCTCAAGTAAGCTATCAACCAGTACGTGTTTCTCATCAGCAGATTGCGCATAACCCGGCATCGCGAACAGGCATGCGCACAACAATATAGCAGGTGTTTTCATTGGCAGTCTCATCAACGGTATTAGCGCCCAAGCATAACCGCTCAGCCTGCCAACGTCCCGCTGAGGTGCACAACACCGCCATCGCAGAGACTATGTCGCCACGCTGACAGCCGCCTCTAACACCTTCTCGCCGCTGACAGAGTTCGCGATTAGGCAGGCTTTCTCAGATTTGTGCAGCAGGCGCTCAGCCACCTCCACACTGACGCCCTCCGGTATTTCCAGGCGAGCGCGGGTAACGAAACGCGTAAACCGGACAGCACCGTCGCTTTTCTCCAAAGTGCCATCCACCTCGCAGGACAGACTCAACCATTCAAGATGAGAGGCCCGGGCCACCGCCTTGAAGGTTAAAATAAAGCAATCGGCCATCGATGCCAGTAACAGCGTTTCCGGCGACCACTTGTCACCCGGGCCACCAAATTCAGCGGGCGGTGCCGATAGCAGGGTTTCCAGCCCTGCCGCGCTCAAGCTAACGTCTGAAGCCGCCTCGGCGCGACCACTGACCGTGTACAAATGGGGAAGTGCTTGCATAGGGGTTCTCCTTTCCAGGCAACCATTCAAACACAGCCCCTCACCAGCAAAACATGCGCTCGATCAAGAACGCCACCGTTTGTTAAAGATGTGACCCACTCAGCACCCCGACCAATATAGGGGTAAATACCTAGGTACATTCGTACTACCCCCTGTTCAAATCACAACTAAGACGCAACAAGCGCTGTCCGTGATATTTCTAGAGCGACACCTAGCGGTATCTCGTAGACAGGCGGTGTCGTGATCTCGCTCCGCTCAAAGTAATAATTAAGGATGAAGGGAGACTTCTCATGCCATTTAAAAAGATTAAAAATACCCTGGCCCTGAGCGTTGCGCTCGCGGCCTCTAGCGCGGGACACGCGCAAACCGCTCCTCTGCCACTGGACGCATTGACAGGCCTGTTGGGCAGCATTCCCGGCCTTAGCGCCCTGCCTCTGGATTCACTGGGTGGCGGCGGGCTGCCAGGGCTTGACGGCTTACCCGACGGCGGCCTCCCCGGGCTAGATTCTCTCGGTGGCGCCCCGGGCTTAGACGCCCTGTCACCCTTATTTGACGCCCTCGCCGGCCTCGGCGGTGGCGGCGCGCCAAGCCTGCCCGGTCTGGACGCTCTACCTATTCCCGGCATGGGCGGTGGTAGCGGCGGCGCACCCGGACTGGACGCCTTAGCACCCTTGTTTGATGCCCTCGCTGGTCTTGGCGGTGGCGGCGCGCCAAGCCTGCCCGGCTTAGACGCTCTGCCTATTCCCGGCATGGGCGGTGGTAGCGGCGGCGCACCCGGACTGGACGCCTTAGCCCCGTTGTTTGATGCCCTCGCCGGCCTTGGCGGTGGCGGCGCGCCAAGCTTGCCCGGCTTAGACGCTCTGCCTATTCCCGGCATGGGCGGCGGTAGCGGCGGCGCACCCGGACTGGATGCCCTGGCACCGTTGTTTGATGCCCTCGCTGGTCTCGGTGGCGGCGGCGCGCCAAGCATTCCTGGCTTAGATGCCCTGCCTATCCCCGGCATGGGCGGCGGTAGCGGCGGCGCACCCGGACTGGACGCCTTAGCACCGTTGTTTGATGCCCTCGCTGGTCTTGGTGGCGGCGGCGCGCCAAGCATTCCCGGTTTAGACGCTCTGCCTATCCCCGGCATGGGCGGTGGTAGCGGCGGCGCACCCGGACTGGACGCTTTAGCACCCTTGTTTGATGCCCTCGCTGGCCTCGGCGGTGGCGGCGGCGCGCCAAGCATTCCCGGCTTAGATGCTCTGCCTATCCCCGGCATGGACGGTGGTAGCGGCGGCGCACCCGGGCTGGACGCTTTAGCACCGTTGTTTGATGCCCTCGCTGGCCTCGGCGGTGGCGGCGCACCGAGCATTCCCGGTTTAGATGCTCTGCCTATTCCCGGCATGGACGGCGGTAGCGGCGGCGCACCCGGACTGGACGCTTTAGCACCCTTGTTTGATGCCCTCGCTGGTCTTGGTGGCGGCGGCGCACCAAGCATTCCTGGTTTAGATGCTCTGCCTATTCCGGGCATGGGCGGCGGTAGCGGTGGCATCCCACCCCAGTTCCAAGGCTTTGTTGATTACTTTAGCCCCGCGAAGATCGAGAGCATTGTCGTTGCCCTACAGGACTTTGGTACCGCAATCGCTGCTGATCCGCAGTCATTAGCGGGCTTTCAGGACACTTTGGGGCCAGATTTGGTATTCACGCTGATTCCGGTGGTAGGTGTAATGGCCGACGACCCAGCCTCTGTACCGGCTTACTTTACTGAAGGCGGGACTTTGCTGAATCCACAAATCACATTGTTGCCACCCATCCCGTTCATTACTGCGGAACTGGCAATGTAAGTTGTACTTGTTCGTCCTCCAGACGTACGAGATTTGCGCGGCATAAGCCGCGCTTTTTTTTGCCGTCGCGCTTAATCTTCTCGAATGATCAGTCCATGCTGAGTGGTCAGAGACCCATCCAACTCAACAACCGCTGTCTCAGCACCGTGATTTAGCGAGCAATTCACAACCGGCACAACGTCCTGAAAAAGCGGCCTGCGCACAAACCACAGACGACCGCCAAAATCCTCAACCCGGCGAATGGTCAGCAGTTGCAACTCAGAAAGTAGCTCTTCGAGATTATCGGGAATGGGAGCTTGGGTTTGACGTCGTTCAGCACTCATCACAATAACCGCTCTAGATTGGGATACACATCATTCCCGCCCACAATCAGTAAGCAGGGAAGGGGCTTTCTCCTCAATATAGAGAAAAACCCGCACTTACCCTCTCGCGAGTTGTACTTAGCTCTATTTCGCTTTTCGTCTGCGGGCCTCGAAGGCCCTAAAATTGATAGCTCAAGCGAACACCATATTCACGCGGGTCGCCGACATACAGCGCATCAATACCTAACGACGGACTATTAAAGCGATCGGTAATATAAAACTCATCGGTCAAATTCTCACCAAAGAGCTCTATGCCATAGCGCTCTCCGCGATAGCCTAGCCGCGCGCCCAAGAGCCGCCGCGAATCGGCCTTCAAGCCGGCGGTGTTTTCACGGTCGGTGTAGCTGTCAGCAGCATAGGCCCAATTGATATTGGCGAAGTAGCCATTTTGTTGCCAGGCAAGCCCAATATTGGCATTTCGCAATGGCGCATTTGGAAAGCGATTACCCGCAAAATCGACGCCATCATCTTCGTATTCAGTGAACGCCGTGCTCACATAGCCAGCGCCGCCGAACAGACTGAAACCACGCCCCAGCTCGCCACTGAATTCCAGCTCAACGCCTTCAGACTGCGCCTCACCAGCATTGTCAGTGCGGAAATTCGCCGCATCAACACGCACACCAATCTGCATATCGCGATAGTCGATACGAAAGGCTGTCAGCTGCGCCTGCCACTGCGCGCCTCGCCACTTCACACCAAGGTCATAATTATTGGTGTACTCGGGGCCATAACTGGGCGACTCGCCATCGCTGACAAAATCTACCGAGCCAGCGCGATACCCCTGGCTGGCAGCAACAAAGGCGGTCACGGCGTCATTGAGATCGTAGCTCAGTGCCACCTTTGGCAAAAACACAGAGTCGCTGCTTGGCGCCTGTGCATCACTGTCCAACAACGGTTTTAAAAGCGGGCTGAGATCACCGGGCAACGTGGTACCGGTAATCGGGTCGACGGGGCGAGCCCCCTTAACAATAAAGGCACTACGACTGTCCGCGTCATTCTCTTCGTAGCGCATGCCCAGCGTTAGCGTCCAGTCGAAGGCAAAGTCCCAATCAGCCTCGGCATAAATGGCCTGGGTGTCAGCCTCCCGCTCAGCGATCAAGTCTGCATCAGCTCGCGCCCGGATTCCCGCACCGAGCTCATAGGGCAGGTCGACACTTGCCGAGTTTCCCTGTAATTCATCTTTAGCGAGATAGGCGCCAACAACGCCCTTCAGGGTGTCACCCTGGTATCGCAAACGCAGTTCAGCCGCTCGGTTTTCAGCCTCGACGGAATTGATGAAATAGCCACCATCCTCAGCCGAAATATCATAGTCGCCCTTGCGAATATTATCGTTGTTGCTGCCGCTCACAATCAGGCTGAGGCGAAGCGCCGCATTAATATCCACGTGCTGGGTGAACACGGCCAGCGTGCTATTGTCATCATAGAAGCCATCAACGTCATCGCTGGCCTGCCCTTTGCGCGCCAAGTCCGGCGACTGGTATTCGTTGCCCTCGCGTAACTTACTGTCCTGCAGGGTGAACTCGAAGGAATACCAATCGCTGCCAGCCCAGCCCAGTTTGAAGCGCTGCATATAGCGTTTACGCGCCTGCCACTTGTCATCGCCTAAGGTGATATTGGTCACCTCGCCGTCGGTTTGATTGGTTTCGGCCGCGTAGCGAAATGCCAGGTCACCCACTATTGGGCCGCCCACTGCGACACCGGCTTCGCGACCACCGTAATTCGCTGCCCCTACCTTAAGCTTGCCCGAATAGGCCTCACTGGATGGCGACTCACTCTGGATCACGACCGCCCCCGCCAATGAACCAGGGCCGAAAGCCGTGGATTGGGGGCCGCGATAAAATTCCACCTGCTTCACGTCCCAGGTATTTCCCACTCCCCGACCGGGCTGGCGAGCGCCATCAATAAAGACACTTACTGTCGGCCGCCCTGTACCACCCGGGCCAATGCCCTCATTGGAGATACCGCGGACAGAGAATTTGTCCTCTCTTGCGGCATTCAAATTTGGGCTTCGCAGCAGCAAATCGTAGAGATCGCGCACATTCATGGCTTCAATAGTGTCGGCAGAAATAATGCTGACACTGCCAACAGTATCCAGGCTGCTGCGCTGCATTGGGTCACCCGTAACCAGGATCTCCTCAAGTTTTGGTGGGCTGGCAGCTGACTCTGTGCCCTGTGCCATAACGGCGGAGCTAGCAATAACAAGCGCGACACCCTGCAGCATAGCGGCGCGGGCAGAGAAGAAAGGTGACATTAGAGATTCCACAGCAGATGGTTAATGATAAGCATTATCATATAACTATTGCACAGGAACAAGCGTGCTGAGCACGATGTGAGACAAGCAGGTCTATGCCAGGGCCTCGCCCGTTAAGACGTGGGCTGTTAGACGCCGCCCAGAACCTGGCTGCGGAAAACCCCCCAGACAATCGCGGCAACACCGCCGACTTCACCCACTATCAGCAGCGCCATGCCCCAGGTGGTAATGAAGTTACGCTGCTTAAATTGATTCTTCTCCCGGCCTTGAATGCCCAGCTGAAAATACCGGGCAATGGCGGTGGCGAAGAAGAACAGCGGTACCGCGGTAATCCACAACTGTACCGTCGCGGAATAGGGGCTGTATTTGAGCAACGCCGCCATCACCAAGGCAGTGAAGCTGTACATTAGCGCAGCACGGTGAGCGATATCGATATAGGGATGAGCACGATGCCCCGGCCGGGTCATAATGCCGTGGTATTTAAGTACTCCGCCGACCAGGCCAGCCAACAAGAACAAACCCGACGCCGCCAGCGCCAATGTTACTGCCTGTGTCATGGTCACCTCGAAACAGATGCCTGCTCTGCGCAGATATAAAAAAGCCGCGCTGGGCGCGACTCTAATATAAGCTGATTAGCTCAGCGGGTAGTGCTCGGGATAGGGCAGCAGAGCAACACCACTGTCGACGGCCGCGCGGGCCACTGCTGCGGCTACCGAACCCAGCAAGCGCCGATCCACCGGCTTGGGAATAATATAATTCGGGCCAAAGCTCAGCTCACCACACTGGCAAGCATCGACCACCACTTGTGGTACGTCTTCCTTAGCCAACTCACGAATGGCGTGAACCGCGGCCACTTTCATCGCTTCATTAATTTCCGTGGCACGCACATCCAACGCACCGCGGAAGATAAATGGGAAACCCAAAACGTTATTCACCTGGTTGGGATAATCAGAGCGCCCAGTCGCCATAATCAAGTCGTCGCGCACGCTCATCGCCAGCTCTGGTGAAATCTCTGGGTCAGGGTTTGAACAAGCGAATACGATCGGCTTGGCAGCCATACTGCGCAGCATGTCTTCGCTCAGCAGGTTAGCGCCAGACAGACCGACAAACACATCGGCTCCGTCGATCGCCTCTACCAGGGTCTTCGGACCGGCGCCGTTGGCAAACTCTTCTTTATATTCGTTTAAGCCCTCACGGCCCGGCGTGATAACGCCGCGGCGGTCGATCATAAACAGGTTTTCGTATTTCGCACCCAGGCTGATCAGCAAGCGCATGCAGGCAATGGCCGCCGAGCCCGCGCCCAGACAAACGATGCGCGCACTCTCGATGGATTTACCTTGAATCTCCAGAGCGTTCAGCATTCCCGCAGCCGTCACAATGGCGGTGCCGTGCTGATCGTCGTGGAAAACCGGAATATTGCATTGCTCAATCAGAATCCGCTCAATCTCAAAGCACTCAGGCGCTTTAATATCTTCCAGATTGATGCCGCCAAAGGTATCGGCAATACGGCGCACGGTATCAATGAAGGCTTGAGAGTCTTCTGCGTCCACCTCGATATCAATGGAATCGATGTCGGCAAAACGCTTAAACAGCAACGCCTTGCCTTCCATTACCGGCTTGCTGGCGGCAGGGCCCAAATCACCCAAACCGAGAATTGCACTGCCATTGGAGATAACCGCGACCAGGTTGCCCTTGCTGGTGTACTTGTATGCGTTGAGCGGGTCCTTGGCGATCTCGCGCACCGGCTCAGCCACGCCCGGGCTGTAGGCCAGCGAAAGATCGTATTGTGTTTCGGCGGGCTTGGTCAGGCTAATACCAATTTTGCCTGGCGAGGGGATCGAGTGGTAATCCAGAGCCGCCTGCTTAACATCTTTGGACATTGTCATGCTCTCGGTTTGTGCATTCCAGAAGGGCGAACGCGTAAAGGTGGTCAGGTGCGTTCATAAAGGCGTGAAAGCATATAGAAAACTGCCCCCACTCACAAGCCACGCCGTGGCCCAGTGCCCCGCTATCAGCGGGTTTCAAAGCAAGCCTGCAGGCGTAGTACCGCCTTGCGACTCACTAAAAAAAATGCCCAAGCGCTGGCGCCCGGGCATTTTTGCGATCATCAACGCCAGAGGTTGTGGCGCAAATGTAAGCAACTTAGCTTTTAACACCACCGCGGCTGCCGAAACGCTTGCGGAAGCGATCAACACGACCACCGGTATCCAGCATTTTCTGCTTACCAGTGTAGAAAGGGTGGCAGGCAGAACATACGTCTACGTGCAGGTCTTCCGCCAGGGTTGAGCGGGTTTGAAACTGGTTACCGCAACTGCAGGTAACGTTAACATCTTCGTACTTTGGATGGATATCCGCTTTCATCATTAGATCCTCTTTGGACGCCGCCACCCGATCTCTTGCCGGGCACCGCGCTGGGCTGATGCGCTCAGTGGAAGCTGGGAAGAGCAGGGATTTGCGCCGACCAACTGAACAAAAAACCACCGAAAAACAGGCCGCGCATATTAGCAGAACTGGGCATATAAGCAAGCACTGCCCAGCACCGATTAGAATTATGCTCTCAACCCACTGCAGATTCTTATACACTGGCGGTTTTGCACAAGCCTATGCCATGGCCGACACTCTCGCATCCATCGCCATTCCCTGCCCCCTTAGACGCCGCTTCGACTACCTGTGGCCGGCGTCGTTGCAGCGCGACATACAGCCCGGCACTCGGGTGAAGGTGCCCTTTGGGCGGCGCGACGTGATTGCCGTTGTCCTCGGCCCCACCGACAACACCGACGTCGATGCCAGCAAACTAAAAGCCGTCATTGAAGTGCTGGACGAGCAAGCCAGCTTATCCACGGCGCTGCTGGACTTGGGGAAATGGGCCGCACACTACTACCACCACCCCATTGGCGACTGCCTGCACCAAATGCTGCCTCTGGCGCTGCGGCGCAGCGCACCGCCGACGGCAGAAAACACCGCAGCATGGCAGCTCCGTGCAAATGCCGATATTGCCAAACTCTCTCCGCGCGCTCACCAGCAGCGCGCGCTGTTCAACGCCCTGTTGGAAAACGGCCCGTTAACGCGCGCAGACATCACTGCCCTGGGCTTTAGCGCCAGCATTGTGCGTGCCTTGCAGCAGCATGCCCTGATTGAAGAAGCCGAACCGTCCAGCACGCCCGCCCCCGCCGAGCAGGGCCCCACACTCAACAGCGAGCAAGCCGACGCCCTGCAACAAATTATTGATAGCGACGGCCAATTCGCCCGCTTTTTACTCGACGGCATCACCGGCAGCGGCAAAACCGAGGTGTATCTACGAGCCATCGCCCACGCGCTGGCCAACGGCAAACAGGCCTTGGTATTGGTGCCCGAAATTGGCCTCACCCCGCAAACCCTGCGCCGCTTCGAACAGCGCTTCCCCGGTCGCGTACGCAGCCTGCACTCCGGTTTAAGCGAGCGGCAACGCTGGCACAACTGGCAAGCCGCCCGCGAGGGCCGCGCCGACATTATTCTGGGTACGCGCTCAGCGGTATTTGCCGACCTGCCGCGCCTGGGCTTGGTCATCGTCGACGAAGAACACGACAGCTCCTACAAACAGCAAGACGGCTGGCGCTACTCTGCCCGCGACATTGCCGTAAAGCGCGCAGCCGATAGCCAGTGTCCGGTTATCCTCGGTAGCGCCACCCCCAGCTTCGACAGCCTGCACAACGCCGACCTGGGTCGCTATCGGGTGTTGCGCTTACGCCAGCGCGCCGGCAACGCCTGCGAGGCACCAATACGGCTGCTCGATATTCGCCAGCAAGCCTTACAGCACGGTTTGAGCGATGCCTTGCTCAGCGCCGTCGCCAACAATTTGCGCGCCGGCAACCAAAGCCTGCTGTTTCTCAACCGCCGCGGTTTCGCCCCCACCCTGCAATGCCATTGCTGCGGCTGGATTGCCGACTGCCACGCCTGCGACGCGCGCATGACCGTTCACTACAAACGCCGCCAATTGCGCTGCCACCACTGCGAAGCCGTTCGCGCCATGCCAGCCAGTTGCCCGGACTGTGGCAACAGCCAGTGGATCTACGACGGCCCCGGCACCGAGCGCCTGGAAATGTTTCTAAACCAACACTTTGACGCCCCGGTGTTGAGGATCGACCGCGACACCACCGCCGGGCGCGACAGCATGGCCGAACTCGTTAAAGAGGTGAATAAGGGTGAACCCTGCATTTTGGTCGGCACCCAAATGCTCGCCAAGGGCCACCACTTCCCCGCCGTGACACTGGTCGGCATAGTTGATATGGACGCCGGCCTGTTCAGCGCCGACTACCGCGCCACCGAAAACAGCGCCCAACTTCTGCTGCAGGTCGCCGGACGTGCCGGACGCGCAGACCGGCCCGGCGAAGTATTGCTGCAAACTCACTGCCCCGCTCATCCCGCCTTACAGAGCCTGAGCCAACACGGCTATCGCGACTTTGCCGCCGCACAGTTGGCAGAGCGGCGCCTGCTCGACCTGCCACCATACACCTTCAGTGCGGTGATTCGCTGCGATGCACCGCAGCTGCACGATGCCGAGCAGTTTTTGCAGCAGCTGCGCAACTCCCTGCAGCCGCCCGCACCCGGCTGGCAACTTCTCGGGCCCCTGCCCGCGCCCATGGCCCGCCGCGCGGGCCGCTTCCGCGCCTCACTTATTCTGCAAGCCAGCGAGCGCCGCACCTTGCATCAGCAGTTGGCAGTGGCCTGTAATGTGGCAGAATCGCTCAGTAAGCGCGGCCAATTGCGCTGGTCGGTCGACGTCGACCCCATCGAGATGTTCTGATGGTGGCGGCCGACGCCTGAAACAGCGATAATACGCGACCCCAAAATTCCCCATATTCAAGAGAGTTCGAATTCGACATGAAAGATATCGTCGCCACGTTGATTGATCAGGCGCTAACAACCCTGCGCAGCACTGCCGAATGGCCCGAAGATCTTCAGCCGTCAATTCAACTCGAGCGCTGCAAAGACAAGGCCCACGGCGACCTCGCCTGCAACGTGGCAATGATGCTGGCCAAACCACTGCGCAGTAATCCCCGCGCCATTGCCCAGCAAATTGTCGACGCCCTGCCCGCCAGCGACGACGTGGTAAAAGTGGAAATCGCCGGCCCCGGCTTTATCAACTTCTTTATGAATGAAGCCGCCAACTTCCGCGTGATCAAAGACATCTTTGCCAAGGGCGAGCAATTCGGTCGCGGCGACGCGAAAAACCAGCGCATCCAGGTAGAATTTGTGTCCGCCAACCCCACCGGGCCACTGCACGTTGGCCACGGTCGCGGCGCCGCCTATGGCGCCAGTGTTGCCGACATGCTCGCTGCCGCAGGCTACGACGTGCAGCGCGAATACTACGTGAACGATGCCGGCCGCCAGATGGACATCCTCGGCACCAGCGTATGGCTGCGCTACCTGCAAGCCTGCGGTGAAACCCTCACCTTCCCCAGCAATGGCTACCAAGGTGATTACATTGCCGACTACGGCCGCGAGCTGCACGCCAGCCACGGCGACCAGTTAATGCGCAGCGCAGCGGACGTTTTCGACGGCGTTTGCGCCGACGAACCCGCAGGCGGCGATAAAGAAAAGCATATTGACGACCTGATCAATCGCGCCAAAACCCTGCTCGGCGACGACTACCGCGTTGTCTTCGACAAAGGCTTGAATGCCATATTGGGCGATATTCGCGAAGACCTCGGCGAATTCGGTGTGCACTATCAGGAGTGGTTTTCCGAGCGCAGCCTGACTGCCGACCCCGACCAAGTCAGCCGCGCCATCGCCCGCCTGCAAGACAACGGCTACATTGAAGAGCGCGACGGCGCACTGTGGTTTTTGTCCACCCGCTTTGGTGACGACAAAGACCGCGTGGTAAAACGCGACAACGGCCAGACCACCTACTTCGCCTCCGACATCGCCTACCACCTGAACAAGTTTGAGCGCGGCTTTGATCGCGTGATCAACATTTGGGGCGCCGACCACCACGGCTACATCGCTCGCGTGAAGGCGGCGCTGCAAGCACTGGATATCGACCCAGAGCGACTGGTGGTAAGACTGGTGCAGTTTGTTTCGCTGTTTCGCGGTGACCAGCAAGTGCAAATGTCTACCCGCTCCGGCTCTTTCGTGACCCTGCGTGAATTGCGTGACGATGTCGGCAATGACGCTGCGCGCTTCTTTTACATTATGCGCAAAGCCGATCAGGCCACCGACTTCGATCTGGAGCTGGCCAAGTCAGAAAGCAAAGACAACCCGGTTTACTACATTCAATACGCCCACGCTCGCGTGGCCAGCATCCTGCGCAAGCTGGAGCAAGAGGGCCAGCAGTGGACGCAGGAAGCGGGCCTTGCCCAGCTATCGCTGCTCGACAAAGACGTGGAAAAAGCCCTGTTGGTGAAGCTGGCACGCTACCCCGAGGTGCTGTCCAGCGCGGCGGAACAATTCGAGCCGCACAGCCTCGCCCATTACTTGCGCGAATTGGCCGGTGACTTCCACAGCTACTACAACGCCCACAAAATGCTCGGCGAAGACACCGCCCTGCGCGATGCGCGGCTGGCGCTGTCAGTCGCTGTACAACAAGTACTGCGCAACGGCCTGAACCTACTTGGGGTTTCTGCCCCCGAGGAAATGTAAGCATGGCTGCGAAAAAGCGCCCAACACGCGGGGCCACCCGCAGCAAGGCGGCGAACAAGGGCATGCCTGCCTCCATTTTGCTGGGCACCGGCTTTATCGCCGGTATTCTCAGCACGGTGCTGGTTTTCAATGCCATTGGCGAGCGCGATACTGCCGGTGCAGCGGCCACCGCTCAGGCGGCCAAGCCAAAAGCGAGTAAAAAAGCAGAGACCAACAAGCCGGAAAACACCACCAAGTTCGACTTCTTCACGGTGCTGCCCGAGCGCGAGGTGATCGTTCCCGACGAAACCCCTGCACCAAAGCGCGAGAGCAAAGTCACCACCGCGAACGAAAAACCGCCGCGCCCCAACGAGAAAACCTTCCAGACTGGCGAGCGCTACATTCTTCAGGCGGGCTCTTTTCGCAGCAATGACGACGCCGACCGTCGTCGCGCGCAAATTTTACTGCTGGGACTCGACGCCAAGGTGGAGTCCGTGCAGGCCAATGGCGACCTCTGGCACCGGGTTTACGTCGGCCCCTTCCAGACCCACAACACTCTCGCCAGTGCCCGCGCCAAACTGATCGACGAAGCCATCGACACCCTGGTCATTCGCCAGAAGACCACCCCGTAAAACGATCCCCCGCGCTGCCTTGAAAATTGCAGCGCCGCCCCCATAACTATTTTCTCGAGCCGCTCCACATGGGGCGGCGCGCCTGTTCACATATCTAAAAGGAGTCCCGCGTGGAACAGTTTCGCGGCACCACTATTCTTTCTGTTCGCCGAGGCAATCAAGTGGTTGTTGGCGGCGACGGCCAAGTTACCATGGGCAACACAGTGATGAAGGGCAACGCCCGCAAGGTGCGGCGCCTGTACAAAGACCAAGTGCTGGCGGGATTCGCCGGCGGCACCGCCGATGCCTTCACCCTGTTCGAATTATTTGAAGCCCAGCTCGAAAAGCACCAGGGCAAACTCGTTAAGGCGGCTGTGGAGCTGGCCAAAGCCTGGCGCAGCGAGCGCTCGTTGCGCCAACTCGAAGCCCTGCTGATTGTGGCCGACAAAGAAACCACTCTGGTGATTAGTGGTAATGGCGACGTGATTGAGCCGGAAGACAATATGATCGCCATTGGCAGTGGCGGCTCCTTCGCCACCGCCGCCGCCCGCGCACTGATGGACAACACCGAACTCGGCGCCCAAGACATTGTAGAAAAAGGCCTGAACATCGCCGGCGATATCTGCATCTACACCAACCACAACCGCCGCATCGAAGTCCTCGATTACTGATCCGAACACCTGACACGCTCGCCGATGCGGGCGACTGGAGCCACCATGTCACAAATGACACCCCGTGAAATCGTCCACGAGCTGGACAAGCACATTGTCGGCCAACAAGATGCCAAGCGCGCCGTTGCCATCGCGCTGCGCAACCGCTGGCGCCGCATGCAATTGACGGAAGACCTCCGCGCTGAAATCACGCCCAAGAATATTCTAATGATCGGCCCAACCGGTGTCGGTAAAACTGAAATTGCCCGCCGCCTGGCCAAACTGGCCAATGCCCCGTTTATCAAGGTGGAGGCCACCAAGTTTACCGAAGTGGGTTATGTCGGCCGCGACGTTGAGTCCATTATTCGCGACCTGGTCGACGTCTCTCTGAAGTTGCACCGCGAACAGGCCATGGAGCAAGTGGCCCACCGCGCTCAGGACGCCACAGAAGAACGCATCCTGGACGCCCTGCTGCCACCCGCGCGCGGCGAGCAAAGTGAGGAAGAGCGCAACAGCAGCACCCGGCAAATCTTCCGTAAAAAATTGCGCGAAGGCGAACTCGACGACAAAGAAATCGACGTCGAAGTCAGCAGTGCGCCGGTCGGCGTGGAGATTATGGCGCCCCCAGGCATGGAAGAAATGACCAGCCAACTGCAGGGCATGTTTTCCAAAATGGGCGGCGACCGCAAGAAAACCCGCCGCCTCACCGTGAAGGCCGCCTATAAACAAATTCAAGACGAAGAAGCCGCCAAGCTCATTAACGAAGAAGAGCTGAAGACCCGTGCGATCGAAGCGGCGGAGCAAAACGGCATTGTCTTTATCGACGAAATCGACAAAGTTGCCAAACGCCAGGAGTCCGGCGGCGCCGACGTGAGCCGCGAAGGTGTACAGCGCGACCTGTTGCCACTGATCGAGGGCTGCACCGTCAGCACCAAACACGGCATGATCCGCAGCGACCACATCCTATTCGTCGCCTCTGGCGCCTTCCACCTGAGCAAACCCTCAGACCTCATTCCCGAGCTCCAGGGTCGCCTGCCTATTCGCGTGGAACTCGAAGCCCTCACCCCCGACGACTTTGAGCGCATCCTCACCGAACCCCGCGCCTCTCTGACCGAGCAATACCAAGCCCTGCTCGCCACCGAGGGCCTGCATGTGAGTTTCAGCCAAGACGGCATCCGCCGCATCGCCGAAACCGCATGGGAAGTGAACGAGCGCACTGAGAACATCGGCGCGCGTCGTTTGCACACCGTGATGGAGCGTTTGCTGGAAGACGTTTCGTTTAGCGCCGGCGACCGGGCGGAGCCGCTGAACATCAACGCTGACTACGTCAATCAACAACTTGGCGAACTGGCCAAAGACGAAGACCTAAGCCAGTTTATTCTCTAAGCCAAGAGGAGCACGCCGCATCGCGTGCTCCTCTCGAATCTGCGAACCCGCATGTTCTTTAATCTTTGATAACGCCTGCAGGACATCTGCCTCGTAACCGCAGGGAACAACGGTAGGAGCCGGCCTGACCGCGACAAACCTCAGCTCAAAACCATCGCCCTCAGGCGGGCTCCTAAGGCACTCTCTCCACTCGCGGGTATGCTGTCCTACTGGGTATAAGGCACAGATCATGTGGTGTGCTGGAACAGGGGGCTTTGCTCTTGTAGGAGCGGTTTTAACCGCGATTGGGGTTTTCCACAGCGCTTATTGCTATCAGCACTAACGTTTATAGCCAAGCACTCCGCACCTTCGCGACTTAAGTCGCTCCTACAAAAACAAACGCACCCCCACCGTAGGACAGCGTGCCCCATAACTGCAGGGAATGTTTTGGGTAGCGGGCCTGACCGCGACAAACCTCGCGCGATGCCTGTCACTCGCACGAAAAACCCCGCTACGCCTCCACCTCAAACAGGCGATATTCAACCTGGCCCGCAGTTTTATGCTTTACCACCCGCCAGCTTGACGGCACCGTCACGGGCTCGCCTTTGGCGGTTTCCACATAGACCAGGGCGCCTTCGTCCAGGCGGTCTTCCAGCGCATCGATTGCTGGCATCAGCAAGTCTTTATTAAAAGGAGGGTCGAGAAACACGATATGCCAACCGCGCTCAGCGTCGGTTAAAAACTGTTCAGCGCTGGTAGTGACCACGTCGGCATCGCGGCAAGCCAGCGTCTGTAAATGTTGGCGAATTTGCTGCGCGGTGGCACGGTCTTTCTCTACAAAGTGGCAGTGCGCAGCCCCCCGCGACAAGGCCTCCAAACCCAGTGCACCCGAGCCGGCAAACAAGTCCAGGCAACGCGCGCCGGCAACGTAGGGAGCCAGCCAGTTAAACACCGTTTCACGAATGCGGTCACTGCTCGGGCGCAGACCCTCAGCGCTGGTAAAGTGCAGCTTCCGACTGCGCCACTGACCGCCAATAATGCGTACCACACCCGCAGCACCTTGGCGTGGCGTCACCTGTGCCGAGCGATCACGTTTGGAACGAGGGGCCATAAGAGGATCCTGAAGTGTAAAACCGCGCCACGACATTACTCAGTGACGGCCGAGAAGTGGTAGGATACGGCTTTTCTTTTCCCTGTAAACCAGACCCTGTAACCAGAGCCCCATGACCGATACCGAGAAGTCAGCCGTTACTGAAGCGGAAAACGCCCAAGAGCCCAAGAAGAAAAGCTTTTTCACCCGCTTTAAAGAGTCCTTTGTCGGCTCTGAGGAAGACCTGGCGGCGGCGGAAGGTTTTATCGCCGACGAAGAAATCGCGCCCTGGCAACACATTGAACTGTCGCCCGAAGAGCAGGCATCGCTACTGGTTAAATTCAAGGAAGGCCTGAGCAAAACCGGCGCCCAACTCGGCGAGGGCATGGCCAATCTCTTCCTTGGCCGCAAAGAGATCGACGACGAGCTTCTCGACGAAATTGAAACCCATCTACTGATGGCCGACGTTGGCGTGGATGCCACCACCGAGATTATCGACAATCTCACTCGCCGTATGTCGCGCAAGGAACTGGATAACCCCGAGGCCTTGTATGTTGCCCTGCAAGAAGAGCTGCGGGTGCTACTGGAGCCTGCCGAACAAGAGCTGGCTATTCCCGACAAAACCGGCCCCTATGTCATTTTGATGGTGGGCGTAAACGGCGTGGGCAAGACCACCACCATCGGCAAACTAGCTAAGCAATTCCAGGCCGGTGGTCGCTCGGTCATGCTCGCCGCTGGTGATACCTTTCGCGCCGCCGCCGTTGAACAACTGCAAGTGTGGGGCGAGCGCAATAATGTGCCGGTAATCGCCCAACACACCGGCGCCGACAGTGCCTCGGTACTCTTCGATGCCCTGCAAGCGGCTAAATCGCGCGATGTCGATGTGCTGATCGCCGACACCGCGGGTCGCCTGCACAACAAAGACAACCTTATGGAAGAGCTGAAAAAGGTAGTGCGGGTACTCAAGAAACTCGACCCCGACGCCCCCCACGAAGTGATGCTGGTACTCGATGCAGGCACCGGCCAAAACGCCTTGTCGCAAGCCAAACACTTCCAGGAAGCGGTAGGTGTGACCGGCTTAACACTCACCAAGCTTGATGGCACCGCAAAAGGCGGTATTGTATTCGCCATATCCAAGCAGCTCGGCCTGCCCATTCGCTTTATTGGTGTTGGCGAAGGCATTCTCGACCTGCGCCCATTCCGCGCCGATGAATTTGTCGGCGCTCTGTTTGGCTGGCAACGCAAGCAATGATCCAATTCGAGCAGGTCTGCAAACGCTACCCCGGCGGGCATCAGGCGCTGAACAACCTCAGCTTCCACATGCCCCATGGCGATATGCGTTTTTTAACCGGCCACAGCGGCGCCGGAAAAAGTACCCTGCTCAAACTCATTATGGTGATGGAGCGCGCCAACAGTGGCCAGGTGCTGATCGACGGGCGCAATGTTTCCAAGCTACCCGCGCGTCACATCCCCGAATTGCGCCGCAAGGTGGGCGTGGTGTTTCAAAACCACCAGCTGCTGTTTGATCGCAGCGTCTTTGACAACGTCGCCCTGCCACTGGTCATTGCCGGCTACGGCCATCGCGATATCGGCCGACGGGTGCGCGCAGCCCTCGACAAAGTTGGCCTGCTCGACAAAGAACGGCAGAACCCCATCACCCTGTCTGGTGGCGAACAGCAGCGCGTAGGCATCGCCCGCGCCGTGGTGAACAAACCCAAACTGCTGCTGGCCGACGAGCCCACCGGCAACCTGGACCCGCAACTGTCCGCAGAAATCATGCACCTGTTTGAACAATTCAATCAGGTGGGCGTGACCGTGCTCATCGCCACCCACGACCTCTCGCTCATTGCGCGTATGCCCTACAAATTGCTGAGCCTGCGCCAAGGCCAACTGGTTAGCGCCGGGGGCAGCCATGAGTAAATCCAAACAAAAGGGCAGCGGCGCCAGCAAACTGCCCAAGCGCCGCCTCGGCCAACTGCAAACCCCGGCCAAGCCTTCACGGCGCGAACTGAGCGGTGCCAAAACCCATCGCACCCGCTTCAGTGACCAGTGGCAAAGTTACCGCAGCCACCACCGCCAGGTGGCCGGCGAAAGCCTGCGGCGCCTGTTAAAACGCCCCCTCGCAACATTAATGACCACACTGGTGATCGCCATCGCCATGGTGCTGCCCGCCGGTTTATATGTCGGCCTGAACAACGTTGAAGCCGTCAGCCAAGGCTGGGATGGCGCCGCGCGATTGTCGGTGTTTCTAAAATTCAGCGTCAGCGATCAAGACGCGCAAAAACTGCGTCAGCAACTCGCCAACCGCAAAGACATTGCCAGCGCCGAATACATCTCACCCAGTGAGGCATTGGAGGAATTTCGTCGCCGCAGCGGCTTTGGCGACGTGCTCGACCAGCTGGACAGCAACCCCCTGCCTGGCGTTCTGGTACTGAGCCCCACCGCAGAAAACAGCAGCCCTGAAAAAATAGAAGCCCTGCGCGACCAGCTAAACGCACTGCCGCAGGCCGACCTGGTCAAGCTGGACATGGAGTGGCTGCAACGCCTGAACCGCATTACCGATATCAGCCGCCGCCTCACCCTGGCCCTCGCCGCCATGCTCGCGGCAGGCGTGCTGCTTATCGTGGGCAACACCATCAAACTGGCCATCGAAAACCGCCGCGACGAAATTCTGGTTGTGAAACTGGTCGGCGGCACCAACGCCTTCGTCCGCCGCCCCTTTCTTTACATGGGCTTCTGGTACGGCCTGTTCGGCGGACTGCTCGCCTGGTTGCTACTCGCCTCCAGCCTGCTCTGGCTAAGCGGCCCGGTCAAAGAACTCGCCGGGCTCTACAACAGCAGCTTCAGCCTGCTCGGCCTCGGTGTACTCGATAGCCTGATAATGTGGGCCAGCGCTGCCGGCCTCGGCCTACTCGGCGCACTCCTCGTCGTTGGCCGAGAACTCCGCGCCATCGAACCCAAGTAAGCGATTACAGCTTTCAACAGAGCTCGTTGCTATCAGCACTACGTTATAGCTTTGCACTCCGAACCTTCGCGACTTAAGTCGCTCCTACAAAAACATGACGTCGTGACCTGTAGGAGCGGTTTTAACCGCGATAAGGGTTCCAACAGCGCTCTTCGCCATCAGCGCTTTGGGCCCTAGCTAATCACTCCGCTTCATCGCGACTAACAGCCTGCCCCATGATATGTAGGAGCGGGCCTGACCGCGACCGGCCCACAACCTCTACCGTTCGCTCAGGTCGCCCTCAGGCGGGCTGGCCACAGCACTCGCTCCACTCGCGGGCCACGCTGTCCTACAAGGGGCCACAATGTCCTACAGAAACACCTCGTGCCATCTGTATTGCAACGCGCGCGGCCTCTTGTAGGACAGCGTGCCCCATGACCGCAGGGAATGTTTTGGGTAGCGGGCCTGACCGCGACCATCCCCTAAACCGCTCTACCTACCGATACCCATCCGGGTTATTGCTCTGCCAACGCCAGGTATCTTCCATCATCTTCTCCAAGCTACTCTCAGCTGACCACCCCAATAGGCTTTTGGCTTTATCGGCATTTGCCCAGAAAGCGGGCAGGTCACCACTGCGGCGCGGCGCAAATTTGTAAGGCACGCTCTGACCAGTCACCGCAGTAAATGCATTCACCATCTCCAGTACCGACACGCCGTTGCCCGTACCCAGGTTGATCGCATGCAAACCCGTTTCTTCCAATGCCTGCAGCGCGCGGCAGTGACCGTCGGCCAAATCCACTACATGTAAATAGTCACGAATACAGGTTCCATCCGGGGTGTCGTAATCATCACCAAAAATTGCTAACTCAGGCAATTTACCTACGGCAACACGGGCGATAAATGGCATCAAATTATTGGGAATGCCCAGAGGGTCCTCACCAATTAATCCCGACTTGTGGGCACCAATGGGGTTGAAGTAACGCAGCGCTGCCACTGACCAACGTGCATCAGCAATGCACAGGTCAGCTAACACACGCTCCACCATCGCTTTCGACGCACCGTATGGGCTGGAGGGCTGCCCCAGCGGCATGGTTTCCACGTACGGCACCGGCGCGTCGGGGCCATACACCGTAGCGGATGAACTGAACACTAACTTGAACACCCCGGCATTTGCCATGGCCTGACACAATACCAAGGTGCCATTTACGTTGTTGTCGTAGTACTTCAGCGGCTGATCAACACTCTCGCCCACCGCTTTTAACCCCGCGAAATGAATCACCGCGTCAATCGCATGCTCTGTAAACAACGCCGACAGCGCGCCCGCGTCACGCACGTCGCCCTGAACAAATACCGGTGATTTTCCGGTAATCTTCTCGATGCGATTCAACACTTCAGCATTACTGTTTACCAAGTTATCCAGCACAACCACGCTGTGGCCTTGCTCCAACAACTCAACAACAGTATGGCTGCCGATATAGCCCGCACCGCCTGTTACCAAAATCGTCGCCATACCTTACAACTCCGTATTTCTATAATTGCCATCGGCCAAACATCGCACGCCCCGCGACCTTTAGGAGCGGTTTTAACCGCGACCAATCCTCAACCCTACAGCTGGCTCGGGTCGCCCTCAGGCGGGCTCCTACTTTGGGTAAGTCGCTCCTACAAAATCATCCGCACCAAACACAAAAAAGCCCAAACTACGCACGCAGCTCGGGCTTCTTGAAGGGCTTTAGGTGCTACTATTTTGGCGCACGACCATAGCGGTCTTCAAAACGCACAATATCATCTTCACCCAGATAAGAGCCTGACTGCACTTCAATCAGCTCCAGCGGGATCACACCGGGATTTTCCAATGCATGAACAACACCAACAGGAATATAGGTCGACTGATTTTCCGTCAACATGATTTCTTTATCGCCATTGGTCACTTTTGCAGTACCCGACACCACAATCCAATGCTCAGCGCGGTGGTGGTGCATTTGCACCGATAACTTCGCGCCAGGATTCACGGTAATACGCTTAACTTGGTAGCGCTCGCCATTATCAATGGAATCGTAAACACCCCAGGGCCGATGAACATGGCGGTGATGCAAAATCTCGTTGCGCCCCTCCGCCTTTAATTGCTCAACAATTTTTTTCACATCCTGTACTTGGTGTTTATCTGCCACCAGGACGGCGTCATTGCTTTCCACCACAACCACATCTTTCAAGCCGACAGTGGCCACGAGGCGACTCTCCGCACGAATATAGCTACCGTTAGTATTGTGGGTCAGCACATCGCCATGCACGACATTATCGTCGCAGTCACTCTCACTCACTTCCCATAGCGACGACCACGCACCCACATCGCTCCAACCCGCCGACAGCGGTACGACAACGGCCTTGGTCGTTTTTTCCATTACCGCGTAGTCAACTGAATCATCCGGGCAGGCAGTAAAGGCATCCTTACCCACACGCAGAAAATCAGCATCTTGGCTACGCTCGGCAAATGCGGCCTCACAGGCAACATAAATATCGGGCCGATGGGCCTTTAGCTCTGCTAAATAGGTATCCGCGGCAAACATAAACATGCCGCTATTCCAGTAGTATGCGCCATCATCCAGGTAGGATTGCGCAGTCTCAGCATCCGGTTTTTCTACAAACTGCGCTACCGAATAGGCACCATCTTGTTCATCGCCACGGCGAATATAGCCGTAACCGGTATGCGCACTTTCAGGCACAATACCAAACGTAACTAAAGCACCACCCTCAGCCTGCTTTGCCGCCTCAGCGACCGCCTGATGAAACGCGGGCACATCTTGAATCAAATGGTCTGCCGCCATCACCAACATTAATGGCGACTGCCCCTCGTTGCGCGCAAGCAGATCAAACGCCGCCAAGGCAATGGCTGGGGCAGTGTTACGCCCTACCGGCTCCAATATAATCGACGACAATGCACGCCCTGCATCCTGGGCTTGCTGAGCAACAATAAAACGGTGCTCCTCATTGCAGATAACCGTACTACCGGAAACCTCTACACCGTCTAACCGAGCCAGCGTTTCCTGCAACATGGTTTGCTCGCCAGCAATCGAAAGAAACTGCTTCGGATACAACGTCCTGCTTGCCGGCCATAAACGGCTACCGCTACCACCAGCCATAATTACTGCGTACATCGAGCTTCCTCTCGTCCTGTATAAGAATGTAATTTCAAAACTTTAACGCTAGCTAACAACGCCTGCTTCGACCCGTAGGACAGCGTGCCCCACCTGTAGGACAGCGTGCCCCGTGACCATAGGGAACGTTTTGGGTAGCGGGCCTGACCGCGACACCTACCCGTGTAGGAGCGGTTTACCCACAACACTCCCTGCGGTCGCGGGGCACACTGTTAACCGCGATTAAAGGTCTCGACAGAGTCCGAGACTATAAGCACCATCGCCCCATAGCTCAGCGCTCCGAACCTTCGCGACTTAAGTCGCTCCTACAAAAACCTGCCCTGCGACCTACAAGGCCGCGCGCCCCTGTAGGAGCGGTTTTAACCGCGATAGGGTCCTAATAAACTCGACCTACCCCTCAACAACCCGAACACTGCGCCCACGACCAATGCCGTAATACGCCAAACCATAGCCCTCAACAAGCTCTGGCTCATATTGGTTGCGACCATCCACAATAACGGGGTGGGTCAACGACGCCTTCACTAGCTCAAAGTCCGGCGCCTTAAACACGTTCCACTCCGTACACACCACCAAGGCATCTGCGCCATTTAGAGCCGCCTCCTTGGTACCCATCAATGCCAGGTCGGTGCGGTGGCCGTAAATGCGCTGGGTTTCATTCATCGCTTCCGGGTCATAGGCCTGAACACTTCCGCCCGCTGCCCATACCGCTTCCATTAACACTCGGCTCGGCGCGTCGCGCATATCGTCTGTATTCGGTTTGAATGAAAGCCCCCAGAGGGCAATTTTCTTACCTTGTAAATCGCCATTAAAGTGCTGAGACAAGTTCTCAAACAATTTACATTTCTGCCGCTTATTCACCGCCTCAACCGAGCGTAGTAGCTCCGGCGTGTAACCCACCTTTTCAGCGGTGCGCACCAACGCCTGGACATCCTTAGGGAAGCACGACCCACCATAGCCGCAGCCAGGGTAAATGAAGGAATAGCCGATACGTGGGTCAGAACCAATGCCCTGGCGAACCTTTTCCACGTCAGCGCCCAAGCGCTCAGCAAGGTTCGCAATCTCGTTCATAAAACTGATTTTGGTTGCCAACATACAGTTGGCCGCGTACTTAGTCAGCTCCGCCGAACGCACATCCATCACAATCAATTTTTCGTGATTGCGATTAAACGGCGCATACAATTCGCGCATTTTCTCTTCGACAGCGGGGCTGTCAGTGCCAACGATAATACGGTCCGGCTTTTGGCAATCGGCTACCGCTGCACCCTCTTTCAAAAACTCTGGGTTAGACACCACATCAAAGGGAATAGCAACGCCACGCTCTGTCAGCACCGAGGTAACACACTCACTAACATTGTCTGCCGTACCGACAGGTACTGTAGACTTGTCGACAATAATGCGATGCTCTTCCATGTAGGTAGCAATGGTCTTAGCAACGGCCAATACATACTGGAGATCTGCCGAGCCATCTTCATCAGGCGGCGTACCCACCGCAATAAACTGAATACGGCCATGCTTAACGCCCAGCTCAGCATCAGTCGTAAACTGCAAGCGCCCCGCCTCAACATTGGCCTGCACCAACGGCGTTAAACCCGGCTCATAAATCGGGATAATGCCTTTTTTAAGGTTTTCCACCCGCTCGGCATTCACATCCACACATACAACATCGTGGCCAACGCCAGCCAATACCGCAGCTTGTACCAAACCAACGTAACCAATGCCAAAAACTGTTACTTTCATAGATCGAGCCCGACCACGTAAAATTTATGCGATTCTAGCACAGCAAAGTAGTGTCTTCTGCGCGTAAAGTAGTGCCTGTAATCTCACACCGAATGGCTTAGCGCCAAACAGCCAAGGTATTGAACCCTAGACGCTTTTTGACGAAATACACCGCCAGTAGATTTTGCGTAGCCACCGCAATAGCCGTACCAACGGCGTTACCCGTCGCGCCAAACCCAATAGTTAAAAGCCAGGTAAGAATTAGCGCCGTGCTACCCGAAATCACGGTCACATTACGCATATCACGCTCATGACCCGACATCATTAGTAAATAACCAACAGAACCTGTTATCGCATTAATAAACTGGCCCACAGCAAGTATTTGCAACAACAGGGCGCCACTGGCAAAGTCTTCGCCAAACAATTCCATCAACCAGCTAGGAAATATCAACATAACGCCAATAACCGGTAGTGCAAGCACCCCGATAAGCTTAACTGACAGTATCGCTAAACTTTCCAGCCCCGCCATATCGCCTTCGCGATGCAAAGCCGCAAAACGGGGAGCCACGACCAAATTAACGGCAATCAGTACGAAACTCGCCAACATCGCAGTGCGTTGTGCAACCGCCAACTGAGCAACCAGCTCCGAGCTTACATAAGCGCCCGCTATAAACTGACCCGACCATTGGACAAGCTGACTCATAATGGTCACCGCCCATAGCGGTATGCAGCTAGCCCAAATCACTTTCCATTGAATAATACTTCCCGATGCTTTTGGCTTCAGGTAATAAAACAAAGCAACACCGACTATAACGTTTACCAAAGCAGCAACGCTAAAAAAAAAGGCCAACTGCTCTGCGTTTCCAGCCACACCAACAAGCACTGATGCTATGAGCATCAAATTGACACATATATTCAAGATAAAAATAGACGCCGTGACTCTATGCAATGCCTGTAAAGCATTTGCCGTCAAACTGAATAGCGCCAGACCCAAGACACCGAAGCTTACCGAACGAAAAACCGGAATCAATTCGGGCTTTGCAAAAAGCCGCTCTGATAAAGCACTTGCAAAAAAATAGAGCGCAAATGAAACTGAAATACTAAAAAGGCCAGAGGCAAGAAGAGCTTTCTCCATCACCCCTGTTTGATTACCCCTCCCACCGATAAACCTTATGACGGTATTGTCCATACCCAAACGGGAAACAGCAGCCAATATGGAGATCAACGAGAACGCAAGGAAATAGTATCCTGACTCTACCGCACCAAGCTCCCTTGCAATAAAGAACGTCGCAACGAAGCCAGCTATTGCTCCGAGAACCCGTACAAAAAATGCCAATGCTGAGGCAAAGAAAACTTCTCTGTGTTCAGCATACTTAGAAGCAAATTTCACAATACACAAGCCATCAAGCAGATTCCCTTCTCCATTATATGCGATTACCTTGAAGTTCAAGGAGCGACTGCTCAAAGCGTTCCAAAACGAACTCTTTATCGATGAATTTTTTAGCGTAGCCCATGGCCACAGCATTGGGCTTACTGCATCCAACAGCTATTTGAATACCCTTAACTAGCTCATCAATAGATTCAGGCTCAACACGTACAGCAATTCCATTATGCTGTTCGCATAGAATACCCAGCTCCGTTTCTTCCTCTGCTGTAATTACAGCATTCCCACCAACCGCCAATATATTTGTTAACTTCGAAGGAAGAACCGCATCTGCCACGCCCTTCCTTTGCACGACTAAATGACAATCCGCCGCACCTAATATCGAAGGCAGCAAATCAAATGGCTGAAGCGAAAAAAACTTAATATTTTCTAACTTTTTCCGGTGAGCCAACTCAACTAATTTCTTCTTGCCAGCCCCATCGCCAACAACAACAAAAACATAGCCTTCGTCCTTCAATATGTCCGCGGCACCGATGACCTGCTCAAGGCCTTGTTTGTCTCCCACATTACCTGAGTAAAGAATCAGCTTCTCTCGCTCAGCAATCCCAAATCGCTCACGCACTGCTACCGGGTCTTTCTCTTTCTGAAAGTGCGCCGTATCAGACCAATTCGGAAAAAAAATGATATTTTTTTCCGGCACACCTTTCTCAACTGCCTTGCGCATCATAGAGTGAGAAATAGTGGACACTTTGCTAAAAAGGCCCAAAGCCCACCGTTCAAAGCCTCTAGCCAATCTACTTACAAAACCTCGATTAGACATACCCAAGCCGAGCATAGCTTCAACTTCGTAGTCCTGAACATGCATCACACTCTTTGCCTTGCAGAGCTTTGCCGCAAGGGCAGTTAGCGGTGACGAAAATAAAGAGGGGACGGGATTAACAACAACATCAGGCTTCCAAAAAATCATGCTTAGCAAAAGTGGCGCAGAAGACATTGAAAAGCTCAATAGATGAATAACTCTTTTTAATGTACTAACCTCAGTAGGGACGTAGAGAGGACAGCGATAGATATCAACACCCTCAACTGTCTCCTTTTTATAAAAAAACGCTTTATAAGGTTTTTGCACCTTCCATTGAGGATAATAAGGAGGGGCAGTAACCACACGAACGTGGTGCCCTCTCGCACCCAGCCACTCAGCCATCTCACCTGTATATTTACCAATGCCCGTGATGTCCGGCGAATAATTTAGGCCGACAATTAGTATTTTCATGTTATTGATAACACACAGAGTTACAGAAATAGTCTTTTGTATGCTGATGAACATCATCCATAGCAACGAGATCTGAAACGGAAAACCATTTATAACCCTGATGCTGTTGTAGCGGCATCTCCCGAATATCCAAGTTACCAAAAACCAATTCAAACCCCAGAACTACATAGTGTGTCGATGGAGAATTCCCGAAAACACTGTCACTATAAAAGTGCTGATATACACCAAGAAACCTTCCCGAATCTATCGAATAACCTGTCACACCCAATTCAACACTAAGAAGTCGAGAAAAAGCAGCCGAGATATTTTCATTCTTCTGAATCCGGCCACCAGGAACGAACCAAAATCCTTTAGCTGGCCGATTGGCTCGCTGTCCAAGCAACACCTTTTTTGAAGAGTCACGTATAACCAAGTCAATAGAAACAAGAGGCGTTGCGGCAACAACCGCCTCAAACTGTTTTTCATCGAGCCACATTAACGACGAAACCTGTCCTGATTAGCCAGAAACCACTGATACGTTTCAGCCAATCCTTCTTGCAAACTGGTATTAGCCTCCCACCCCATCGCTTTTAGGCGAGACACATCCATTAACTTTCTGGGAGTCCCGTCCGGCTTTGTCGTATCGAAAACGATCTCGCCGTTAAACCCAATCACATTCGCCAATGTAGAAGCCAACTCAGCAATAGTACAATCGACTCCGGTACCCACATTTATGTGTGAAAGCATCTCTTGCGTATTGTTTTTGTAAGTCTCGCGATCGAGATTCATAACGAAAACCGATGCAGCGGCCATGTCGTCAACATGCAAAAATTCCCTCATGGGCTTCCCGGTTCCCCATACCACTACCTGCTTAGCGCCTCCTTGGCTTGCTTCATGGAAGCGTCGCATCATCGCCGGAATAACATGGCTATTTTCTGGATGGAAATTGTCATTTTCACCGTATAGATTGGTTGGCATAACGCTTCGATAATCCACACCAAACTGGCGGTTATATGACTCACAAAGCTTTATACCCGCAATTTTTGCAAGCGCATAAGGCTCATTAGTCGCCTCCAAAACGCCCGTCAGCAGCGCCTCTTCGCGCATCGGCTGATCGGCCATCTTTGGATAAATACATGACGAGCCAAGAAACAACAGTTGCTGAACGCCAGACCTATACGCTGAATTAATTATGTTCGCCTCAATCATAAGGTTTTCGTAAATAAAATCAGCGGGATAAGTGTTGTTTGCCATTATCCCGCCCACTTTCGCAGCCGCTAAATAGACCTGATCAATAGCATTGCTTTCAAAGAAATTGCGGACGGCAGCTTGGTCAGTTAAATCCAGCTCAGATCGGCCCTTAACGATAATCTCGCAATCACCCACAGCCTCTAACTGCCGACAGATCGCCGACCCAACCATACCTTTGTGGCCAGCAACAAAAATACGCTTCATTTCAGACTGCCTTAATTTTCACGTGCAACAGATACGTCAAATCCATGTGTTTTCAATAACGCATGGCGCTTAGCTCTATCCAGGTCTGCCGCCACCATCTCTGCGCACATTTCTTCCACGGTAATCTCCGGCTCCCAGCCTAATTTTTCCTTCGCCTTAGACGGATCACCAAGCAGCGTCTCAACTTCTGCCGGACGGAAATAACGCGGGTCTACACGAACAATAACATCCCCTTTATTCACCTCAGGCGCCAAAGCCTTGTCAACCTCAACCACAGTCGCAATTTCATCCACATCTGAACCCGTGAACTCCAGCGTAATCCCTGCCTCTTTCGCCGACATGCGAACGAATTCACGCACAGAGATTTGCTTTCCTGTAGCAATAACAAAGTCCTCCGCTTGCTCTTGCTGAAGCATCATCCACTGCATGCGCACGTAGTCTTTCGCATGCCCCCAATCCCTTAGCGCATCCATATTCCCCAGGTACAAACGAGATTCAAGCCCCATGGCAATATTCGCAATGCCACGAGTAATTTTTCGTGTAACGAATGTTTCACCACGACGTGGCGACTCATGATTAAACAAAATACCGTTACATGCATACATCCCGTAGGATTCACGGTAATTTACAGTAATCCAATAGGCATACATTTTTGCGGCCGCATAAGGTGAACGCGGATAAAACGGTGTAGTTTCCTTTTGAGGAATTTCCTGAACCAGGCCGTAAAGCTCAGAAGTCGAAGCTTGGTAGAAACGTGTTTTTTTCTCCAAGCCGAGAAGCCGAATCGCCTCTAACAAACGCAGGGTACCAATAGCATCTACATCGGCAGTGTACTCAGGAGACTCAAACGACACAGCGACATGCGACTGAGCGCCTAGATTATAGACTTCGTCTGGCTGAACCTCCTGTAGAATACGAGTCAGATTAGAAGTGTCAGTCAAATCACCATAGTGCAACACAAAATTCTGGTTATCTACATGCGGGTCTTGATATATATGATCTACTCGTTCGGAATTAAAGGAAGAGGCTCTTCGCTTAATTCCATGCACTTTATATCCCTTATCTAAAAGAAACTCTGCCAAGTAAGAACCATCCTGACCTGTCACACCCGTTATTAATGCTACTTTCATTTAATTAATCTCTATTTCCTTCCAAAAATTATGCCACTGAGCTTTCACTGGCCCACAAGTAAATGACGAAGTAAAAACGTCATAAGCTGAGCGACCATATGCTGCTCTCCGGCCAGCATCACCCAACATAAATATCAATTTTGACGCAAAATCTTCTGCATCAAAATCCTCCGCATACAAACAACTATCATTATCTAGCAAGCCAACACCATCGGCTCCAGCCCTTGTTGTCACAATAGGCAGCTTAAAGGAAGATGCCTCTATGGCTTTTAATTTAATCCCCCCTTTTTGAGACTCGGGGATAGCAAAAACATCACATCTTCTATAAAAGCCTTCAACCGAAGGCACATCACTATAAACATCTATCATGGCGGTGTCTTCGATGTTCAGGAAATCCGCTCCCCTTCCAACAATGACTAATCGAACACCACCCAAAAATCCACGCCTAACTATTGGGAAGACTTCGTTAGCCAACCACTCTGCGTTTTTTTTCTTAGGCAGCCAATCGTATGAACCGACCAACAAAATCTGCAAATCATCGCAACGCTCTTCTATTTTGGCTACCGGATCAGAAAAGTAGGGTGGAATTACCGAGGATTTTGTAACGATATCGTCACCCACTAGTTGGCGGTATGACCCCATATCGGACTTGTTGATAAAGCTAACCGATGAGGACAATTTCATAATATCAACCTCCTCATGCGCAATCTTCTCTGCTTCTCTCAGCACAAAGAACCTCATTAGCGCGCTACCTGCGTAGTCGGATATACTTCGAACGCTATTAAGCTCGTCATTATGGCTTAGATAAATAACTTTATCTGCTTTCCGTTTAAACCTCTTCGCTACTGATATAGACAGCCTATGATTCAGCACCAAGACATCAGCTTTACACTCATATAACTCTTGAGGAAGAGCAGCATTATAGAAACGCATAGAGTTAAATGAGCGAGACAAAAAAACCGAGCATATTTTAGTAAACGTAGAAGGGGGTTTAGTATGACATTCTATTACGCGAGCACTCGGAAAATCAGAGCATCCCTTGGCCTTAAAACCAATACTTTCTTCGCCTTCCACTAATGCTAATACTGTTAACTCAATACCCTTGACTGACTCGATAAGCGACTCTATCGCCTGACGAGTATAGATAGACAGGCCCCCATAGTCCTCAAAAGGATTTCCAGGCGTTACAAATAGTACTTTCAACTTTTTCTCCGACGACGAATTTCATAGATAGTCGGTTCCGCAAAAAATATCAAAATATAGTACAAAACCACCTGCACCGACCGAAATCGAAAAATTCCATCTGCTTTCAAAACCCCTAGAAGACGATCTAAGATACTCCGACGGTAATGCTGAACAGACAAACCTCCGTCTAAGTACCTACAAATACATAACTCAGTTTCGTAAAAAACGGCGCCATTAGAGTACATTTCGTATATCTGCGTATGGTCTGATGAAAGACTCTCGACTTTAAAAGGATATTCAGCCAACAAGCTTCGTTTAGCGAACATACTTTGATGCGAAAAAACCATCCTTTTCCACAGACAGCCAATGGGCCTAGGAGCGACCTCACCACTTTCATAGTCATTGGAATATATAACATGACGCCCATATAACACGTCGACGGATTTTACCTTCAGGATTTCTCCAATCTTTGACAATGCATCAGCAGAATAAAAAACATCTCCTGCATTCATAAAAATAATATATTCACCCCTGGCCCGTTCAACTGCGCGATTCATAGCGTCATATACACCGTCATCTTCTTCAGACACCACGCTTACCTCAACACCTTCCGGAACATCACGAAGTAACGCTCCGGCAATATTTAAAGTATCATCACCAGACCCACCATCTTGAATAAGATATTCAAAACTAATGCTTTTCTGCTCAACAATAGAGCTAACAGTAGCACCGATATATTCAGAGGCATTAAAACAGACTGTAATAACTGATATTTTGGGGGGATTTATCTGGTTAGTAGTACTCATCATAAACCCCGAATTCAGCAATGATTTTTTTTACTCCGAGCATATCGGATTCTGGCAACTGAGGATCAATAATAGACTGAATCAACGTCGAATCGACTTTCTTTGTCTTACGCAGATGTTTGGAATAACTAGAAGATTTAGACGGCCTTTTGAGAGAGGCCACAAAACGCTCTTCTGACAACTCAGGAATGACTGACCTCAATTTCGCTACAACACTGTGACTACCGGAAACCAAGTCCTCGTACCGGATTACAACACTATCCTTAGGCGCGGTTTTTATGCAAATGTAGTGATCAAGGCACCAATTCAACACGTGGCGCTCCAATAAGCTACCGGTATTTTCGACGTCATCACAGAACCTTAAAAGGCTTTCCGAAAGCACATCGCGACAGAAATATCTATTCCCCAAAAAAGCCTGCGTTGTTAACCCCCATTCATTATTAATACACGACTTTGCGACGGACACCGGATTTCTAAGTAAGATTATATTTACTGGCTTAAACCAGTCGTCAAATTTGGCTACGTAAGACTTCGCATTAGTTATTTTAAGAAGCACTCTCTCTGCAATAAGGTGATAATCCTCCCGCCATGGCCTATACGCCGTATTATAAACAGCCTCGCCTTCAAGCATGGCCTCTGTAAAGTCCCTTAACTTACCTTCATCTTCATTATCTAAAAAGAGCATTTCACTTTTTGAGGAAAAAGGTATTGACCGCATATGATTCTCTGATTCCGCGGAATATAGCGAATATGGCTGATCAATATATCGCGACCTAGTAGACACAGCCAACGATTGCATCAACAGCGTACTACCTCCGCGCCTACTACAAAAAAGGAAAATTGGCGCGCTATTACACTCAGACAGTAATTGCGAAGATTTTACTAATTGTTTTGCAACAGCAACGAACATACTAATTACTTACATTCCTATAAAAAGCGTATCTTGCCAAAAAGTAGAAAACAAAAGCAGCATAGACCGAATCCGAGAACAATGGAGTAAAAAATGAATATACCGCCACCCCAAAAACATATGCGTACAAAGACCGCTTTTCACTGGCCCGTCTAGCTATGAGCCCAAAGTAGATATATAAATAAAAAACTACAGCCATTCCGCCATTATAAAATAGGGATAAAAATTGGTTATGTATTAGCGACGCCGGCATCATTTTCCACTCACCTATCCCCCATGGATCCAAGTATAGATATGAACCGAAACCAACCCCAAGAATTATATCAGCAAACGAATTAATCTGGCTTACGGCCTCTTCCCAGAACATCAGCCTAAGATACATAGTGTGATCCGTAGCGAGAACTGAGACATCTCCTTTCACAAAACTAGTTAGTGCAGCCACCCGCTCATTGCTTGAAAAAACAACCAAATACGAATATAAAAAGGCAAAAACCAAAACAGCGGAAACTATGGCAAGCACCAATGAGCGCCGCTTTCTCTCGACAAAAGAGAATAACAACACCAGTGAAAACACCGCAAAGTAAGACAAAAGCAGCCCCCGCGTTCTTATGTAGAATGCGGCACATAGAATCAAAATCAATACAGCTAAAAAGAAATACTTTTCATTTTTACCGAAACCGATAACAGCCTCTCGAACCCCAACCATGTAAAAGAAAATTAGCACCGAAAAACCAAGCAAAGGTAATCTCATATTGTATAAAAGCTGGGTAGCAAAACCGACCCCCTGCCAACGATCATAATCATTATCCACACCAACGGTAAATGCTATAGGCGCAAGAATAACGAGCAGCGCTATGATGATTTTATCGATTCTCTGAAAATGGTCGCGAGATAGACTTGCGAATACAAAAAATGAAAAAAAATATAACAACTGAAGCATATCTCTAACAACTGACGCAAGCGGACTGTCTGCCACACTTACAAGAAACAGAATGACCAGGATCCCTGCCAAGACCATGGAACTTACTGCTTCCTTTTTCGCAATAAAACCGAACCCAACCACAGACATTACTGCCAACATTAACTCATGAAGCTTAAAACTAACTCCACCAAACTGCATAGGAACAATAAAATTCACCAAGCCAGCAGCCAAAACCAACGCGACAAATAAATATGTCAAAGTACTTTTTGACACCATTAACGACTCACAACACTGACCAGTCTTCAACAATAAATACTCTGAAAGCATAGAATATCAGCTGAGATATGAATTAATTTATAGAAAAGGAATAGCCCGCCCTAATTTATAGGTCATGCCACCCTCCCGTTCACCTATTTCCTTTGCAGGAATACCACCAACCACTTTATATGGTGCAACATTTCGAACGACCACCGCACCCGCTGCCACAACAGCCCCCTCTCCTATTTTTACTCCGGGCAAAATAGTCGCCCTCGAGCAAATCCAGGCTCTATCCCCTATTTCAATAGAAGAACCCACTGCTTCAAAATTCGGCGAATTATAATCGTGGTGCAACGTCCACAGCCATGCTCCTGACGATATATTCACGTCATCACCTACAACCAACCCTCGCCGCCCATCCAACAAAGCCCCCTCGCCAACAATTGAACGCTTTCCAAGCTTTATATTTTGAGGGCTTCTAATTTGACAGCCTGAATATATCGCCGCACCCTTTTCCACTTTCATACCTAATGTTTTAAAGCAGCACATCCTTACACAGTGACTCGGAAACGAGGCTACAATTTTTAGAAAAAATCCTTTTAATCCGTATAGGTATAACTTAACAGAAGTCAACTTAATATACTCCGCACTTTCCGCTTACCCAAAAGTCTCAGCATCCTTAATTGAAATCTTTTATTAATAAAACCTTTAAAAACCGCAAGTAAATCTTTAATTTCAGCTGCGACACTGTAACGCCCCGCAACAACGATCGAAGAATATGTCTTTTCGTAATCGTAGTTTAAGCGATCAAATGCATCCCGCCCTATCTTTCTAACGAGCCTTTTATAGAATATTTTTTTTGTATAAGTGTTTATCCCCAAAATCCACTCATCTGCGTTGTCCATAACCTTGTCGTATTTGAACTGCCCCGTTGGATCGCCCATGCGCCCAACTATCGGCTTGATAGATGCACTATCCAGCTCACCCTCGTTAAGCCCCAAATAATTCTCCAGCATCCGTTGGGACGCACTTGGCTCAGCCGTTAGATCCTCATACTTTATCAACAAATGCAAATCTGGATTATATTCTTTTATTATCGCGCCCAAGCACTCGAAAAAGTCTTGCTCATACGAATCTATATTCCACACGCCCTTTCCCCAAGTCGCAATCATCGAAGCCGCTATAGCCACGGGATTTCTTGTTAGAAAAATCGGCTTAGCATCGCTACCAAACAGCTCTATAATATCTCTAGCAAACAAAAGATTGCGGGGTGTCTTCTCTACAAAATACTCCTTACCTTTAGATGCGGCACTGTATGTGCTCATAAAAAAAATTCTTAGCGAGTTCATATAAGTCGCCTCGCCAACATAATTTTTTACAAATTCATCGATTGCCATTTTGCTATGCTTAGAAGAATATGTTGCGTATACAACCCCCTCTGCGCGCGCACCCAGAAAGGGGAGCAGAAGCCATGTTTCAGGCGCAGTCGCAACCCTTGGACTTGTTGCAAGAATCCTTTGCAAAAGGGTTGAACCGGATCTGGGCAATGAAAAAATAACAATAACTTTCACTAATTCTTACCTCACCAGCAAGCATTTTCGAATCTTGCTGCTTACGATGCATTCTTATGCACGAAACCTTTAAAAAAGGTCATAAATATGATCTTAATATCCACCCAAATAGACCAGCGTGAAATATATTTCAAATCAAACTCTACACGCTTTTCCATTTTCTCCAGCGTATCTGTTTCACCACGCCAGCCATTTATTTGAGCCCAACCAGTAATCCCCGGCTTAACCAAGTGGCGCTGCATGTAGCCATCAATCTTGTCGCGATATAGCTCATTGTGTGCAACCGCATGGGGGCGGGGACCAACAATGCTCATGGAGCCTTGAAGCACATTGATAAACTGAGGAAGTTCATCTAATGATGTTTTGCGGATAAAGGCTCCCACTTTAGTAATACGTGTATCGCCCTTGGTAGCCTGCTTCACTACATCACCGTTATCGCAAGTGGTCATACTACGGAACTTCCACACCTCAATTTCCTCGCCATTGATGCCGTAACGGCGCTGCTTGAATATAACGGGGCCGGGTGATGTGAACTTAACCGCTGCCGCAATAATGAGCATAGGAATGGCAATTAAGCATAAGATGATAGAGCTAAGCACTACATCCTCTATACGCTTTACCGCTGAGTCGAATGAGTCGAAGGGGGTATCATAAACACTGACAACAGGCAGGCCACCAATCTCTCGGCTGCGGGCATTTAGCATTTTGAAGGTGAATAAGTCCGGCACGACGTGCACACAGCATGAGCTATTGGAAAGCTCTTCGACCAACTCTTTGATGGTTTCCTCTTCACGCATGGGCAACGCAATGTATATATCGTCAACGCTGCCTGCACGAGCCTCTTTCTTCAAAGCATCGATATTGCCGATGACCTGCAGTTTTTCACCACCCTTTTCTTCTGGCAGTGGATGGCTACCGATACTCACGCGGTTGTCGTAGAAGCCAGAGATGTCTATGCCCATCCACGGGCTACTGAGAATACTGCGAGCCAAACTTAAGCCCGGCTCTTTGGCTCCTACTATGGCGATACGGCGAGTGTTTACCCCCGCTCTACGGAACTCGCGCATGATGATGCGCGCAGAAACACGATAAAAACTGATGGATACGGGCACCGCTATCGCCCACGCCACCATTACGCCACCACTGTAGCGTTCGGTCATATCGAATAGAAAAACGATGGTCAGCAATACGCCAATAACCAGCGTCCAGGTGAGGAAAACCGCCCGCACCTCACCGAACAAGGAATGGCCGCGCCAAGAGAGATACAAGCCGTTTTTGTTTGCCAGTATGTGAAAGCATATAGAGGAAAGGAAAGCCGCCATTTGCTGGGGCACATCCCATGCGTAACCCGCAATGTAAACAAATGCCGCCAGAAGCCCCCACGTTAGCAAGACATCAAATAGCTGATGCATGGCAACCAGCATTGAATGATGCTGACGAATAAAGCCTCCGTGCCGGACGGATCCGGACGCTTGTACTGGGTTAGTATTCACAGCAATTCCCTCGCTTAATCTCGCTGGCCGCTAACATAAATGTATGTTCGGTGTTTAACGTGCTGGCGCCCTTTGCCAAGTGCACAACCTACATTAGCCGGGGATATTTCTCACACCATAATCGGGCGTTTACTTACACCTCGATAGCCAGCTTTCTTACTTGAACACTCTGGAAGGGGGCGCTATTTTGCGCCACATCAGTGCAAAAGCCAACCGCGAATCTCTAACAAGATGACATAGTGACAAGATTGGCGCAGCGCAGAGCTGCTAAGCTAGCCGCCCCACCCTGCGCTTAGCATCGCATTGTGATGCAGGTTTTGCGCCAATGTTGGCTGAGCAACCAGTTTGCCGAGCTCGCTTTGTTACGGCGCGTAGTGTGGCAGTGAAATGCTACGGTTTGGTTAATTTGTATGATCGGATAGCGGGTTGCGGGCAGTCGCGGGCAGGCCCGCTGCCCGCGGGGGGCATCATTCGCGGTTAAAACCGCTACCCAAGACACTCCCTTCGGTCATGGGGCACGCTGTCCTACAACAGGCGGCAGGACATCATTCGCGGTCAGGCCCGCCACCCAAGACATTCCCTACGGTCATAGGGCACGCTGTCCTACAACATCGTGAGGTACGCTGCCCTACAACAACGTCACGGGCGCGCCGCCCTGCGGAAACAGCACAGGTTTGGTGCACGGGGTTGTTGGGCGGGTTGTTTTGGTGCGGACGTTAATCTCCGACGAGGTATCAGACACAAAGTATGGTCGCGGTCAGGCCCGCTACCCAAGACATTCCCTACGGTCATGGGGCACGCTGTCCTACAACAGCCCGCAAGTGCGTCATTCGCGGTTGAAACCGCTCCTACGGATACTTCGGTCGCGGTCAGGCCCGCTACCCAAGACATTCCCTGCGGTCATGGGGCACGCTGTCCTACAACAGCCCGCAAGTGCGTCATTCGCGGTTGAAACCGCTCCTACGAAAACCAGGGGCATGCGGGGTGGCAATGTCGTGACATTGTCACAGTTCGTTGGCATGATCCTTGTCCTTCTTGTTACGTCACGCGTATGATTGCGGCGCATTCGCCTGTTTGGAATATTGGCGTTGTGAACAACGGCGTGGGGTGTTCGCGTAATTACTAAAAAGGATGGAATTCCAAGGCATGTTGATTGGCCAGCGGTGTAAAGCATTTTCTTTGTCTGCCTGTTTACTGGCCGCTAGTGCTGTGGCGTCTTCTATTGCCAGCGCAAAGCCTTGGATTGGGCCAAACGAGCTGGATTTGCGCCACCATATTGAGTTGCTATCTAGCACCGGCATTATTACCGCACCAACCACTCAATGGCCACTGATGTGGGGCAGTATTTTACCTGACCTGAAACGCGCCCAGGCCCGCAATATTAGTGCACTGGAACGCCAAGCACTGGACGCTTTGCTGGCCCGCTTTGAGCAGGAGCGCAAACCCTTTAGCGCCAGTATTGAACTTGCTCACAGCGAGCAGGAACGTCGATTTTTAACCGGCTTCGGCGACAGCAACAATGCCCCCGAATACGGCGCTGTTTCCGCTGAATTTATGAGCAGCAGCTGGGCAGGCGAATTGCGCCTCAGCTATGACATTCCCGATGCACCGCGCGAACACCGCCGACTAGATGGCAGCTATCTTGCACGGGCCTTTGGCAATTGGGGCGTAACACTGGGCGCCATTGACCGCTGGTGGGGCGCCGGCTGGCAAAGCAGCTTGTTGCTTTCCAACAATGCGAGGCCGGTTCCAGGTATTAGCCTGCAACGCAACCGCGCCCATGAATTTGAAACGCCGCTGTTGAGCTGGCTTGGCCCTTGGCAGCTGCAGGCCTTTGCCGGTCAGCTGGAAGGGGAACGCGCAGTACCCGGCGCAAAATTATTAGGAATGCGCATAGCGGTCAAGCCCGCACAGTGGCTGGAAATTGCTGCCAGCCGCACCGCCCAGTGGGGTGGCGATGGCCGCGATGAGAACTTTTCCAGTTTTAAGGATCTTATGCTGGGTAATGACAACCGCGGGGACGGCGGACTTACCCAGGAAAATGAGCCGGGCAATCAGCTGGCCGGTTTTGATGTAAAGATGCTGTGGGCGACGCCTTGGGGCAATCAAGGCGCTTACATCCAGCATATTGGCGAAGATGAAAGCGGCTACCAGCCGTCTCGCTTAACCCATGTAGTGGGCCTGAATGGCTTGTTTGCAATTGAGAAACACCGCCTGCACTGGTTTTTAGAGCGCACCCAAACCACAGCAGGGGCTCTAATCGGTAGTAATGAAATTAGTAACTACGTATATGAACATGCCATTTACAAGAATGGCTACCGCTACAAAGGCCGCGCCATCGGCGCCAGCATCGACAATGACAGCGAGCTGGATACTCTCGGCCTGGACTGGATGCTCCCGGACGGTAGCCGTTGGTCATTGCGCTACTCCGATGTTGCCTTAAATATTGATGGCGGCGGCCGAAAGGGCTCACCCGCCTCTCGCAGCCAGGGTGAAGGTAATACTTTAGAAATTAGTTACAGCCAGCAATTTGGTGGCTTGAACGCCGAAGTGGGCTACATCAAGGTGGATGACGGCCTGCAACTGTATAACTACGACCATGGCATTGAGAGCGCCTTCATAGAGGCGCGCTATCGCTGGTAGTCGCGACGATCGACTCGTACAGAAAATTAAAACATTATTTATGGACTAGCTGGCACCACGGGGCCAGCGGTGTAAGCAAGGGTTAGGGAATGAAAGTGAAAAATTTGCTTGCCAGCGCATTGGTGCTGAGCTGCGCAGCATGCACGGTAGTACCGGGCAGTAATATGAGCCGCATGAACTCGGTGTGGTTTGACGATACCCCAGAGGATTACACCCCCGCCGAAACCGAGATTCGCTACATTCCCATTAATGCGACCCTGCTCGCCAATATGAACGCCCCCGCTGCTCGCCAAGCAACGCTGAGCAGTGACTTGGAGCAGCAACTTAACGACTACCAATACCGCGTTGGCCCCGGCGATGTACTGACCATTACCGTATGGGAACACCCCGAACTAACGATTCCCGCGGGTTCCTTCCGCACCGCCGCTGAGGGTGGTAACGAGGTGAAGGCCGACGGTACCGTGTTCTATCCCTATGCCGGCGAGCTGCAAGTGAATGGCCTGACAACTGCCGAAATTAAGGCGCAGTTGGAACAAAAGCTGGCCTCAGTAATTAAGCGCCCGCAAGTCGATGTGCGCGTGGCAGATTTCAGAAGCCAGCGTGTGTATGTAAGTGGCGCGGTTCGCCAGCCCGGCGTTGTGCCGGTAACCAAAATTCCGCTCACGCTGATCGACGCCATTGAGCAGTTGGGCGGCCTCGCCAACAACGCCTCGTGGGGCGACATTCAACTAACGCGCAATGGTGAAACCCAGAGCATCTCGCTGCGCTCGCTCTATGAAACCGGCGCCTGGAGTGAAAACCTGCTGCTGCAACACGGCGACCTGATTCACGTGCCACGCAATGACGCCGACAAAGTCTTTGTACTCGGCGAAGTTAACCGGCCGCAGGGCATTCTTATGTCCCGCACAGGCACCAGCCTGGCCGAGGCATTGGCCAGCGCCAATGGCATTAATGAAAACCGCGCCGACGGCCGCGGCATATACGTGCTGCGCAACACCGGGGTAAGCCGCGACGAAGATGGCATGCCCGTTTATAACGCCACCATCTACCACCTAAACGCAGCCTCTGCGGTTGGCTTTATGCTGGCTGATAAGTTCACGCTGTCGCCACGCGATATTGTATATGTGTCACCCGCGCCGATCACCCGCTGGAACCGCTTCTTGAGCCAGTTGCTGCCGAGCATCATCGCCACTGACACCCTGGGTGATATCGAAAACCAGAACTAATGATGGCGCGGGTATAGCACCGCATACATTGCGCCCTAGCGGCCGGACTGAATAGAACAAGGCGAGTAATATCGCCCGTTGGAAATGACTATGAGTACACAAGCACCCGTTAATGCTGCCAAACCCAGCCAGGCAGACGATGAAATTGATTTGCTCGCCCTTTTTGCCACCCTATGGGACAACAAAAACCTGATTGTCGGCATTACCGCTATCTTCATGTTTTTTGGCGTGGCCTATGCCTTACTGGCAACACCGATCTACCGCGCCAACGCCATTGTGCAGGTAGAAGAGAAGTCACCCGGCTTGCCCGGCATGAGCGATATTACCGAGATGTTTGGTGGCGAATCTGCGGCGGTTACCGAAATCGAGTTGATTAAAAGCCGCACCGTGCTGGGCGGCGCGGTAGACAAACTGAACCTGGACATTGTTATCGAGCCGAAGTACTTCCCCGTTATTGGCGCGGCGGTTGCCCGCCGGTTCGCCGGTTTGGACGGCGAAATCGCAGCCCCGCTGATGGGCATGAGCAGCTATGCCTGGGGCGGCGAAGTACTGAGAGTGAGTGAATTTTCGGTACCTGCGGCGTTTTACGGCGAGGCGCATGTGTTGCGTAGCCTGGGCGATGGCAACTACGCGCTGTATTCCCCCGACGATGAATTGATTTTAGAGGGCCGCGTTGGCCAACGTGCCAGCGCACCGGGGTATAACTTGTTTGTGAGCAAGCTGAACGCCAACGCGAACACCGAATTTAGCATTGTCCGTCAGCGCCGCTTGAGCGCCATTATTGAGCTTCAACAAACACTGGGCGCCTCTGAGCGCGGCAAAGACTCAGGCATTATCGCCCTATCGTTAGAAGACGACACCCCCAGCCACGCTGAAAATGTATTGAACGTGGTGGCGCAGAACTATCTTCGTCAGAATGTGGAACGCCAATCTGCCGAGGCATCAAAAAGCCTGGACTTCCTCCGCGACCAGTTACCGGGCATAAAGCGTGACTTGGAAGAAGCCGAGCGCAAGTTTAATGACTACCAAGTAAAAGCGGGCTCAGTAAACATTACTGCCGAGGCCGAAGCACTGCTTGAACAAGTAGTCGAGCTGGAAACCAGTGTTGCCGAGCTGCAATTACAGCAGGCCGAGCTGGACCGCAAATATACCCGCGACCACCCTGCCTATCAGGCGTGGCGGGAGCAGATGGCCGAGCTGCGCTCACGTAAGCAGGAGCTGGATGAGCGCATCAAAAGCTTGCCTGGCACCCAGCAGGAGCTGCTTGGGCTTAAGCGCGATCTAGAAGTTGGTACCGAAATATACACGCAATTGCTCAACAATATTCAGGAACTGGATATTGTGCGGGCGGGTACCGTGGGCAATGTGCGCATTGTTGACGACGCCGCTGTTAATGTAGAAGAGCCCGTTAAACCCAAGAAGCCACTGATTGTAGTGATTGCCACGCTGCTGGGCGGATTTCTCTCGGTAGCCTTGGTATTGGTGCGCTCGGCGCTGAATCGCGGTGTTGAAAACCCCGATGACATCGAGGCTATTGGCCTGCCGGTATATACCAGCATTCCGCTTTCCGATGAGCAGCGTAAGCTCGATGGTGCGGGCAAACGTCGTCAAGCCATTCGCAAGAAACAGAAGAACCAGCACCCACACGACTTGCTGGCCCACAAAAACCCAACCGATATCGCCATTGAAAGCCTGCGCAACCTGCGCACCAGCCTGCACTTTGCCATGCTGGAAGCTGAAAACAATGTGATGATGATCTCCGGCCCCAGCCCCAATGTGGGTAAGTCGTTTGTTTCCGGTAACCTTGCGGCGGTAGTTGCCCAGGCGGGGCAGCGCGTACTGCTGATCGATATGGACCTTCGCAAAGGCTATATGCACAAAATGTTTGGCATGCAGCCAGATAACGGGGTGAGCGACGTATTGGGCAAGCGCATTAGCGTTCAAGAAGCGATAAAACCGACACGCGTTGGCGAGCTGTTTGTCATGCCTCGTGGGGTGATTCCTCCCAACCCGTCGGAATTATTGATGAGCCAGCAACTGACTGACCTGCTGAATGAAGTAAAAGAACAGTTTGACTTGGTTATTGTCGATACCCCGCCAATTATGGCCGTTACCGATGCCGCCATTGTGGGCCGCCAGTGTGGCGTGACCATGATCGTTGCCCGTTTTGGCCTGAACCCGATTAAAGAGCTGGAAGTGACTAAACAGCGCTTCGAACAAAACGGCATTACTGTGAAGGGCGTTGTCCTTAACGCCGTAGAGCGCCGTGCATCGGGTTATGGCTACGGCTACGGGTATGGTTACTACCACTACGAATACAAGTCGGATAAGTAGTATAGGCGCGGCGCGGCCTGCGTATTGTAGGCCGTAGCCGCGACTCATCACCAAGTAGGAGCGGGCCTGGCCGTTAACCTCTAGCGCGCGCCGCTCATGTAGGAGCGGGCCTGACCGCGATTGATTTCACACTCTACCGTTCGATCCGGTCGCCCTCAGGCGGGCTCCTACAGGGGCCACGCTGCCCTACAAAAACCACCGCCGCGTTCATGCAGGACTACGCAGGTGCGTAGGAGCGGGCCTGACCGCGACCAAAATCTTTGGCTTTGTTAGGGCTTATGGTATAAAGTTGTACGGCACTTCCGTACATGAGGGCGCCCGTATGGACACCATTAGCGTAAACAAGTTTAGAGACAACTTAAAAAGTGTTGTAGAAGAAGTAGTTAGCCGGCATGAGCCCCTCAAGGTTACGAGAAGGGCTGGCGAGGCGTTTGTGGTCATTAGTGCCGACGACTGGGAGCGAGAGCAAGAAACTCTTTACGTGCTCCAGAACAAAGGCCTGATGCAGCAAATTGCCGACTCCCTTGACACCCATACCCGCAGCCAAGGCTACAAACCGACTGACGAGCAAATGAATGAGATCACTGGTATTTGAGGGTAATACCTGGGAAACCTATGAGGCCGTGCGCGAAAAAGATAAGCGCTTGCACAAAGCCTTATGTAAATTGCTCAGAGAAATGCTCCGATCCAACGACCCCTCTTCCGGCTTGGGAAAACCCGAGCCACTGAAACATAACCTTTCCGGCCTTTGGTCAAAACGGATTTCACAGAAAGACCGGTTGATATATCGGTTCGACGATAAATCCATTTATATCTTCGCCATTGGTGGGCACTACGACCAGCCATAACCTGCAGCACAGCGGGGCCCATGTCCGAAGGGAGTTTCGTCGTGGGCAGTGGGCCTGAGCGCAACTGAGCCTAGTTATGCGTGTAGGAGCGGTTTTAACCGCGATTGAGGCCCTGAAAAGGATGCATTGCCATCAGAGCTACCGGCTAGGGTTTATTACTCCGAACCTTCGCGACTGAAGTCGCTCCTTGTATGTTGCCAACGCGTCAGATGGATTATGGTTTACCGGTTACCGGGGAGGCCGTTCGCTCCTGGAAGCAGCTTGCTCTGACTTCGTCTGTAGAGCGGCTCCCCGCCTCATTACCTACTCCGAAGGGTATCCCGAAGCCGCTTGCGCGTGACTTCGTATCACAAGGTCGGTAGCAGGTAAGTCAGTACGAGGTCGGGGAACCGGTGACTATTGTCGTTAATTTAGCGTTACGAGTGAAGGGTATGTCTGTATTTGTCGGGATAGATGTTGGTGCTAGCTGTGTGGATGTTGTGAGCTGTGGGGAAGGGAAGTTTAGCAAGCCCAAGCAGTACAAGCAGTCTCCGGATGGACACAATTCACTGGTGTCTGCGATGATGAAGCTTCAACCGAAGTGCATCGTCATGGAAGCAACCGGCGTGTACTACTTTGATCTGGCGGTGGCTCTGGCTGAGGCAGGTCTGCCTGTGGCGGTGATCAACCCAAAGAGCACCAAGCACTTCGCCAACATAAAGCTGCAAAACAGCAAGACCGACAGCATAGATGCGGCGCTGCTGGCCGAGTATGGCATGCGCATGGAGCCGCGATTGTGGACATCACCGGATCAGCACCGCCAAGCCATTCGAAGCCTGGGAAGGCAGATTAACCGCCTGACCGGCAGTCGAGTACAGGCAAAGAACCGCCTTCATGCCATGAAGGCCACACAGTCTACGCCCACGTTGCTTGTTGAAGATGAGCAGGAGGCGATTGAGATGCTGGATCGGCGTATTGACCGGCTCAAACAGGCTGCGATGGAGCTTCTGGAACAATCAGCTGAGCTCAAACGCTTGTATACGCACTTCTGCGCGGCCAAGGGCATCGCGGAGGCGACAGCCCTCGCGTTACTGGCTGAGCTATGCGTCTTGCCGGAGCACCTGAAATCCGCTCAGGTCAGCCGTCATGCGGGGCTGGATATACGCCTGCACCAATCAGGAAGCAGCGTTCATCAGGCCTCACGGATCAGTAAAGCGGGGAATGTATACATACGCTCCGCGTTGTATATGCCTGCCATGTCAGCCGTGCGTTTTGATCCGAATGCCAAGGCATTCTACGAGGCCTTGGTGGCCCGCGGGAAAGCCAAGTTACAGGCTCTAGTGGCGGTAATGCGTAAGTATCTGACAGGCCTGTGGGCCTGTATTAAGACGGACACCCCGTTCGATTCATCGCTGCTTTTTAGTGATTGCCATGCGAAAAATGCTTGCGTCTGAACAGGGTATCTACAACAGCGCAACCCTGTTCCAGCACACCACATGACCCGTGCCTTATGCCCTGTAGGACAGCGTACCCCACGACCAAAGG
>Ga0208468_1000038_pt1 | contig 52654 bp, 53 predicted proteins | sample DeeseametaMP0960_FD_184198 | JGI IMG/M metagenome (GOLD analysis project Ga0208468, IMG submission 184198) | Marine microbial communities from the Deep Indian Ocean - MP0960 (SPAdes) | ecosystem: Environmental > Aquatic > Marine > Oceanic | place: East of Madagascar, South Indian Ocean... | reverse complement strand
GTCAGTGTCGACGGCCTGCATGGTGTCTATCATGCCGAGAATGTCGCTGATTCGCTGGCGCAGCTCTTCGCTGCTTTCTTCGCTAATGCGAATTCGAGCCAGCCTTGCCAGTTTGGCGATATCGCCCTGTTCTAAACTCATGGTTCACCCTGTTGGCTTCGTGGCGCGTGTTGCGCTTATAACGCGCGCTTCGCAAGCCGAGAGCGGATGCGGAGCGCGGTTGGGAAAAGCCCGTAAACTTATCATACTTGCGCCTTGCCCTGAATCCCCGGCGTTGATAGAGTGGCAAAGTTTTTAATCTAGGGGTCAGTGCTGCCTTTTGCGCCGCGTTTTCGGCCCTGCCAGCCCGATTCTCGGTCTTCGCAGAATCGTATAAGGTGATAATCGCAAATGTTAAAACGTATCCGCGGGATGTTTTCCAATGATCTGTCGATCGATTTGGGAACGGCCAATACTCTCATCTATGTTCGCGGCCAGGGTATCGTGCTTGACGAGCCTTCAGTTGTGGCGATCCGTGTGCACAATGGCCAGAAAACGGTCGAGGCTGTCGGGATTGAAGCCAAGCGCATGCTGGGTAGAACACCGGGGAATATCACCGCTATTCGCCCTCTGAAAGACGGTGTTATCGCCGACTTTCAGGTGACGGAAAAGATGCTGCAGCACTTTATTAAACTGGTCCATCAAAACAGCTTTATTCGCCCCAGCCCCCGCGTATTGGTAAGTATTCCCTGTAAGAGTACGCAGGTAGAGCGCCGGGCGATTCGCGAATCGGTACTCAGTGCGGGTGCCCGCGAGGTGCGGTTGATTGAGGAGCCAATGGCCGCCGCGATTGGTGCCGGTTTGCGAGTTGAAGAAGCGTCAGGCTCGATGGTGGTTGATATTGGTGGTGGTACCACTGAAATTGCGATTATCTCTCTGAATGGCGTTGTGTATTCCGACTCGGTGCGTGTTGGTGGTGACCGCTTCGACGAAGCCATTGTCACGCATGTGCGACGCACCTACGGTAGCCTGATCGGCGAAGCGACCGCCGAGCGCATTAAGCAAGAAATTGGTTGTGCCTACCCCGGCAGCGAACTGCGGGAAATTGACGTGCGCGGCCGCAACCTGGCCGAGGGGATTCCCCGTCGCTTCACCCTGAATAGCGATGAAATTCTCGAAGCGTTGCAAGAGCCTCTTCAGGTAATTACCCAGGGCGTGAAGCGCGCTTTGGAGCAATCTCCGCCAGAACTGGCTGCCGATATCGCGGAAACCGGCATCGTACTGACGGGCGGTGGCGCCTTGCTGACGGGTATCGATCAGCTGATTGCCGATGAAAGTGCGTTGCCGGTAATTATCGCTGAGGACCCATTGTCGTGTGTTGCGCGTGGCGGTGGTAAGGCACTGGAAATGGTTGATCGTCACCACCTGGATATATTGTCTGCTGAATAAGCATGCTCTTGTGGCGTTGCGCCACAGGCGTGCTCGTGTAACCGTGCGTTCAGCAGAGGGAGGACGCGGCAATTAAACCGGTATTCTCCAAGCCGCCCTCATCGGGCGGTCGACTTGTCTTTTTGGGCGGCCTCGCGCTTGCCCTGATCCTTCTGGGTGCCCGCCTGGAGTCTATGGCCCCCCTTCGCACCCAGCTTTCTGTTGTTGCCGCGCCGTTTTACTGGCTGGCCGACGTGCCCTCTCGCTTGAGTGCTCAGTTTAGCGGCGTGTTTAGTAGCCGCAGCGACCTGCTTGAAGAAAACCGTGCCCTGCGTGCCGAATCGCTGATTCTTAACGCCAAACTGCAGAAATATATTGAACTCAGTACGGAAAACGTCCGCTTGCGCGAGCTGATGAACTCGGCAGAGCGCGTCAAAGATACGGTGGTCGTTGCCGAAGTTGTTGGTGTGGCCTCTGACCCTAATCGGCATATGCTGGTGGTGGATAAGGGCAGCCGCGACAATGCCTTTGTCGGTCAGCCGGTGATCGATGCCAAGGGCCTGCTGGGGCAGATTGTCGACGTGGGCGTCTACCACAGCCGGGTGTTGCTGATTACCGATAGTGCCCACGCTATTCCCGTGCGAATCAGCCGCAATGGTCTGCGCGCGGTGGCCGAGGGTAGTGGTCGTATCGACGAGCTAAGTGTTGCCCATGTTGCCGCGACAACAGATATCCAGGTGGGGGACTTGCTGGTGAGCTCGGGCCTCGGTGACCGCTTCCCCTCAGGCTACCCTGTGGGCGAAGTCACCAGAGTTGCCATCGACCCGGGTAAACCCTTTGCTGAAATTAATGCCCGCCCCTTGGCAGAGCTCGACCGCAGTCGCAATGTGTTGCTGGTATTTAGCGACAAAATTGCGGTGGAGTAAGCCATGGACTCTCACGCTCAGGGGCTGATTTTTGTCGCGGTGAGTTTGCTGGTGGCACTGGTACTTACCATTGCACCGCTCTCGGCTGGCCTGGCCTGGCTGCGGCCAGACTGGTTGATGCTGGTGTTGATATATTGGCTGCTCGCAATGCCCGAAAACGTTGGTATTGCCCTGTGCTGGTTGGGCGGCATAATCCAGGATATTCTGCTTGGCACGGTGTTGGGGCAGAATGCGTTTTCGCTGGCCGTCGTCGCCTATATTATTCAAATATCCTACCAACAGTTGCGGATGTTCAGTTTGCGAAAGCAGGCGGCGCTGATCGCCCTGCTGGAGTTGTTCCGCATTCTTGTCGATCAGTGGGCGCAAAATTTAAACGGCGTTTCTCAGACGCATTGGTTGGTTTTTCTGCCGGTATTCTCCACCGCCTTACTTTGGTTTTTCCTGCGCCCGATGATGTCGTGGTTGCAGCGTGTGTTTGTGGCCTACTGATATGACCTTGATCCTTGCTTCTGCGTCACCGCGGCGCGCTGACCTGCTGGGGCAGTTGGGGTTGTCGGCAAAGATTTGCCCTGCCGACATCGATGAGAGCGTTCGCCTCGGAGAGCTCCCCGATGACTACGTGCTGCGAATGGCGCAAGAAAAGGCCGACGTGATTGCGCAGCGATACCCCGCGGCAGTGGTATTGGCTGCCGATACTGCCATTGACCTCGACGGGCGTATTCTCGGCAAACCTGGCAACCGCGCGGAGGCCGCGAAGATGTTGCGCGCCTTAAGTGATCGCGGTCACCGAGTGCTCAGCGCAATAGCGGTGTCGCAAGGTGGTGTGCAGCACGCTGAGTTAGTGGCAACAGAGGTATTTTTTGGCCCCTTGAGCAATCGCGATATCAATGATTATCTCGCCAGCGGAGAGGCCGATGACAAAGCGGGCAGCTATGCTATACAGGGGCGTGCCGCACAGTTTGTTCAGCGTATCAATGGCAGTTACAGTGGGGTGGTAGGGCTACCGCTATACGAGACCCGTAAAGCGCTGCGCGAGGTGGGTATAGAACCCCCGACAGCATTGGCAGAGTGAAACCATGAGCGAAGAAATACTGATTAACGTAACGCCGGTTGAAACGCGGGTTGCGGTCGTTGAAAACGGGGTGTTGCAGGAAGTCTATATCGAACGTACCCGCTCTAAAGGCATTGTTGGAAATATCTACCAAGGCAAGGTCGTAAGAGTGCTACCCGGCATGCAGGCGGCGTTTGTTGAAGTGGGCCTGGAGCGAACCAGTTTTATTCACGCCTCAGATATTGTCGCCCTTGAGCAAGAGGGCGGTGAGCACGCGGATATTCGCAGCAAAATCCGCGAGGGTCAGCAGCTCACCGTTCAAGTCACCAAGGATCCTATGGGAACCAAAGGGGCGCGTTTGAGTACCCGCTTGTCGGTGTCGTCGCGGTACTTGGTTTATATGCCAGGGGCGTCCCACCTCGGTGTGTCTCACCGCATTGACGATGAAGACGAGCGGCAGCGCCTGCGAGATTTGATGGAGAACATCCTGCGGGACGGCGATGACGATGAGCCTTTAGTACTGACGGATGGCTACATTCTGCGCACCGCTGCCGAAGGGGCGGGCGAGGATGAACTGCGCGCGGATGTCGCGTTTTTGCGGCGGCTATGGCTGGCGGTAGAGCGTCGTATGAAGCGTGATACGGCACCCTCAGTAATCTATGAAGACCTGCCGCTGTTTATGCGGACAATGCGTGATTTGGTGCATCCTGGGTTGGAAAAAATCCGCATCGATTCCCGGGAGAGTTTCCAGCGTGTCGATGAGTTTGCCAAAGACTATCTGCCAGAGATTCGCTCTAAGCTAGAGTACTACCCCGGTGAACGCCCGATTTTCGACCTGTACAGCGTTGAAGACGAGATTCAGCGCGCCCTTGGCCGCAAGGTTGAATTGAAGTCCGGGGGCTACCTGATTATCGACCAGACCGAGGCGATGACCACCATCGATATTAATACCGGGGCATTTGTCGGTCATCGCAACCTGGAAGAAACCATATTTAAAACGAACCTCGAAGCGGCGGCAGCGCTGGCTCGCCAGCTTCGCCTGCGCAATTTAGGCGGCATTATTATTATCGACTTTATCGATATGAAAGATGCTGAGCACCGTCGGCAGGTATTGCGTGCGCTAGAACGGGCGATGGAGAAGGATTACGCGAAGACCAGTATTACCGGGGTCTCTGAGCTGGGCCTGGTTGAGATGACGCGAAAGCGTACTCGCGAGAGCCTGGAACATGTGCTGTGTGAAACCTGCCACTACTGCCACGGCCGCGGTTCATTGAAGTCGCCGGAGACCGTGTGTTACGAGGTGTTTCGAGAAATACTGCGCGAAGCCCGAGCCTACGAAAGCAACAGCCTATTAGTGCTGGCCTCGCAGGAGGTGGTCGACCGCTTGTTAGATGAGGAGTCGGCCAGCGTTGCCGATTTAGAAGAATTTATCGGTGCCAGTATTCGCTTTCAGGTTGAGGCGATGTACACCCAGGAACAGTTCGATGTCGTTCTGCTGTAAATCCGCTGTTTTAGCGCGAGTGGCTTGATCGCGATGCTACAGGGATTGTTGCGACGAGCCTACGCTCTGGTCTGGAGCTTAGCACTGCTGCTACTCGTGCTACTGGCGCTCTACGCCAGTTTGGGGCGTCAATACATCGGCTTGGTGTCGCGCTACCAAGCGGAAATTTTTAACGAACTTGAGGCGGCACTTGGTATTGAACTTCAGGCTGAGGCGCTGACGGGAAGTTGGTCGGGGCTGTCGCCGGTATTGCGCGTGGAAAGCCTGGATATTGGCGGCGGTGCCATCAAGCTGGACCGAGCCAAAGTGGTGCTCGATCCAATTGGCAGTTTGCTCGGTGTTGGTCCACGGCTTAAGCAACTGCGTGTGGGTCACATTGAGCTCGACTTACTTCAAGACGAGACCGGGCGCTGGTCGATCCCCGGCATGTCCGGTGGCGGTGGCGGGACAAATCTAGACACGCTACTCGATGTTGTACTCGCGGTGCGTCGGGCGAGTATGCAAAGCCTGGATGTTAGCTTAACGTTTGCTGATGGCAGTAAAACCTCGGTGCGCAGTCGCGACTTCAGTTGGTCGAGCGACGGGCATTTTCGGCGTAGCTATGCCAGCCTGAGTGCGGATCAAACCGGCGAGATCCGCCTAATTGCCGAAGCCTATGGTGACCCGCGCGATCGCGATTTCCGGGCGTCGGCATTTGTATCGCTCGATGACAGTCGCTTCTCGGCCCTCGCTCCTCTGTTTCGCAATCAGCAGATTATTCACAACCCGGTGGACGGTCGCCTTTGGCTGACTTGGCAAGCGGGGCGCCGAATGGTGGCAAAGGGGGCGATTCGGGCAGATACCCTGGCGGCGGGTGCCCTGTGGGGATCGACAGAACAATTTCACGATGTCTCAATGGAGTTTGTCGGCCATCACCGCGGTGACTTCTGGCAGATAGGCTTTAGCGATTTCTCGGCCAAGTGGCGCGACCAGCAGTTGGATTTGGCGGGGCTATCGCTCACCCATCAGGGCGCCGTGTCGTGGACATTTTCTCTGCCCGCGCTGGATTTGGCTGCAAGTACGGCGCTGCTGAGCGACAGCGGTGTGCTGAAGCGTGACCTGCAGGACACCCTCGATACCTTGCAACCATCGGGGCGGCTTAACAACCTCCATTTGAATATTAAGCGCGGCGAAGCATCCAGCTTCTCGCTGCGAAGTGAGCTCTCCAATGTCGCGCTAGCGCCCTGGCAAGGGGCACCGGGTGCGGAGGGGGTAAATGGCTACCTGGAGCTCGATGAAAATACCGGAACCGCGGTGATCGATACCGACGCGCTTAGCCTGGCGTTTCCCAATTTATATCCCCAGGCCTTCACGCTCGACAATATGAGCGGCGAGATACATTGGCAGTTGAACAATGATCGGCTGGTACTGCGAAGCTCGCCGCTGCAGGCGCGAGACGGAGACGCACCGCTAACAGCCCTGCTGCGCTTAGATCTGCCGCTGTCAGAGGAGGCCCCAGAGCCACCGCTAATGACCCTGGCAATAGCGGCGCAGCAATTACCGCTGGCGTCGGCGAAGGCCTATATTCCCGAGGTGCTGGATGCCGGCTTGCGGCGCTGGTTGGATCAAAGTATTCGCGCGGGCCGCGCAGCCACGGCTGAATTTATATACCGGGGGTCGCTACGCAGTGGCGACCACGATGGGCGCACGGTGCAGTTGAAGCTCGATACGCGGGCGTTGGCGTTGGCCTTTCACGATGAGTGGCCCGAGGTCGCCGCCGAGCGGGCGCAGGTCCACCTCGATGACGGGCAGGTGTGGGCCACAGCGTATGCGGGAAATTTCGTGGGCATGCAGCTGCCACGGGTTGATGTGCGCCTGGATGATCATGATGGCCCGGTACTAACGGTGAATACCGCAGCTAGTGTGCAAGCGACGGCTGTTCAGGACCTGTTTAAGCGCAGTCCCCTCGGGGCAATGACGGGGGGAGTGTTAAATGACTGGCGCATGGAAGGTGTGGTGGATAGCAGCTTCGCGCTGACAATGCCGTTAGTCGGTGAGCCGCGGGCAGAGGTGGCGGTGCAAGCGGATTTAGCACTGTCAGAGCTTACCTTGCCGGATGTTAATTTGTCCTTGAATAACGTCCGTGGCCCTCTTCAGTATCGCAGTGATAGCGGTTTGAATAGTTCCGGCTTGCGGGCGTCGGTGTTGGGGGAGTCTATTCAAGGACGCATAGAGCAGCGCGATGACGTCGTCCATGTGAAGGCGTCCGGGAAAATGGACATGGCCGCCGTGCGCGCATGGTTACAGCAGCCTGCGCTCGGGTTTTTGCAGGGGCGCACAGATGTGAGTGTGCATGTGCAAGCGGGTGGCAAGCGCCCTGGGATTGAAATCGAGTCGATGATGCGCGGAGTGGAAGTGCGATTGCCACAGCCGCTATACAAGGCCGCCGATGAGCCTCGGCCATTGAAAATTTATCAGTCCTTTACCGGTTCAGGGGCACCGCTCAGCGTCGAGCTTTCTGAGTTGTTTCGTTTGCAGTACCGCCAGCGTGATGGCGCTATTTCCGTGACACTGGGCGATGGCGACCGAGCGCCGTTGCGCGAGGGCGCGTTGAGCATTGGTGGGGGGCTGGCGTTTGCTGCCATGGATCAGTGGCAGCTGGCTCTCGACAATTATTTAGAATGGCAGTCTCTGCAACCTGTTGCCACGGCGGGAGGGGGAATCCCGGTGTTTGTCGATCGCTTGCAGGTCGATGAACTGGAAGTCCTTGGGCGAATCCTCCATTCCGCAAATATCAGTGCCCGGTCGGAAGGCGGGGATTGGACGCTACGTGTCGACAGTGACGAGGTTGCAGGGAATATTGCCCTGCCATCGCAGCTGGGTGACCCCTATGTGTTGATGCTGGAGCGTCTCGCACTGCCAAGCCTTGGCAGCAGTGGCTCCGCTGCCGAACATCTGGGCGATATTGATCCGAGGTCGTTTCCGGCCTTGGATGTCGATATTGAATCACTCAGTATTGGCGACAAAAACTATGGCCGTGTCGGTTTTGACCTTCGCACAGACCTGTTTGGCGCGCATTTCTTAGCCCTGCGTGGGCAAGTGTTGGGCATCGACCTGGGCGACGCCAGCAGGCAAAACGCCTTGCATTGGTGGTATCAGGAAAATGGTCGCCGAGGCTCTCAGCTCAAGGGTAAATTTGCGGTTCGCGATATGGGGAAAGTGCTCAGTTCGCTCGGTTATGAGCGCTCTCTAGAGACGCGCTCCGGCGGCTTTGATATCAATGTTAGCTGGCCAGGCTCACCGGACCAATGGGCGATGAGCGCGAGTCAGGGAAGAGTGAAATTTGCCTTAAAGAATGGTCGGTTTTTAAAGACCTCAGATGCGGCCAGTGGCGCTTTGCGCGTGTTGGGTATTTTTAATATGACCAATATTGTGCGCCGCTTGAAATTTGATTTTCGAGATGTCTTCCGCAAAGGCGTACATTTTGACGACATGCGCGGTGAACTGGGCTTTGGTCAGCAGCGATTGGTGCTAACCCAGCCACTGGAAGTCAGCGGGCCGTCGAGCCGTTTTCAGATGAGCGGTAATATTGACCTCGTGTCGGAGGCCTTAGATATGCGACTGGTTGCCACCTTGCCTGTTGGCAGTAACCTGCCCTGGGTCGCGGCGCTGGTTGGCGGCTTGCCGGCGGCTGCGGGAGCGTATGTGGTAACCAAAGTGTTCGAAGAGCAAGTCGATAGCTTCTCCAGCGCGGTGTATGACATTCGGGGCACGGTTCAACAGCCTGAACTCTCCTTCAAAAAGATTTTTGACGTCTCACCCACTGAGTTGAAGGGGCAAGAGATGCCATCGCAGGTTGGGCCATGAGTCTTCGTGTCTCAGCGGTGCAAATGGTGTCCGGCGCAGCGGAGAGCGTCAACCTGAATGACGCGCTGGAGTATCTGGAGAAGGCCTATCGTCAGGGCGCGCAGCTGGCGGTGCTGCCAGAAAATTTTGCCTGTTTTGACAGTGGTTCAGTGCTGCCCGAATTGGCTTGCCGGGAGCAGCACGCAGAGATACGGGGGCGGCTGGCCGAGCAGGCTAAACGTTTGGGGATGTGGATTGTCGCGGGAACGCTGCCACTGCCTGCGGCGGATGGTCGTTGTTATGCCGCCTCGCTGGTCTTCAATGACAGTGGTGAGTGTGTCGCCGATTATCGCAAGTTACATTTGTTTGATGCCGACGTTGGCGATGCACAGCAACGCTACCGGGAGTCGGAACGCTACGCTCCCGGTGAGCGACCCTGCGTTATTGATACCCCCTGGGGGAGGCTTGGCGTAGCGGTCTGTTACGACCTGCGCTTTCCCGAGTTGTTTCGCCTGATGCTCGATGACGGGATGGAATTGTTGGCGCTACCGGCGGCGTTTACGCGGCGCACGGGGCTGGCGCATTGGTTGCCACTGCTGCGGGCGCGTGCAATTGAAAATCAGGTGGCGGTCATTGCAGCAAATCAGGGCGGTGTTCACAGCGCGCGCCGAGAGACATCCGGAGGTTCCTGCGTGATTGACAGCTGGGGGCGCGTACTCGCCGAACTCGGCTTTGGCGCCGGTATTGCGACAGCTGACATCGACATGGCGGCGCAGCGAGCGTTGCGTCAAGAAATGCCAGTGTCGCAACACCGGCGATTCTAGTTTTACGACTGGCTTTCTTCTTCGTTGGCAATTTGCTGAAGTTCGCGCAGGTAGCGAAAGAGCTTGCGCGCTGCTGCGGGCGGCTTATTCGCCGTTTTTTCTTTGCCAGCTTGCATGAGTAGTTGGCGAAGTCGCTGTCGATCGGCATTGGGGAAACGTTGCAGTGCGGCGTCGACGCCCTTCACGCCAACGGCTAGCATATCGTCTCGCAAGTCCTCTAGCTCGTGAAAGCGTCGCGCCAATGCTTTTTGCCCTTGCTCCTGTTCAAGCAGGGCGGCTTCAATGCCGCTGGCATCAATGCGGCGCATCAGTTTGCCGATGTACTGCATTTGCCGGCGAAGCCCCTCGCGGCTCTTAATCCGCCGCGCCGTGGCGATGGCTTCCTCAAGGTCGGGATCGTTGATGGGAACCCGGGCCAGGTCGGCATTGCTTAAGCCCACGAGGCGACTGCCCAGTTTTTGCAGGGCTTCCATTTCGCGCTTCAGTGCGGTTTTACTCGGGCGTTCTTGATCGTCTATATCGGTCACAATAACGGTTGCTCTATCGGCTTGGCTTGAGTGGAATTCAAGCGTAAAAATACGTGGCTAATCCAAGGAAGGACATAAAGCCGACAACATCGGTAACCGTAGTTAACACTACGCCGCCAGCTAACGCGGGATCGATGTTCAGCGCCTTCATTACCAGCGGCAAAATGGCGCCGGCCAGTGATGCGGTGATCAGGTTAATTACCATGGCGGCGGCGATAATGGCGCCGATTAAGGGGTCGTTAAACCAGTAACTGGCGGCCAGCGCGACAATGAGTGCCCACAGCAGCCCGTTCATGAGTCCTACCAGAACCTCTCGATTGATCAGCCAGCGACTGTTATTGCGGCTGATATGGCCAAGGGCCATCCCGCGAATCACCACGGTTAAGGTTTGTGTGCCGGCGACACCGCCCATGCTCGCGACAATGGGCATAAGTACGGCCAGTGCGACGACTTTTTCAATGGTGCCTTCAAAAAGGTTGATAACACCGGAGGCAATAAAGGCCGTTAACAAATTGATGCCGAGCCAAATGGCGCGGCGCGGCGCGGTGGTCATTACCGATGCAAAGGTGTCTTCGTCTTCATCCAGACCGGCCATACTCATCAGTGAGTGGTCGGACTCTTCGCGGATAACATCGACGACGTCATCGATGGTGATTCGGCCAAGCAGCAATTGATTGTCGTCGACCACGGGGGCACTGACCCAGTCCCGCCGCTCGAAGAGGTTGGCAACATCGCGCGCAGGCATGGACGCCACAATGGGCTCAACTTCGGTGTCCATGATTTCACGAACGGTAACGCTGGGGTCCGAGACCAGCAGTTTCCGCAGCGACAGTGAGCCAATGAACTGGTCATTACGGTTAACGACCAGCAGGCTATCGGTCATTGCGGGAAGCTCTTCGTGCCGCCGCAGGTAACGCAGCGCGACATCCAGGGTGATGTTCGGCCTTACAGTGATGGTGTCGGTGTTCATCAGACCACCGGCACTGTCCTCGTCGTAGGACAGTATGTGCTCCACACGCACCCGGTCTTGATGGTCCATCGACTCCAGCACTTCGCGAATCACGCGGTCCGGAAGTTGCTGGAGTATATCGGCGATATCGTCGGTTTCGAGGCCCTCTGTGATCGCGGCGACTTCCTCGGCATCCATGTGCCGCAGGAACTGACTCTGCACCTCGTCGCTCAGGTGCTGGAGAATGTCACCCTCATTTTCGGTATCGACAAGTTGCCACAGCACGCCCCGTACTTTTTGCGGTGTCGACTCAATAAGGTGGGCGGCATCGACGGGAGGCAGGCCGTTGAGCATACGCCGAATTTGCAGAAACGCGCCGGAGCCCAGAGCTTCATTCAGTAGCTCTAGGCGGCTTTCAGCTTGGGGCTTTTCTGCGGTTTGGGCCATATAGCTCTCTGCGTTGCGTTCGGCTTTCTGCTGGATAGCAGTCACACAGTGTGGCGAGAATTATCCTTTAATCTTCGCTGGGCAACAATTGCAGACTGGCGAAATCGCGCTGAAATGCGCAGTATTTGATTTATTCGCCTTCGTCAAAGCGGCGTTCGATCAAGTCGACGAGAGCGTCGAGGGCTGCTTGTTCGTCTTCCCCTTCGCAGCGAATGTGCAGTGTCATGCCTTTGCTGGCTGCTAGCATCATTACCGACATGATGCTTTTTCCGTCGACCCATTGCTGCCCCGCCGACACCTGAATGCGAGAGGCAAATGCGGTGCTGGTGGTCACGAATTTGGACGCAGCACGGGCGTGAAGGCCGAGTTTATTGATGATAGGAATTTGGATTTCTTGCATCGCCTTGTCCAGCCCAGGTTAGTGCTGAAGTTCGCGGTGGCGAACTTGCAGGCCAGGACAGGTGTCGCGAAGCGCCTTAGCCAGCTTTTCGGCCATGTATACTGAGCGATGTTGTCCACCCGTGCAACCGATCGCGATGGTGAAGTAGCTGCGACCGGCAGATTCTATCTCAGGCAGCCAGCGCAGCAGGTAAGTGAGTATGTCGCTATACATCTGTTGGACTTGCGGCTGGGCATCGAGGAAGTGCTGAACGGCGTCGTCGCGGCCGCTGAGGCTGCGCAGCGCCTCGTCCCAGTGAGGGTTGGGGAGCATGCGCAGATCGTAGACCTGGTCGGCATCAATGGGTAGGCCGCGCTTAAAGCCGAAGGACTTTAGTTGTAATGCCATGCGGCTAGCGTCGACGCCGAGAACGCGGTCACGTATGGTGGCGCGCAATTGATGCACAGTCATGTCGCTGCTATCGATGGTCAGCGATGCCTCGGCGACAATGGGCTCTAACAGCGCAGACTCTTGCTTTATCGCGTCGCTAAGCGGCTGGGAGTCGGTGCTCAGTGGATGCCGTCGGCGGGTCTCGCTGAAACGCTTAATGAGCTTGTCGTCGCTGGCGTCCAAAAAAAGAATGCGCAAGCTGGCCAGGCTTCGAACTTGTTTGCACAGTTCTTGGAAGCGGGCGAGCTCTGTTTGTGAGTTTCTCGCATCGATACAGACAGCAACCTGCTGATGAACTTTCAGTGTGCTTTGAGAGAGTTCGGTAACGAGTGCGGGCAGCAATGACACCGGCAGGTTGTCGATGGCGTAGAAACCTTCGTCTTCGAGCTGGTGCAGCGCCGTGCTTTTGCCCGAACCTGAGCGGCCGCTGAGAATAATAAGCTTCACGCCTAGCTCGCTATCGCACGTTCATAAAGACTGCTGTCGCTGTCTGCGCTGCGAAGCTGCTGGCGGAAAGCGTCATCGTTGAAGGCGTTGGCCAAGCTTGCCAACACTTTAATGTGTTCGTCGTGTGCTTCGGCAGGAACGATCAACGCAAACACTAAGTCCACGGGTTGGTCGTCTATCGCTTCGAAGTCGATAGGCTCGGCAAGTTTAAGCAGCATGCCGGTAATTTCGGTGCACTGCTGGCTGCGACAGTGGGGAATCGCAACCCCGTGCCCGATACCTGTGCTTCCGAGTCGCTCGCGGGCGAGCAGTTCGTTGAACAGTTCGTCGGCGTTGAATTGCGCATTATCCTCACTGACAAAAATAGAAATTTGTTCCAGTAGGCGTTTCTTGCTGCCCACAGACGTACCGCAGTGGGTACGTCCGGGGCTGAGTATTGAATCAAGGGTCATGTTTACGTTTCCGGAACATCCCCGGGCCTTTAGTGGCCCAGGTTTTTCTCCTTGTGTTTAATAAGCTGGCGATCGAGCTTGTCGGTGAGGCTGTCGATGGCCGCGTACATATCCTCTGATTCACAGGTGGCGAACAGATCGGCGCCAGCCACATGTACGGTGGCTTCAGCTTTTTGAACCAGCTTTTCTACTGACAAGGTAACGTCGGTATTGGTGATATTGTCGAAGTGCCGTTGCAGCTTGGCGAGTTTGTTGTTGACGTAATCGCGAAGTGCCGGGGTAACTTCAACATGGTGACCACTGACGGTTATTTGCATATCTTGCTCCTTCATCGCTGAGAACATCCGGCGCCTCCCGGCGCGTTGTTTGGGCCTTTTGGGGCCTTATTAGACCAGTCTTTTCCGTTCGTTAGAGGGCGGAATGACTAGTGATTCCCTGTACTTTGCAATGGTTCGCCGGGCAACTTTGATGCCTTGCTCGGCCAACAGTTGGGTGATTTTGCTGTCGCTTAGCGGTTTCTTGGGATTTTCTGCGGCAATTAATTTTTTGATTAGTGCACGAATCGCCGTGGAGGAGCATTCTCCTCCGGTATCGGTCGAGACGTGGCTGGAGAAAAAATATTTAAGTTCGTAGATGCCTCTCGGGGTATGCATATATTTTTGCGTGGTAACCCGTGAGATCGTCGATTCATGCATGCTCACTGCATCGGCGATATCGTGGAGCACTAGCGGTTTCATCGCTTCGTCGCCGTATTCCAGGAACCCGCGCTGATACTCAACAATTTTGGTGGCGACTTTCATCAGTGTTTCGTTGCGGCTCTGCAGACTTTTAATGAACCAGCGCGCTTCCTGTAGGTTGTCGCGAATATAGTCTTTGTCGCTGCTGGTGCCGCTGTCTTTGGCGAGCGAGGCGTAGTGGCTGTTAATTTGTATTTTCGGGGCGATGTCCGGGTTTAACTCAACCAGCCAGCGGCCTTCTTTTTTGCTGACGAATACGTCTGGTACCACATACTCCGTTTCGTCGTTGCCCACGCAGTCACCAGGAGTGGGGTTCAGCGTTTGAATGAGTGCCAGGGTGTCGCGCAGTTGGTCTTCTTTTAGCCGGCAGCGGCGCATGATTTGGTTGTAATCACGGTTGCCGAGCTGCGGCATATGCTGCTCGACAATCTGCAGCGCTTCAGCCAGGTATGGGGTGTCTGGGGAGAGCTGTCGAAGTTGAATCAGCAAGCATTCTTGAAGGTCCTGGCCGCCAACACCTGGGGGGTCAAACTGCTGGATGAGGTGAAGGACTGCATTCACTTCTTCTATTTCGATATTGTCGTCGTCGAAGGCGTCCACCAGCTCTTCGGGGCTGACGGTGAGCCGCCCTTTTTCATCGATCGCGTCGATGATGGCATCAGCGACGATGCGGTCAAGTTCTGAGAGCCGGCTGAGGTTGAGTTGCCAGCGCAGGTGGTCCTGGAGCGACTCTGAGCTGCCGTGGCGATAGTCATTGTTGTAGTCGTCGTCGGCGCTACCGGCCGCGGAGGAGCTTGGTGCGGAGCTTTGGTAGACGTCTTCCCACTGGCTGTCTACCGGCAAATCTTCGGGGATGTCGCTGCGCTCGGCCCATTCACTGTCGGCGTCGTTGCTGGGCGCCTCCTCAGCAGAGGTCGTTTTGCTTTCAGCCTCATTGGCGTTACTTTCGCTCTGGCTGTTGCTGCTCTGGGGTTCCGGGCTGTCGCTGTCTTCCTCTACTTCCAGCAGGGGGTTGGAGTCCAGTGCCGACTGAATTTCCTGTTGAAGGTCGAGGGTGGAGAGCTGTAATAAACGAATCGCCTGTTGCAGCTGGGGCGTCATGGTCAGCTGCTGACCGACTTTTAGCTGGAGCGATTGTTTCATAGGCAATGACTTCTACTACAACCATACCTGAGGGATTAAATGCCGTTATGTAGTCATAAACGACGATGCTTCAGGGTCAGTGTAGTCCCGCAGCCGCACCGCTGCAATAGGCGTTTAAAGCAATTGCTGTGCCGATTTTTTGATCAAAGGGTAAATGTGTCGCCGAGGTAGATGTCCCGCACGATTTGGTTGTTGAGTACGGCCTCGGCATTGCCCTCAGCAACGATGCGACCTTCGCCAACTATGTAGGCTTTTTCGCAGATATCGAGGGTTTCTCGCACGTTGTGGTCGGTAATCAGGACGCCGATGCCGCGCGCCTGCAGGTGGCGAATAATTTGCTGAATATCGTTCACCGATATGGGGTCTACCCCGGCAAAGGGCTCGTCGAGCAGAATAAAACTGGGCTCGGTGGCCAGTGCTCGCGCAATTTCTACTCTGCGCCGTTCCCCGCCCGAGAGCGCCATACCCGGCGATTGGCGAATATGGGCAATGTGAAATTCTTGTAGCAGTGCATCGAGCTTTTCTTTGCGTTGCTTGCGATTCAGGTCGCTGCGGGTCTCCAATATCGCCATGATGTTGTCAGCGACGCTCAGCTTCCGAAATATGGATGCTTCCTGAGGGAGGTAGCCGACGCCGTGTTTGGCCCGACCTTGGATGGAAAGCGGTGTCAGGTCTTTGTCGTCGAGCTGAATGCGGCCACGGTCGGCGTTGACGATGCCGACGATCATGTAAAAACAGGTTGTTTTCCCCGCCCCGTTGGGACCCAACAAGCCGACTATTTCACCGCTGTTAATACTCAGGGAGACGTCTTTGATTACCTCTCTGCCTTTGTAGGCTTTAGCGAGGTTGCTGGCTTTCAATACGGGCATGTTAGCGGGGAGTCTCCGGGGTGTCGGGGGTGGTGCTTGGCGCGGGGCTATCGGTATCACTCACGCCCTGCTGAGGCTGTAGGGTCATTTGTACCCTGCCATCGAGTTTGTGGCTGCCGCCATCGGCAATGACCATTTGCTTGCGCCCGCTGTATACAATGCGATCGCCACTGATCTTGGAGCCCTGATGTCGGATGGTGGCATCTTTTTGCAGCAGGATTTCCTCGGCGTTTAGGCTGTATTCTATGAGTCGGGCACTGGCGACCACGACGCCTTCCCCGGCGCGGGGTTGTTGCTCAAAATGGGCGGGGCTGCCATGGGCAATAACCTTGGTTACTTTTCTGTCAGCCTCGACAATAATCAGCTTGTCTGCGCGAATAATCAGGCTGCCCTGCGACATATTGACGTTGCCCGTGTAAATGCCGCGATTGTTTTCATAGGTGGCTTTATCTGAGCTGAGGTTAATGGCCTGGCGGCGGTCATCGGGCAAACCGTGCACGCTGCTGGCGAGGCAGAGCAGGGCGCTGATAGCGAAGGTGCGTAGATTATTGCGGTTCATAGTGTCCTTTTACCTTCGCGAGCAGCTCGACTTTCTCGTTAACGAGGTCGGCCGTCATGCCCTCCGACTGGGTTTCGCCATTGGGTAGTTGCAGTCGCAGTGGCTGATCCGTCGCAACCAGGCTTTGCTCCAGGTCAATGCTGAGTTGCTCTGTGTGGATTTGCGCTTCGCGAATTAAGTCTTCAACAACAACACTGCCACGCAACTGCAGTTGTTGGCCATTTTGTGACAGTGTGCCGGTAATGGCTTGCGCCGTCCACGGCCGCTGCTCGCCGATATTGCCGATGTAGAAGGGCTGATTGAGCTGGATGCTGCCCGAGGAAATTATGCGTTCGGCACTGTCTGCGCGCCAGCGGTATGCCACATTGCCGTCTTGGCGATATTTCAAGCCTTCGATGCCCTGGAGGTGGGAGTCAACATCGGGGATGGCTTCGAAGCTGTCAGTCAGGCTCAATTTCCCGCTCTCACTAAATTGCGTGAGGTAGATCACGGTGCCCGCGATAGCGGCCAGTACCGATAGGACCGATGCAGCGTTGATATTGAATGACGGCGTAGCCATTTACAGGAACTGCTCAAGTGCGTCGTTGAGCTTGCCTTGAGACATCAAAATAAGCTCGGCGATCTCTCTCACAGCGCCGCTGCCCCCCGCGGCACGTGTTTGCCAGTCGGCATGGCGTGCTACGAAGTGATGACCATTGGCGACGGTAATGCCCAGGCCCGCCGCTCGAATCGCGGCTAAGTCGGGTAAATCGTCACCCACGTAGGCGATTTGATCGTAGCTTAGTTTGAGGTCTTGGCGCAGTTCTTCGAGTGCCGTGCCTTTGTCTTCCCTGCCTTGGTAGATTAACTCGATGCTCAGTTCTCGCGCGCGTCGCAGCAGCAGTTCAGAGGTTCTGCCGGTGATAATTGCGGGGCGGATGCCGGCGTCGCGCAGCAGTTTAATACCAAGCCCGTCAAGGATGCTGAACGCTTTCATTTCCTCGCCGCTATTGCCAAAGTACAGGCTGCCGTTGGTCAGTACGCCGTCGACATCCATTGCCAGTAGGGTGACCGTTTTTGCTTTTTCGAGAATGGTTTGCATGGTGTTCCCTGTTTTAGGCGACGCCGGCTTTAAGCAGGTCGTGGGTGTGGATCACGCCTACTGGCTTTGCGTGATCGTCCAGAGCGACCAAGACGGTGATTTTATTATCTTCCATAATGCGCAGTGCTTCTGCGGCCAGTGTGCCGGGCTTGATGCTGCGGCAGTTGGCGGTCATCACGTCGTCTATTTTCGCCTGGTGAATGTCAATGCCGCGGTCGATCGCGCGCCGCAAGTCGCCGTCAGTGAAAATACCCGCCAGGCTGCCGTCTTCATTGAGTACCGTGGTCATACCCAACGCCTTACTGCTCATTTCCAGCAGGGCATCGCTGAGCTTGGCGCCAGTATTGATGTGCGGTATAGCTTCCCCGGTGTGCATAATATTGTCGATCTTCAGCAGCAGGCGTCGACCCAGCGCGCCGCCGGGGTGAGAGAAGGCAAAATCATCGGCGGTGAAGCCGCGGGCCTCCAGTAACGCGATGGCGAGCGCATCGCCCATTACAAGTGTTACGGTCGTGCTGGATGTCGGGGCAAGATTCAGTGGGCAGGCCTCTTGTTCTACGCCGACGTCGAGATGGACATCCGCGCTGCTGGCGAGCTCCGAGTTGGGCTTTCCCGTCATGGCGATCACGGGTACGGCCAGCAGCTTAAGCAGCGGGATCAGGGTGACCAGTTCTGCAGTTGACCCCGAGTTTGACAGGGCTATCACCACGTCGCCGGCGGTAATCATCCCCATATCGCCGTGGCTGGCCTCCCCGGGGTGTACAAAAAATGCGGGGGTGCCTGTACTGGCCAGGGTCGCTGCCAGTTTGTTGCCGATGTGGCCCGATTTACCCATGCCGGTGACAACGACTCTGCCCTTGCAGTTTAGAAGAAGTTCGCAGGCGCGATTAAAGCTGTCGTCGATACGCTCGCCGAGCGCGTCGACGGCGTCTCCTTCCATGCGAATAACGCGTTTAGCAGTGTCGAGATAAGAAGATGCCATCGTTGGGAGGAAACCTCGTTATTGCAATAATGCCGTTAAGCGGCGGCTAATTTTCGCTATGATAATTTCCAATGTGAAAAATTAACAGGTTTACCTCGTCGTCGTGCGGGGAGCCAATTCCGTAAACTGCTGTCTTAGCAAGGGTGTAGAGCAGGCTATTCGCGGTAATGCGGGTCGTGGCTTAACTATCGGAGATAAAAAAATGTTCAAACAAATGCTTTTGGCGCTGGGTTTGGTGGTATTTGCGGGCGCCGTGTCGGCGGCTGACGCACAGCGCGGGCCTCATGAAGTGGTGGCGGGTACCACTCAGGAATTGATGAAAGTGATTGAAGAGGCGCGCGAGTACGTTGCTGAAGATCCGCAACGCTTTAACGACGAAGTGCGTCGAATTATGGATGAGGTTGTGGATTTCCAGAGCTTTGCTCGCGGGGTAATGGGCAAATACGGTAGTCGTGCGTATTACCAGAGCTTGCGCACCAAAGAGGAGCGGGAGCAATTTCGCGACAATGTGATTCGCTTTACCAAGAACTTCAAAGACGGTTTGATCAACACCTACGCAAAGGGTCTGCTTGGTTTCAATGGTAACAAAATAGAAGTACTTCCGCTGCCTGCGGATGCGGATTTATCGGGTAGCGTCGGCGTGCGCCAGCACATCTACGGCGAGCGTGCTGAGCCCTATGAAGTTGTTTATACCCTTCGTCGTGGACGCGACGGTAACTGGATGCTGCGCAACGTGATCATAGAGGGGCTGAATTTGGGGTTGATCTACCAAAACCAGTTCACTACCGCAGTGGCGACCTATGATGGCGACATTGATAAAGTGATCGACAACTGGACGGTTGCTCCGAGAGAGGTGATGGAGCAGGCCGCCAAGTGAAGACCTGCGGCGGTCTTCTCGCCAAGACCGCCGCAATTGCGTACAATTCGTCGCCTAATTTTTGTATTTACGGAATACCTTAGGCATGCAAGCAGAACAGATCCTGGCGCGACTCCGCGAACACTTCGCAGATGGTGTTTTTGAAGTGAGTGGGGAAGGTAATCATTACGATGTGCAAGTGATCAGCGATGCCTTTGCCGGTCTTCGCCCGGTGAAGCGTCAGCAGCTGGTATATGCCGCCGTGAACGACTGGATTAAAGACGGTTCTCTCCACGCTATTAATATTAAGGCGCTGACCCCTGCCGAAGCCTGATGGGCAAATAGGTAGTTGGCGGCGCAGGAGCTCTCATGGATAAATTGTTAATCCGCGGCGGTGGTCCGCTCAGCGGAGAGATACGCGTTTCAGGTTCAAAAAATGCGGCCCTGCCGATACTGGCGGCGACTCTGCTATCCAGTGAGCCGGTAAGAGTCAGTAACCTGCCCCATCTTCACGATATTACTACCATGATCGCCCTGCTGCGTAGCATGGGTACTGAGCTGTTGGTTGACGAGAAACTCTGCGTTGAAATCAACGGTGCCACAACGAAGCAGACCACCGCGCCCTACGAATTGGTGAAAACCATGCGGGCGTCGATCCTAGTGCTTGGTCCGCTTTTGGCCCATTTTGGGCGCGCCAGAGTGTCTTTCCCCGGCGGCTGTGCGATCGGCAGCCGTCCTGTTGATCAGCATTTGCGTGGCCTGGAGGCCATGGGCGCGCAGATCGACGTCGATGAAGGCTACATTACCGCAACCTGTCCCAACGGGCGGTTGAAGGGCGCCCATATTTTGTTTGATATGGTCACCGTCGGCGGCACCGAGAATGTTCTTATGGCGGCGTGTTTGGCCGAGGGGCGAACAGTTCTGGAAAATGCGGCGCGAGAGCCAGAGATTATTGACTTGGCGAATTGCTTAATCGCGATGGGAGCCAAGATTTCCGGCCATGGTAGTGCAACCATCACCATTGATGGTGTAGAAAAGTTAGGTGGCTGCAGTTATTCGGTGATGCCAGACCGCATAGAGGCGGGAACCTACTTAGTTGCCGCTGCAGCAACGCGCGGCAATATTAAACTGCGGGATATCGATCCCAACACGCTAGATGCTGTGTTGGTTAAGCTTGAAGAAGCCGGCGCGAAAATTGAGCATGGCGAAGACTGGATTAGCCTGGATATGGAAGGCCGACGTCCCAAGGCCGTGAGTTTCAAGACGGTGCCATACCCGGGATTCCCCACAGATATGCAAGCGCAGTTCACGGCGATGAATGCGGTGGCTGAGGGCGTTGCCAAAGTGAGCGAAACCATCTTTGAAAACCGCTTGATTCAAACCCACGAAATGAATCGTATGGGTGCGAACATTAGCGTCGATGGCAATACCGCGTTGATTACCGGAACTGAACGCCTGAAAGGTGCGCCGGTAATGGCCAGCGACTTGCGCGCGTCGGCGAGCCTGGTGATTGCTGGTTTAGTGGCTGACGGTGAGACACTCGTGGATCGCATCTATCATATTGACCGCGGCTACGAGTGTATTGAAGAAAAGTTCTTGTCGCTCGGCGCCGACATTCGCCGGGTCAGCAGTTAAAAAATATTAGTCTGGCCATTGCCGCAAGTATTGGCGGTAAAGCCTAATTCGGGAGTTGTAAGCGTGGATCAGCCAATTACCATAGCGCTAACGAAGGGGCGTATTCTCAAAGAGACGCTGCCTCTTTTGGCGGAGGCGGGTATTGAACCGCTGGAGGATATTTCCAGTAGCAGAAAGTTGATCTTCGCGACAAATCATCCCCATATTCAATTGATCGTGATTCGAGGTACGGACGTACCCACATACGTAAAGTTGGGCTCGGCTGATATCGGCATTGCCGGTAAAGATATGCTGCTCGAGTTAGGGGCTGAGGACATGTATGAGCCTCTGGATCTGAACATCGCGCGGTGCAAGCTAATGACCGCTGGGCGGGTGGGCGAGCCGCTGCCTCAAGGGCGCGTGCGTGTTGCGACAAAGTTTGTAAACGTTGCCCGCCGCCACTTTGCCGAGCGCGGTATTCAAGTGGAATTGATCAAGCTTTACGGTGCCATGGAGCTGGCGCCGCTGATGGATCTTGCCGATCTAATCGTCGATATCGTTGATACCGGTAATACCTTGCGAGCGAACGGTATGGAGCCCCTGGAACTGATCTCCCCAGTGAGTTCACGGTTAGTGGTGAACCGGGCGGCAATGAAGCGCAAGCACGCGGTCATTCAGGGCATTATCAACGATTTGGAAAAGGCAGTTAGCGCACGAGCCGCGGAGGCCTGAAAATGAGCAAGGCAGTGATCAACAGAATGAGCCGCAGCGCGCCGGACTTTGATGCCCGGCTCGATGCTTTGCTCGCCTGGGACTCTGTGTCGGATGCGGGCGTCGTGAGTACGGTCGCCGGTGTGCTGGGCGATATACGTGAGCACGGCGACTCGGCGCTGCTGGACTACACGCGCCGTTTCGATAACGTGGAAGCGGCGTCAGTTGCCGAGCTGGAGTTCAGTCAGCAGCAGTTGCACGCGGCATTGCAGCGTATTGATGCGCAGCAGCGGCAGGCTCTGGAGCGGGCGGCGGAGCGAATTCGTTTGTACCATGAGCATCAGCGTCAGGAGTCGTGGCAATATCAAGAGGCTGATGGAACGGTGCTTGGCCAGCAAGTGCGGCCTATGGATCGCGTGGGTTTGTATGTGCCGGGTGGCAAGGCAACCTATCCTTCGTCAGTATTAATGAATGCAATTCCAGCCAAAGTGGCTGGGGTGGCTGAGTTGGTTGCCGTGTCCCCCACGCCGGGTGGTCAGGTGAATGATATGGTCTTGGCCGCTGCCGCCATTGCTGGGGTGGATCGGTTGTTTGCGATAGGTGGCGCGCAGGCGATTGCGGCACTTGCCTATGGTACCGAAACCATTCCCAAGGTGGATAAGATCGTCGGGCCTGGCAATATCTATGTCGCCACGGCAAAGCGGCAAGTGTTTGGTAGCGTGGGCTTGGACATGATCGCGGGCCCCTCCGAGATACTGGTCGTTTGTGATGGCAAAACCGATCCTGACTGGATCGCCATGGATTTGTTCTCGCAGGCCGAACACGACGAAGACGCGCAATCATTATTGATATCGCCCAGCACGGAATATCTGGATCAAGTGGCGGCAAGCATCGACCGACTTTTACCGACAATGGAGCGCGAGGATATGATCCGGCGTTCGCTGAGTGAGCGCGGCGCGCTGATCGCTGTGGCGGATATGTCGGAAGCTATCGAGCTGGTGAACCGCATTGCGCCGGAGCACTTAGAGCTATCCGTTGACGAGCCCGAGCAATATTTACCGCAGATCCGTCATGCAGGAGCGATCTTTCTCGGCAGGCACACCCCGGAAGCCTTGGGGGATTACTGCGCAGGACCGAATCACGTGCTGCCGACGTCAGGCACTGCGCGTTTTTCATCGCCGCTTGGCGTGTATGACTTCCAAAAACGCTCCTCGGTGATTAACTGCTCTCCCGCCGGCGCTGCTGTGCTCGCTGAAACCGCGTCGGTGTTGGCGCGTGGTGAATCGCTGACGGCACACGCGCGAAGTGCCGAGTATCGACTCCGGGATGGGGGTGGCGATGAGTAGGTTTTGGAGCCCTCGCGTCAAAGAGCTCGAGCCATACGTGCCGGGCGAGCAGCCCAAGTTGAGCAAGTTGACGAAGCTCAATACCAACGAGAATCCCTTCCCACCGTCGCCTAAGGCTATCGAGGCAATGCAAGCGGCACTGGGTGATGATTTGCGGTTGTACCCGGACCCAAATGCGGACAGCTTGCGGGCGGCGATTGCTAATTATTATGGCGTTGAAGCCAATCAGGTGTTCGTGGGGAATGGCTCCGACGAGGTGCTGGCTCATATTTTTAATGGTCTATTCCAACACGGCCGCCCGCTGCTCTTTCCCGATATCAGCTATAGCTTTTACCCCGTGTATTGCCAGCTGTATAACATTCCTTTTGAGCGCATCCCGTTAACGGACGATTTTGCGATAGATGTCAGTGACTACACCGGCATCAATGGTGGCATTATTTTCCCTAACCCCAATGCCCCCACTGGACGCTTGCTGCCCTTGGATGAAATTCGTCGTTTGCTGGCGGTGAACAACGAAACCGTTGTGGTTGTTGATGAGGCGTATATCGACTTTGGTGGCGAGTCGGCGGTCGGCTTGGTGAATGAATATCCCAATTTGCTGGTAACGCAAACCTTCTCCAAGTCGCGTTCCTTGGCGGGCCTGCGAGTAGGTTTGGCGATTGGTTCAGCAGAGCTGATTGACGCTCTGGATAGGATAAAAAACAGCTTCAATTCCTATCCATTGGACCGTTTGGCATTAGCGGGGGCGGAAGCGGCGATTAACGATCGCGAGTACTTTGCGCAGTGCTGTGATGCGGTGATTGCCGAACGTGAGCGCTTACGCGCTGAGCTTAGCCAGCGTGGGTTTGAGTCGCTGCCCTCTGCGGCGAATTTTTTGTTCACGCGCCACCGGACGCTGGCAGCCGCAGATATTGCCGCGGCCCTGCGAGAGGATGGAGTGATTGTGCGGCACTTCAAGCAGCCGCGTATCGATAATTATCTGCGTATTACTGTGGGCACTGCCGAGCAGCATGCTCAGTTGTTGGCGTCTTTCGACGCTCGCTTTCCCCGCTAGCCGCCCTGTTGCTCAGGGCGCATCGTAACTTTAGTGGTTACCGAGAATGGTTTGTTGCTGCGCAGCAGGCCTAGTCGAACGGTTTCGCCAGGGCGGGTGTCGGTGATGAGTCTCATTCCTGCGTGGCCGTCGCCAACTTTCTCGCCGTTGATCTCCGTTAAAATATCACCCAGTTGAAGACCCGCGGTGGCCGCTGGACCATTCCTGGCCAGGCCAGTGATAACCACGCCATTGGTGCCTGTGCCCAGAGGCTGAACTTCAATCCCCAGCCAGCCGCGTACCGGCCGTCCGTAGCGGATGAGGTCGTTCATCGTGCGCAGCGCAAGGTCGGTGGGTATCGCAAGGCCAATACCTGTGGAGCCGCCACTCTGGGTATAAATCGCCGTGTTAATGCCCAGGAGCTTGCCGTCGCGGTCGATCAATGCACCGCCGGAGTTGCCGGGGTTGATCGCGGCGTCGGTTTGAATAAAGTTTTCGAACTGGCTCAAACCCAGTCCATAGCGTCCCGTTGCGCTGATGATCCCCTGGGTTACGGTTTGGCCAAAGCCGTAGGGGTTGCCGATGGCCAGCACAATATTGCCAACCCGCGCCTGCTCTGGCTGCCCGGCTTGGATCGCGGTTAGGTTTTCCAGGTCGATCTTGAGTACCGCCAGATCGGTGTCGGAATCACTGCCGATCACGCTGGCCAGCGCTTGGCGGCCGTCTTGCAGCATCACCAAAATTTCGTCGGCATCTTTAATAACGTGAAAGTTAGTGAGCAGATAGCCGCGCTTGTCGACGATAACCGCCGAGCCAAGGCTGCGCTCCAAGTGTTGCCGTGCCCTGCCACTGCGATTAAAGAAGTGCTTGAACAAGGGGTCGTTGGCGAGAGGGTGGCGCTGCTGTACCACTTTGGTGGTGTAGATGTTAACGACCGCAGGTGCTGCCTTCTCCACGGCTGCTGAGAAATCGCCCGGTGCTGCGCCGCCTGGCTGGTAAGAGAGGATGAAGAGCCCGAGCAGCAATCCGCAGATACTCGGCCAGAAAAGCGTTTTCAGAAAGTGCAGTTTCACCGCAGCGCCTCAATTTTCAGCAGCATAATCGTTAGCCGGGAGCAGGCTGTGGTTCTGGCGTCCGGCGGGGCGTGATAGCCTATCACGAATGTGAACGATTCCGAATTAACAAGGGGGAAATGTGGCGACGAGTTTGCAGGAGACGAGTTTGCAAGAGTTGGTGGCGGAGGCGAACGCTATCATGGAACCTGAGGCATTTACGGACTACTGCCCGAACGGCCTGCAAGTAGAAGGGCGGGCTGAGGTGCGGCGTATCGTTAGTGGCGTGACGGCCAGTCAGGCGATGATTGATGCTGCTGTGGACGCAGGCGCTGATGTCCTGCTGGTTCACCACGGTTTTTTTTGGCGCGGAGAGGACCCCTGCGTCAAAGGTATGAAGCGCCAGCGCCTCCAGCGTCTGTTAGAGAGCGGCGTTAGCCTTGTTGCCTACCACCTGCCTTTGGATGCCCACCCGGTGCTGGGTAATAACGCTCAGTTGGCAAAAGAGCTGGGGTTTGTGGTGGAGTCGGGGTTGGATGGTTCGGCCAGGCCGGTCGGCAATGTGGGGCGTTTGAGTGAGCCGATGGCCGCGCGCGACTTTGCTGCCAAAGTGGCCAGCGTTTTGGGGAGAGAGCCATTGCTGGAGGAGGTGGGGGAGCACCCCATTCACCGAATTGCCTGGTGTACCGGCGCGGCGCAATCGTATATCGATCGTGCGGCAGAGTTGGGGGTAGATGCCTACCTGAGTGGCGAGGTATCGGAGCCGACCATTCACAGCGCAAGGGAGCAGGGGCTGCACTACATTGCGGCGGGCCACCACGCCACCGAGCGCTACGGCGTGCGCGCGCTTGGCGCCAAGCTAGCGGAGACGCTGGGAATCGAGCATCAGTTTATCGATGTTGATAACCCAGCGTAAGCGGGGTTAGGCGTGGGGCGCCACCGGCGGTTTAGGTTCCTGTTCGGATTCTGAGTCCTTGTCCAGGCCAAACTCTTCATGGAGGGCGCCCTTGCTGCCCGGTTGGCGCGGCGCATAGTCCAGTGGCTGCTGAGAAGGTTTGCCGGCAGCGGGGTTGCCCTCGAGTACGGGGCGGCCCTCGGGAAGGGTTTGCAGGGGACTGATGCCCGTGCTGTGCAGGTCGCGTGCGCCACTGGCGATGTGGTTGTGAACATTGCGGTAGCTTTCAGCAAGGTCGTTGAGTAGCTCTGCGGTGCGGTCAAAGTGGCCGCTGACTTCTTGCTGGTAGTCCTGTTGCTGCTTTTGCATGTCATTAAACTGCTTTTCCAAGGCAGCGCGACTCTGCTGTTCTGGCCTGATGCGGCTGAGCATAAAGTAGCCTGCGGCACTGCCTATCAGCAGGCAGATAATGGCTACGGCGATCAGGGTGCTCAATTCGTACACAGTGTTTCCTCCTTGCTCACGACATGTTGCCGTGTTTCGCCACAGTATAACTGGCTCGGATGATTGGGGCAGCCAGCTGAAGCGAAAAATTGCCAATTGGCATTGCGCTGGGTAAAGTTGCCGCCGTCAAAACTAGGGAGAGCAGTATGTCTTCACCTCTACAGCGCTATCAGAGAGATATTGAGTCGGGCGGGTTTTCCCATGACCAAGCTCAGGCGCATGCTGTTGCATGTTTGCAGCGTTTGTACGAGGAGCTGATTGCTGTACCGCCGACAACTCAGGGGCGCGGTTTGGCGGGAGTATTTGCCAGGTTTCGCAAAGCGCCGCCGGTTGCCTCCATTAAAGGGCTCTATTTTTGGGGTGGAGTGGGGCGCGGCAAAACGTATTTAATGGACACGTTTTACGACACTCTGCCGTTTGACGATAAGCTGCGTGCACATTTTCATCGATTTATGCAGCGCGTTCATCGCGAGTTAAAAGACCTGGCCGGCGAGAAAAATCCCCTGGTTATGGTGGCAGACCGCATAGCGGATGAGGCGAGGGTTATCTGCTTTGACGAGTTTTTTGTCTCCGATATCACCGATGCCATGATTCTCGCAGGCTTGTTCGAACGCTTGTTTGAACGCGGCGTGGTGCTGGTTGCCACCTCAAATATTGTTCCCGACCAATTGTACAAAGATGGCTTGCAACGGGCGCGCTTTCTGCCGGCTATCGCCTTGATTCAAGAAAATGTTGAGGTCGTGAATGTCGATGGTGGGGTGGACTACCGTCTGCGGGCCCTTGAGCAGGCAGAGTTGTACCACAGCCCCCTGGACGACCAGGCGGAGGCCAGCTTGCAGCGCAGCTTCACTAGTTTGGCGCCCGAGGCACCCGAGGCGAATGTTGCGCTGGATATAGAGGGGCGAAATATTGTCGCCAAGCAAGTGGCTGACGACGTGGCGTGGTTTGAATTCGATGAGCTGTGTGATGGCCCCAGAAGTCAGTACGACTATATCGAGCTGGCGAGAATCTTCCACGCCGTGGTGATTGGCAATGTGCCAATACTGGGCGCCGGAAGAGATGACCAGGCGCGACGTTTTATAAATTTGGTCGATGAGTTTTACGACCGCAATGTAAAACTGGTATTGTCTGCAGCCGCACCGTTGGCGTCGCTGTATGCTGGCGGACGATTAGATTTTGAATTTGAGCGTACCCAGAGCCGTTTGCTCGAAATGCAGTCCAAGGAATATCTGGCGCGAGAGCACCGCCCATAGTGGCGGCTTGCTCTCGCGGTGTTTGTTTAAGAAAGCTGTGTTTTTAGCTTGAAAATCATTTGGCGCTTATGTAGTATTCGCGCTCTTTGTTCGGTACGGTCCCCATAGGCGAGATTCATGAAAACCTTTAGTGCAAAACCCAACGATGTCACTCGCGACTGGTTCGTGGTTGACGCCGCCGACAAAACATTGGGTCGTCTGGCCAGTGAGATTGCGCATCGCTTGCGCGGTAAGCATAAGCCTGAGTACACGCCTCATGTCGATACCGGCGACTACATTGTTGTTGTCAACGCGGAGAAAGTTCGCGTAACTGGCAAGAAAACGACAGACAAGATTTACCATCATCACACTGGCTACCCCGGTGGTTTGAAGTCAATCAGCTTCGAAAAGCTGATCGATAAAGCCCCCGAGCGAGTTATTCAGGGTGCGGTTAAAGGCATGCTGCCTAAAAACCCCCTGGGTCGAGCTATGTTCAAGAAACTGAAAGTTTATGCTGGCGCTGAGCATCCTCACACTGCCCAACAGCCCATCGAACTGAATATTTAACGGAAGCGTACTATGTCAGCCACTCAATATTACGGCACTGGTCGCCGTAAAACTTCTTCAGCTCGCGTCTTTCTGAAGGCGGGAAGCGGTAAAATTTCGATCAATGATCGTGAGCTAGATCAATACTTTGGTCGTGAAGTTGCTCGTATGATCGTTCGTCAGCCTCTGGAGCTGGTCGATATGGTTGAGAAGTTTGATATCAAAGTAAACGTCAGCGGTGGCGGCAGCTTTGGTCAGGCCGGTGCGATTCGTCACGGTATTACACGTGCGCTGATGCAGTATGACGAAGCCTTGCGTGGTGATCTGCGTAAAGCCGGTTACGTGACTCGTGATGCTCGTGAAGTTGAGCGTAAGAAGGTTGGTCTGCGTAAAGCGCGTAGAAAGCCACAGTTCTCCAAGCGTTAACCACTGCGGCCGAATGGCCGGAAGGCGCTTTGGCGGCTATCGGAAAACGCCCAACAGAAAAACTGTGGGCGTTTTTTTTTGCCCGTTTGAGAGGCGGGATAATGCTGGCGAGCAGGGAATTGATTGTCAGTCCGGGCCAAGTTCATTAGTATTTGGCCCACTTGAAATTAGCTGTCGCTCCCTTATTGGGGCGGTTTAGTCTGATTATTCGTATGTTATGGGGGAAACGTCATGAGTAATGACGGCGTAAACACGGGGCGTCGGCGCTTTCTGACCGCAGCTACCTCGGTGGTCGGTGCCGCAGGCGTAGTTGGGGTGGCAACGCCATTCGTGGGCTCTTGGAATCCCAGTGCCAAAGCTAAAGCGGCAGGTGCACCGGTAAAGGCAGATATCAGTAAATTAGAGCCGGGCCAAATGGTCGTAGTAGAGTGGCGCGGTAAGCCAGTTTATGTACTGCGCCGCACAGAAAAGCAGATCGAAGAGCTTTCTACTATCGAAACACATTTGAAAGACCCCGCATCTGAAGGCGCGCAGCAGCCGGAGTACATTGAAGGCATTGCTCGCTCTATTCGTTCTGAGTATCTCGTTTTGATCGGCTTGTGCACCCACTTGGGTTGCGCGCCTAAGCACCGTCCAGAAGTCGGTGTTCCCGACTTGGGTGGCGATGCCTGGGTAGGCGGCTTCTTCTGCCCTTGCCACGGCTCACGCTTCGATCTGTCTGGTCGCGTCTACGCGGGCTCACCTGCGTCGCGTAACTTGGATATTCCGCCATATTCATACGAAGGTGACAATGTACTCGTCATCGGTGTCGATCAGGGGGCTGCGTAATGAAGATGTTAATTGGTCTGCGCGACTGGGTTGATGCCCGCCTACCAATTATGCGTGCATGGGACACCCATATGGGTAAGTACTATGCACCTAAGAACTTTAACTTCTGGTATTTCTTCGGTGTGTTGTCGTTGCTGGTGTTGGTAAACCAGCTGCTGACCGGTGTATGGCTGACAATGAGCTTCACGCCGAGTGCTGAGGAGGCGTTCCGCTCCGTTGAATACATCATGCGTGATGTCGAGTACGGCTGGATTATACGCTACATGCACTCCACTGGAGCATCGGCGTTTTTCGTTGTTGTCTACTTGCACATGTTCCGTGCCCTGCTTTACGGCTCGTATAAGAAGCCCCGTGAGCTGATTTGGGTATTCGGTATGTTCATCTTCCTGGCGCTAATGGCAGAGGCCTTCGTAGGTTATGTGTTGCCATGGGGTCAAATGTCATACTGGGGTGCACAGGTAATTATCTCGCTGTTCGGTGCCATTCCGGTTGTCGGTGAAGATATCGTGCAGTGGATCCGCGGTGACTACCTGATTTCTGGTATTACCCTGAACCGCTTCTTTGCTCTGCACGTTGTTGCGCTGCCTATCATTCTGCTGGCCTTGGTTGTACTGCACATTCTCGCCCTTCATGAAGTGGGGTCAAACAACCCCGACGGTGTTGATATCAAGAAGAACAAGGATGCCAATGGTGTGCCTCTGGACGGCGTTGCCTTCCACCCTTATTACACCGTGCACGATCTGACGGCGGTAGCGGTGTTCTTGTTTGTCTTCTGTAGCATCATCTTCTTCATGCCTGAAATGGGCGGTTATTTCATCGAGTTTGCGAACTTTGAAATCGCCAATGGCTTGAAGACGCCTGCGCACATCGCTCCAGTTTGGTACTTCACACCGTTTTACTCGGTGCTGCGTGCAGTTCCGGATAAGCTGTGGGGCTTCGTTGCATTCGGCGCGTCTGTAGCGATTCTGTTCCTGTTGCCTTGGCTTGATCGCAGCCCAGTGAAGTCGATTCGCTATAAAGGGCGGATCAGTAAGATTGCTATCGTACTGTTTGCGGCAGCCTTCCTGATTTTGGGTGTGCTGGGTGTTAAGGCGCCGACCGAAGGCCGTACTTTGCTGGCTCGAATCTGCTCAGTGATTTACTTTGCCTTCTTCCTGCTAATGCCTTTCTGGACGAAGTGGGAGGCGACTAAAGCTGAGCCGCCCCGGGTGACTGATGGCGGCATGGGCTTCTGGAAGAGCATGGGCGTTCTGCTGGTCGTTGCGTTGTTGACCATCGTTCCGCTGAAGGCGGTCGGTGCGGAGTCAGCGCATAACTGCGGCACCATGGATTGCGATGAAATTCAGACGGACGTTACCAACCTGCCGTCCTTGCAGCGTGGCGCCCAAACCTACATGAACTATTGTATGGGGTGCCACTCTCTGCAGTACGGGCGTTATCAGCGTACTGCCAACGACCTGAATATCCCCGAAGACTTGTTTGAGCAGTACCTTAAGTTCGATCAGTCGGCCAAAATCGGTGCATTGATGACCAATGCAATGGATGAGGCCGAAGCAAAGAAATGGTTTGGCGCTGCGCCACCGGATCTGACGCTGGTTGCGCGTGCGCGCAACCCCGACTGGCTTTACACCTACCTGCGCACTTTTCACGCTGACCCTTCACGTCCATACGGCGTGAATAACCGCGTGTTTAAAGATGTTGGTATGCCTCACGTTCTCGCTGAGCTGCAGGGTATGCCTGAGTGCGCACCGGGCCCGGTGCAAGCGGCCAATGGTGGTATACTGCGCGATCCGTTAACTGGTGAAGATGTGCTTTTCGATGAGAACGGTAATGCACTGAATCCATGTGGCAGTTTCACCTACGCTACTGAAGGGGCTTTGACTCCGGAAGAGTATGATGCCGTTATCTACGACTTGGTGAACTTCCTCGAGTACATGGGAGAGCCTATACAAGCGAAACGTAAGCGCATCGGCGTTTATGTGCTGGCGTTTATTGCGCTGTTCTTCGTCTTTGCTTACCTGCTTAACCGCGAGTACTGGAAAGACGTGCACTGATGTAAACCTGCTAATAGCTGGGTTTTATGGACGGGCGGCCTCAAATTGAGGTCTGCCCGTTTCTTGTCATATAGATTGATAGTTTGAGGTGAGTTCAATGGGCGTTGTTGCCAAGCGTTCTACAATGACATTCTTTTCTGATGCAGCCAGCCACTATAGCCACCGTGTGCGGATCGTATTGGCAGAAAAGGGTGTAACCGTCGATATTGTTGACGTTGATCCAAGCAACCTTCCAGAGGAAGTCGTAGAGCTCAACCCCTATGGTAGCTTGCCTACTTTAGTGGATCGCGATTTGGCACTGTATGAGTCAAAAGTGATGATGGAATACCTCGACGAGCGTTTTCCTCACCCCCCCTTACTGCCGGTATACCCAGTAGCCCGTGGAGAGAGCCGCCAGTACATCTACCGCATTGAGCGCGACTGGTGTCGTCTGGTCGATGAAATTCAGAACGGAAGTCAAAAAGCACAGGATAAAGCGCGCAAAGAGCTGCGTGACAGCCTGCTGACGATCGCACCGATTTTCGCGGAAAAGCCATTCTTTATGAATGAAGAGTTCACATTGGTGGACTGCTGTTTAGCTCCGATTCTATGGCGATTGGAGCTGCTGGGCGTGGAAATTCCTCAGACTCGTCAGTCCAAGCCATTGTTGGAATACATGGTTCGCCTTTTTGAGCGTCCCTCATTCCAGGAGAGCCTGACCCAGAAAGAGCGTGAAATGCGCGGCGAAAACAGCGCGGCTTAATCACTATGGCAATGAACTCCAGCCGGCCTTATATGATCCGAGCGATCTATGAATGGGTTGTCGATAATGACTGCACTCCCTACATTCTGGTAAATGCCATGATGGAGGGGGTGGAGGTGCCCCAGCAGTTTGTGCAAGACGGTCAGATCGTTCTTAATATCTCTCCGTCCGCAGTTGTTGGTCTTGATGTCGGAAACGACGAGCTGGGTTTTCGGGGTCGGTTTGGCGGTGTTGCGCAAGATATCCGCGTGCCAGTTGCGGCTGTGCTTGGAATTTACGCCAGGGAAAATGGCCAGGGCATGCTGTTTGATGCCGACGAGCCGCCGACAATACCGCCGGATGGGGCGGGCTCCGACGCGACGTCGGGAAGTAAGCCTCAGCCGGGGCGGCCAAGCCTGAAAGTGGTCAAGTAGCAGTCGTGGCTCGAATCCTCGGGCTACTTACCTCCCTAGTAGTATTCAAATACCCTTACCACTTTTTGCACGCCTTTTGTTTCACTGGTCACGCGCGCCGCGATATCTGATTCGCTCTTTGATACTAAGCCCATCAAATAGACGACGCCCTTTTCGGTAACGACCTTGATGCGCGATGCGTCCAGCTGTTCGTTGAGGGATAAGCGGCTTTTGACTTTGGTGCTCAGCCAGCTGTCATTGCTGCGTGTGAGCATGCTGCTGGCTTCGCCAATGCTGAGTTCGTTGTGCACCTTTCGCACTTTTTTGAGCTTGTCAGCAACGGCGGCGGCTTGCTGTTTTAGCTCGGCGTTGGCCACTTGTCCTGTGAGCAACACAATGCCGTTGTGACTGGTGACGTTAATGTGTGCGTCCTCGAGCCCCGGGCGGGTTTTGCGGATATTGACGGTGGCTTTGGTTTCAATAATTTGGTCGTCAATATAGCTGCCAAGGCTGCGGCTACCGGGGTCTTCCTGTATCGGTGCGTCGTTTGTAGCGGTGAGTATCTGCGTGCAGGAAGCAAGACTCAGGGACAAAGCTAGCGCCTGCAAGGTGCGAAGGTAAGTATTCATATCAATAGCTTCCAAATAGTTGGCTGTCGATGAGCTCGCATATTGCGTGAACAGCAACAAGCTGCATTTCTGTTAGGCGGGCGGCATTGTCCACGGGAAAGACCAGCTCAATATCATCGGCTTGCAGCAGCGCGCTAGCGTCACTGGCATCTGGGCCCGAGAGGCCGATTACGCGCATTTCGCGTTCGTGTGCAGCCTGAATGCAGCGCAGCGTATTCGCACTGCCGCCCTGATAGCAGATGAAGAGGCAGTCACCGCGATGACCTAATGCCCGGATCTGATTGGCAAATATATCGTTGTACCCTGACTGGGATGCGATTGCCGTGGCAGTCGCTGAATCCGTCGTTAGCGCCATCGCCGGAAGCGCTGGGCGCTCATGCTGAAAATGGTTGAGCAGGTTGGTAACAAGATGTTGGGCGATTAAGCCCTGAGTGCCCTCGCCACAACAGATAACTTTGTTCTCGCTGAGCATGGACTCGACGATACCTTCACTGGCTTTCGCAATACCTTCACCAAGTGCTTCCATGGTATACATGCAGCTCTCTATGTGGCGGTGAAACAGGTCTACCACGTGTTCTGATTGATCCACAGTGCGGAATCCTTATAGCTGAAAGGCGTTAGGTAGCCAGTGTAGTTGGAATTCGCCTTGTTGCTCCGATGCTTCAATGACATCGAAACGGCAGGGAAGTTCGCACTGGCTGTGGGTTGCTAGGTAGAGTGAGGCCGTTTGGATAATGCGCTGTTGCTTGTGTCGGTCGACCGATTCCGCACCTCCGCCGAAGCGACGGTTATTGCGCAAGCGGACCTCCACAAACACCAGTGTTTCTCCGTCCTTAGCAATAATGTCGATCTCTCCAAAGCGGCTACGAAAATTTTGCTGGACGATGATAAGGCCTTGTTTGCGCAGAAAGTCGCAGGCTGAACGCTCGGCGTTATCGCCTTTTTGCTTGCGGTTAAACAAGTTTATTCCTGGCTTGATGCATCGATGACCGCGACACCCCCGCGAATTTCCGCCAGTGTGAGTTCGCGCTCTATTTGGCCCAAGGCATTCAAGGTGAGTGTGCCCGTTTCGCCGAATACTTGCCCACTGCCTGTGCGTAATTGATTAATACGCATATGCAAACGGAAGCTGTCTACGCCCAGGGCATACATCCGTTGAAAGGCATCGCTGCGAGCAAAGTGCGCATTAATGGCTTGGCGTATGGCGGAGTCACTGTTGAATACCCAGGGGATATCGACAAAGTGAATACCGTTGATGTCCTGGTCCCGGGAGCGGTCAGTATTGCCGCGGTAGATATGTGATGTCGCGTAGACCGGTAGGTCGCCCGCATAGTGGTAGGCCAGAAGCGGCTTCACGGCGCGGCCTTCGTTCGGGCGAGCCACCAAGAAAATCATGTCGGCATCGCTGCGGCGATACGGTTCGAAGTAAGGGGGCATGCCAATAATTTGTTGCAGTCGACGTCGACGCTGTTCACTTTGGTCGATATGAAGCAGTTGTTTTATGCGCTTGGAATAGTCGTTGGATTTAGCGTTGAAGTTGGTACTGTCGCTAATGTAGCCGCCGGCTTGTTGCCAGCGCTGGGCGAAGGCCTGTGCCACCTTGCTGCCCCAGTTGCCCTCTGGGGTGATGATCATCGCTCGTTGTAGGCCTTTATTGCGCGCAATATCCGCAATCTGCTCTGCTTCATCTTGCGGGTTAAGGCCGAATTGATAGAGGCCGCTGGGGAATTGATCCCCCTCGATACGGTTGAGCGCCAGGGTGGGGATCGGCATCATTTTGGGGTGCTGACTAATCAGCTCGTCGAGTTTTTCCTTGCGCAGAGGGCCGATAGCCAATTCGCAGCCGTCGCTAATGGCTTGATCGAGCAGCCGATTGATGTCGCCGCTCCCGCTATCGTAGAGAATAATTTCCGGGGTCCTGGCCTGGTTTTCCTGCGCCTGCATGTAGGCGGCGATAAAGCCGTCGCGTATGGCCTTGCCATAACTGGCAAAGCGCCCGGTGAATGGCAGGATGAGAGCGAGTTTCGTGGGCTGGTCAACAATTAGGCTGTCGAGTTGATCCAGGCCGCCGGGTAGTGGGTGGCGACCGGGGTGGTTGGGCCAGCGTGCCAGCCACGTATCGCGCTGGCGAATCTGCGCTTCAATATCGCCCTGATTGTCTTTGGCAACCGAGGCAAGCTCGAGCCAGCCGAGATAGTCGCGGTTGCTGGCGCTGTCGAGCTTGTCGAGCAGTACGGACGTTGGAATCTGCATCAGCGATTGCCAAATAGCATCGCGGTTTTGCTCCTGCTGACTGCGGGTGAGCAGGGGATCGATAAATATCCATTCCCGCACGGCGGCAAGGTGGTCGCCCTCAATGGCAAACAGCGACGCCCTAAGCTGGCTGAATTGCAGTTGGCGCCGAAGGGGGGCTTCCAGCATTGCCTGCTCAATTAATGGGTCTGACAGCTGGATCAGCGCCTCGCTAAACTCCGCGTGCGCGCGGTGAATTCGCGCTCTGACAAGCGCCAGGCGAAGTGCCTGATTCGGTGTTAATTCCGGTGCGACCAAATCTCGTACGGTGTCGTCCGCGCGCCCCATCTCTCCGTCTCTAAGAAGCACTTCGGCCGCGCGCAGTTGAAGCTCCTGCGCGGCTTCTGGGTCCAGACTCATGGCTTGTTGCAGCCACAATTCAACATCTTCGGATTTCGCCGTGGCAGGGTTAAACTCGAGTACTTGCCGGTTTATCGGGGTGCTGGGGCGCTGGCGAATCTCATCATAGCTTGTCAGGGGTTCCTGCTGCGTAGCGGTTGGCGAACTCGGTGCGCTGGAACAGGCAGCGAGTGCTGCGCCAATGATCGCGAGCGCGAAAAATCTTGTCTTCATCATTATGCCGTTGTTAGTCTTCGCCAGCTGGTTCATTAGAGGATAGTCCTTTTGGAGTCGACTCCCACGCTTTTCGTCGTTGCCACACCTCTCGGGAATCTCGCCGATATGGTACCCCGAGGGCTGGAAGTCCTACAATCGGTAGATCGGATTGCGGCGGAGGATACGCGCCGCAGCGCCCCTTTATTGGCGCATTTCGGTATTACTACCCCTATGATCGCCTACCATGACCACAGCGGCAGCAAGGATACTGAGCGCTTGCTCGATATTCTGCGCAGCGGCGGTAGTATCGCGCTCATTTCTGATGCCGGTACGCCGCTGATCTCAGACCCCGGTTATCGCCTTGTCGATGCAGTGTTGGCAGAGGGGTTTCGGGTATCGCCCATTCCCGGAGCAAGCGCTCTGATAGCGGCCCTGTCGGTCGCAGGTTTGCCGTCAGACCGTTTTACATTTGAAGGGTTTATGCCCGCCAAAGAGCAGGCCCGCCGCAAGCAGCTGGACGCCCTCAAAGCAGAACCTCGCACCATGATATTTTATGAGGCTCCCCATCGGTTGCTGGATTGTGTGCGGGATATAGCGCGGTGCTTTGGCGGTGATCGTGTGGTGGTGTTGGCGAGGGAGCTCACTAAATTGTATGAGACGGTGGCAAGGCTGCCGGCTGATGAATTGGCTGCGTGGGTGGCTGGCGATCGCAATCAGCAGCGGGGTGAGTGTGTGCTGTTGGTGGCTGGGTATCAGGCGAAGGAAGGTGACCTTAGTCCGGAGGTGGTGCGCTGCTTCGATATACTTCGCAGCGAACTGCCGATGAAGCAGGCCGCTTCGATAGCGGCGAAGCTTACCGGTGTTAAGAAAAACCGTCTTTATCAATACGGATTAGAGCAACCCCTAAAAAAATAGCCGCTCGGGCTTGTGTCTTTTTAAAGTACTGGTTATTCTTACAGTTGAGTCGGCTGGGCGGCCGCTCTGCGCGCAAGCGTGGGGAGGAAAGTCCGGGCTCCATAGGGTAAAGCGCCAGGTAACGCCTGGGGGGCGAGAGCCTACGGAAAGTGCAGCAGAAAATATACCGCCTACGTAGCTTCGGCTGCCGGTAAGGTTGAAATGGTGCGGTAAGAGCGCACCGCGCGACTGGCAACAGTTCGTGGCATGGTAAACCCCGCTTGGAGCAAGGCCAAATAGGAATCCTACGCTGCGACCCGCAGTGGATTCGGGTAGGCTGCTTGAGGTTTGCGGTGACGCAGGCCCCAGATGAATGGTCGTCCACGACAGAACCCGGCTTATAGGCCGACTCATTTTTCTTCTCTTCTGATTATTTCTCCGATAACGAGCTACCTACTTAAGGATTTACTTTAAGTAGCGTTTTTATGTGCTTGTTTTTCATGTCTTAGTTTTCTTTGTTTTTGCAAGTTCCGCGATTTTGCCTGCCATTTCACAACATATTTGCGAAAAATCCCTGCGTTTTGCGGTGCGTCTTCCTTGACATAAATGCTGCACAGTTCATATAGTGTCGCGTAGTGGTGAAAAGTGGCATTTTGTGGGTTTAGGTGGTGTGAAAGTGGATTCTGAAGGGATAAAGGTGGGCTAGCGTGTTTATCGGCAGCTACGCAATCACAATGGATGCAAAGGGGCGCATGGCGATTCCAGCCAAAGTGCGCGATGCCCTGTCGTCCGTGTGTGAGGGGCGTTTGGTTGTCACTGCTCATACAGAAGAGCGCTGCCTGTTGGTCTACCCCGAGCCCCAATGGCTGGATTTACAGCCAAAAATTGAGGCCTTGCCCAATATCCATCGCAAGGCCAGACGTATGCAGCGCTTGTTGCTTGGTTATGCCACGCCGCTTGAGCTTGATGGCAATGGCCGCGTGTTATTGCCACAGACCCTGCGTGACTACGCAAATTTAGAAAAGAAATTGATGCTTATCGGGCAGGGGAAAAAATTAGAGCTTTGGAGTGAGTCGGGCTGGAACCAGGAGCTCGATACCGGCGATGACGATGAGTCGATGCCGGAAGAAATGCTGTCGCTGTCACTTTAAGGGGGCGCTTTGGAACAGCATCTGACGGTACTGCGCAACGAGGCGGTTTCGGCACTCATGGGGCCAAGTGATGGCTGCTATGTGGACGGAACGTTTGGGCGTGGCGGCCACAGCCGGTTAATCCTGGAAAGCCTGGGCGAAGCGGGGCTGCTAATGGGGATCGATAAAGATCCTCGTGCCTGTGAATCTGGCGCTGCCTTAATGGCTGAAGATCAGCGTTTCCAGATGCGCAAAGGTTCATTTGCTGAGCTGGATGAATTGCTGGAGTGTGCCGGTTGGCGCGAGGGTGTCGACGGCGTGCTGCTTGATCTTGGCGTCTCGTCGCCGCAGCTGGATGAAGCTGAACGCGGCTTTAGTTTTCTGCGCGACGGCGACCTCGATATGCGCATGGATACCGAGTCAGGCCAGAGTGCAGCGCGGTGGTTGGCTGAGGCGGAAGAGAGCGATATCGCGCGGGTGCTCAAAGTCTATGGCGAAGAGCGCTTTGCCAAGCGTATCGCGCGAGCGATTGTTGAGGCCAGAGCGGAACAGCCAATAACAAGAACGCTGCAGTTGGCGAAAATTGTGGCGGAGGCGAACCCCTCTTGGGAGAAGCACAAGCACCCAGCAACGCGAGCGTTTCAGGCGATACGTATATACATCAATAACGAATTGGGCGACCTAGAGCGACTGCTAGAAAAAGTTGTTGAGCGCCTGAGGCCCGGCGGTCGGTTGGTTGTTATCAGTTTCCACTCGCTGGAAGACCGCATTGTAAAGCGTTTTATGCGTCGACAAGCCCAGGGCGAGTCGGTGCCGGCGTATTTGCCTGTTACCGATGATCAGGTTGGGCGGACGATGCGACTGGTCGGTAAAGCAGTGAAGCCGAGTGAGCAAGAGGTGGCAGCGAACCCCAGAGCGCGCAGCGCGGTGATGCGAGTTGCTGAAAAACTGGGGGAGCGCTAGGTGGCGGCCGCTGGCAAGCCGAAAAAAAAGCAGCGTGAGAATGCTGAGGTTGCGCCTTTTGGCGGGTTTTGGGTGCCGCTGCTGTTTGTTCTGGTTTTGGTGTCAGCGTTGGCGCTGATTCAAAGCTCGCACAAATCGCGCAAGTTATTTAGTGAACTACAAGATTTGCGACGCGACGCTATGCAGTTAGATGAAGAGTGGGGGCGTCTGTTGTTGGAGCAGAGCACATGGGCGTCGCCCGATAGAGTGCAGAGTCTGGCTGAAGATAAATTAAAAATGAAAGCGCCTGATATGCGTGAGGTAGAAATGGTTAGGGGTTATGGCAAAGCAGGTTAAAGCACCGATATCGCCTTGGCGGTTTCGCGTTGTTGTGGCCGGCCTGCTGGTGCTGGCTGCCATGCTGCTTGCGCGCACCCTGACCTTGCAGGTGCTTGATGTTGATCGCGGCTATGAGTTCCTACAGGGGCAGGGTAATGCCAGGACGATTCGCAGCGAAGTCATTCCCGCGCACCGTGGCATGATCTCGGACCGCAATGGCGAACCGCTGGCGGTTAGCACACCGGTAGCGTCAATTTGGGCAAACCCCAGAGAGCTGGGCAAACAGAAAGACGCCTGGCCGAAGCTGGCGCGTGCACTGTCGATGTCGGTAGCAGAATTGTCCAGAAAAATGGAGCGTTACAGCAATAGCCAGTTTATGTACCTGCGCCGCCATCTCGCACCGCAAGACGCGAAAGCTATCCTCGCATTAAAAGTGCCGGGGGTTTACCTGCAGCGCGAATACCGGCGGTTTTATCCCGCGGGTGAGGTCACGGCACATTTACTGGGTTTTACGAATATCGATGACCGAGGTCAGGAAGGCTTAGAGTTGGCCTATGACGAATGGCTCAACGGCGAGCCCGGCCGCAAGCGAGTATTAAAAGATCTGTATGGCAATATTATTAGGGAGATCGATGCCGGGAAGGAGGCGAGCCCCGGAAAGAGCCTCCAGCTCAGCATAGATTTACGCTTGCAGTACTTGGCCTACCGAGAATTAAAAGCAGCACTTAAACGAACCGGCGCTAAAGCCGGTTCGGTCGTTATTCTCGATAGTAAGAGCGGTGAAGTGTTAGCGATGGTGAATCAACCCTCGTACAACCCGAATAACCGCAGTCAGCTTAATCCGAGCGCGTTGCGCAATCGCGCTGTTATCGACATGTTTGAACCGGGTTCAACGGTGAAGCCGATGACATTGGTCGCTGCACTCGAGAGTGGCCGCTATCAGCCGGATACCGAAATAAACACCCACCCCGGTTATATCAAGGTGGGGCCTAAGCTACTTGAAGATCATCGCAACTACGGCGTGCTGACCGTAGCGGAAGTATTGAAAAAATCCAGCCAAGTTGGCACTACCAAAATTGCACTGTCGCTGGACGAGCAAGAAGTGTGGCGTGTTTTTCAGCGATTCGGCTTTGGCCGTGATACCGGCTCCGGGTTTCCCGGGGAGAGCAGCGGAGTATTGCCTAACCGTCCGAATTGGCGAGCGATCGAACGGGCGACATTGTCCTTTGGTTATGGCATGACGGTTACCAACCTCCAGCTCGCTCAAGCTTATTCCGTATTTGCGAACCACGGCGTGTTTCAGCCGGTGAGTATGCTGAAGCGTCAGGAGCCCGCCGAGCACCGGCAGGTGATTGCTCCGAAAGTCGCCCGCCAGGTGGTTGATATGCTGGAGCTGGTTACTCAGCCTGGCGGCACAGCCACGCGAGCCCGCGTAGCGGCATACCGCGTTGGAGGAAAGACTGGAACATCGCACAAAGCCGTTGCTGGTGGCTATGCGGAAGACCGCTATTTTTCGCTGTTTGCCGGCGTGGCGCCGGCCAGTGACCCGCGCATTGTTGCAGTCGTGACGATTGATGAGCCGGAAGGTGATTATTTTGGCGGGCTAGTGGCTGCGCCGGTATTTTCCAGTGTCGTTGCCGACGCGCTGCGCTTGATGAATATTGCGCCGGATGATGTTGAGCCTGAAGCTGAAGGCGAAGACCGGGGGGATGCCGCCGCATGACCTCTTTAGCCCGCTATAGCAAGCCGAGTGAGCGCAGCCTGGGTGATTTACTGCCTGGTGTCAGTGCCGATGTGGCGGCAATTCCCGTGGCTGGCCTGTGCCTGGATAGCCGAAAAATTAAGCCGGGCCAGGTTTTTCTGGCATTAAAAGGCCATGCTCACGATGGTCGTGACCATATCAATGCGGCCGTCGCGGCAGGTGCCGTTGCGGTTATTGCCGATGCCCCGTGTGACACTTCGGCATGGTCGTTGCCGGTGTTGCCCGTTGACCAGCTAGCTGAGCGCGTTAGTGAAATTGCCGGTAAGTACTTTGCTCACCCTTCACAGACTATGCGCCTGATAGGTATAACGGGCACCAATGGCAAAACAAGCTGCAGTTGGATGTTGGCGCAACTGCTTGAGGCCATGGGTGAGCCCTGCGGGATCGTCGGTACCTTGGGCAATGGTCGTCTGGGCGACTTGAAACCAGCCGGAAATACCACGCCCGACGCGGTATCCATACAGGCGCTGCTAGCCAGTTGGTGTGAGGGCGGTGCGCGCTGGGCCTCTATGGAAGTGTCCTCTCACGGCTTGGCGCAACACCGCGTTGAAGCGCTGCATTTCGACGCGGCGATATTTACCAATTTAAGCCAAGATCATCTCGATTATCACGGCAGCATGGCGGCGTACGCTGCGGCGAAGGCCCGGTTGTTTAATTGGCCAAATCTGGGGCTGGCGGTCATCAATCGCGACGACGAATTTGGTCGTCAATTGATAGCCAGTGCAGCGGCGTCGCAGATAATTGATTACAGCCTGAGTGATGCCGCTGCGCAGATCTATGTTGAGCGGCTGGCAAGCGATATTTCCGGCAGCCGAGCCGTGCTGCACAGCCCCTGGGGGCGGATCGATATTGATACGCCGTTGTTGGGCGACTTCAATTTGGCCAACCTGGCAGCCGCATGCGGTGTGTTGCTCGCTCGAGGCGTTGCTCCACAGCAGATTGCCAATGTATTGGAGGCTCTGCAGCCAGTGCCGGGCCGAATGCAGTGCTTGCGCAGTGAAGACGGGGTGCTGGTTGTGATCGACTACGCCCATACCGAAGATGCCTTGACGAAGGTGCTCGATAGCTTGCGCCCGGTATGCAGTGGCCAGCTGTTTTGCGTGTTTGGTTGCGGTGGCGAGCGAGACCGTGGCAAGCGCCCGTTGATGGGACGCGCAGCCGCCGCTGGGGCTGATCGCCTTTTTGTTACTAGCGACAACCCTCGCAGCGAGGCGCCAAAAGACATTATCGATGATATCTGCGCTGGTATTTCTGACCTTAGTGGCGTTGAGGCAGAGGTTGATCGCGAGCGTGCCATATTGGCAGCGATTACCGGTGCCCAGCCGGGTGATGTGGTGCTTATAGCCGGGAAAGGCCACGAGCAAAGCCAGGATATAGGTGGCCAACAGCTTCCCTTTAGCGACCTAGCGGTGGCCCATCGGGCTATCGGTCGCAGGGAGGCAATATGATTCAGCCAATGTCGCTGTCGACAATCGCCGCACTTTGTCAGGGGCGCGTTTACGGCGAGGATGTAGCAGTGTCTTCGGTGGAGATCGATAGCCGCCGTAGCCGTGACCAAAGTCTTTTTGTCGCGTTGCCGGGTAAGCACGTTGATGGTCACAACTTCATTGACGCAGCGGCGGAAAATGGCGCGGCTGCAGCGCTTGTGAATGCAGTGAGTGAACGCCTGCCCTGCGTTCAAGTTGAAGACAGCTATGCCGCTATTGGCGCAATTGCCCGAGAGAATCGCCGACAATACTGCGGAGCGTTGGTCGCGCTGACTGGCAGCAGCGGCAAGACATCAACCAAAGAAATATTGGCGGCGCTGTTGAGCGTGCGTGGCAATGTGTTGGCAACGGCGGGCAATTACAACAATGAACTGGGTGTTCCCCTTACGTTGCTGCGACTGAGCGCTGAGCACGATTTTGCGGTGATTGAGATGGGCGCCGCCAAGGCTGGCGACATTCGCTACCTGTGCGACTTTGCTCGCCCTCGTGTCGCGATTTTGACCAACGCACAGCCGGCACATATTGAAGGCTTTGGCTCGCTGGATGGTGTGGCAAACACCAAGGGCGAAATATTTGACGCCCTTCCGGCTGATGGCCTGGCGGTCATTAACGCCGACGATCAGTACTGCTCGCGCTGGCAAGACAGGGCCGCGCATTGCCGACGGGTCACGTTTAGCGTCGAGTCTGCGTCGGCAGATATTTACGCCAGCGATATTCAGTTGCAGGCAGGGAAGTCGCTATTCACCTTGCACTGTCCGGAGGGCAGCGTAGCGGTCGAGTTGCCCCTGCCGGGTCGCCATATGGTTGCCAATGCCCTGGCCGCGGCGGCGGCCGCGTTAGCGCTGGGCGTTGAACTTGGGCAATTGCTCGAGGGATTCCGGCTGGTACGAAATGCCAAAGGCCGGCTGTCGCGGGAAACAATTGCAGGTGTCACGCTTATCGACGACAGCTACAACGCCAACCCTGGCTCCGTGCGAGCGGCGATTGATGTTCTGGCCAATGAGCCAGGGCAGCGGGCGCTGGTGCTTGGCACTATGGCTGAGCTGGGAGAGAACGCCGCTGACCAGCACCTGCGAATTGCCGAGTACGCCGCGAAAGCGGGTATCGAGCGTTTCATTGTCGTTGGCGAATATGCTAATGCGATGGCGGCGTGCTTTGGCGAGGGCGCGCGCGCTTATGGCGATAATTCAGCGCTGCTATCGCAGCTGGCTGATGACACACAGGGCATTGATGCCGTGCTAATTAAAGGATCCCGCAGCGCCGCAATGGAGGCCGTGGTGCAGGTATTACAACAACAATTGTCCAAGGGGGACAGCTGACATGCTGTTACTGTTATCAGAATACCTGAGCCAGCATATTAGCGGATTTGCGGTTTTCCAATATCTTAGTTTTCGCGGCATTCTCGGGGTGTTAACCGCTTTGGCTATTTCGTTGTTAGTCGGGCCGGCGATGATCCGCAAGTTGAACTTCTATCAAATTGGTCAGGCCATTCGCGATGATGGCCCGAAGTCCCACTTGAGTAAATCCGGGACTCCGACCATGGGCGGCGCCTTAATTCTGGTCGCGATATTTACCAGTACCTTGCTGTGGGCCGACCTGCGCAACCCCTTCGTGTGGACCGTATTGATCGTCACCTTTATTTTCGGCGCGGTGGGCTGGGTTGATGACTACCGCAAGGTTATCGAGCGCAACCCCCGCGGACTGCCCGCGCGGTGGAAATACTTCTGGCAAAGTGTTGCGGGCATTGGTGCGTCGGTTTTCTTGTATATCACCGCAGACAGCCCCGTCGACACTACGCTGTACTTCCCGTTCTTTAAAAATCTCAGCTGGCAAATGGGGCCGCTGTTTATGGTGCTGTGTTACTTCGTGATCGTTGGCGCCAGCAACGCGGTGAACCTGACTGATGGCCTAGATGGCTTGGCGATTCTGCCCACGGTATTGGTGGGCGCAGCGCTGGGCTTGATCGCCTACCTTACCGGGCACGTGAAGTTTGCCGAATACCTGCATATTCCTTACGTCGCGGGCGCAGGGGAGCTCATTGTGATATGCGGCGCCCTGGCTGGCGCCGGGCTCGGTTTCTTGTGGTTTAACACCTATCCCGCGCAAGTTTTTATGGGTGATGTGGGCGCCCTGGCTCTGGGGGCAACCCTGGGTTGTATTGCGGTGATTACCCGCCATGAGATCGTGTTTTTCATCATGGGCGGCATTTTTGTATTGGAAACGGTGTCGGTCATTTTGCAGGTTGCATCGTTCAAGCTGACGGGACGGCGCATTTTCCGTATGGCGCCTATCCATCATCACTTTGAATTAAAGGGGTGGCCTGAACCGCGGGTAATTGTACGTTTTTGGATCATTACGGTGATGCTGGTGCTGTTTGGCCTGGCAACGTTGAAACTACGGTAATAAGAGAGTCAAGGTGAGCGTAATAGCGTCGGACAATAAACGCGTCATTGTGGGGGTCGGAGCCACCGGGCTTTCTGTTGCCCGCTATTTGAGCGCGCGTGGCTTGCCCTTCACTGTTGCCGACAGTCGAGAGCAACCGGCAGGGCTCGATGCCTTTCGCCAGGCGTTCCCCGATGTTGAGCTGCAGCTCGGCCCCTTCTCTGAAGACCAGTTTATCGGCGCCAGCGAACTGCTGGTGAACCCGGGTATCCCGTTGAGCGAGCCAGCGATTGCAGCGGCCTCGGCGGCGGGCGTTCGCGTCAGCGGTGACATTGATTTATTTCACCAAGCGGCGAGTGTGCCGATTGTGGCAATCACCGGATCTAATGGGAAAAGTACGGTCACCACGCTGGTGGGCTTAATGGCTGAGCGGGCCGGCATTCGCGTTGCGGTCGGCGGGAACCTGGGTATGCCTGCTCTGGAGTTGTTGGACGACGATGTCCAGCTGTATGTATTGGAGCTCTCATCCTTCCAGCTAGAGCGCTGTGCAATGCTTGGTGCAGAGGTGGCGACAGTGCTGAATATCAGTGCTGATCATTTAGACCACCACGGCAGCATGCTCAACTATCACCAAGCGAAACACCGAATTTTTCAAGGCTGCAAAAAAGCCGTTGTCAATGCTGATCAGTCACTCACGCAGCCCCTAGTGCCCGACGATGTCGAAGTATGGAGCTTTTCGCTGGGCCACTCAGATTTTCGGCGCTTTGGCGTTTTGGAGCAGCCGGGCGGACGCTACTTGGCACTGGCGCGTGAGCCGCTAATGGCGGCAAGTGAATTGCGCATAGCGGGGCGCCATAACCTGAGCAATGCATTGGCGGCACTGGCCATAGGCGCCGCAGCAGGAATTGATACACCGGTAATGCTTGACGCCTTGCGAGAATTTTCGGGTCTGCCGCACCGCTGTGAGTTTGTGGCAGAGATCGATGGCGTGCGTTTTTACAATGACTCGAAAGGCACCAATGTCGGGGCATCGGTCTCGGCAATAGAAGGCTTAGCTGAGAGTGGAAAAATCGTATTGATTGCCGGTGGTTTGGCCAAGGGCGGGGAGTTTTCGCCGCTGGCTGAAGCCATGCGCAGAAGCGGCCGAGCGGCAGTGGTGATTGGCGAGGCGGCCGCCGCGATCGAAGCCTGTCTCGCAGAGCACGTACCTTGTCGACGCGAGCAGAGTATGGCGGCTGCTGTGCAAGGCGCGTTTGCCTTTGCTCAAGCTGGAGACGTTGTACTTCTCTCTCCGGCCTGTGCAAGTTTCGACATGTTCCGCAGCTACAGCGATCGCGGCGAACAGTTTAGTGCCGCCGTGCGGGAGCTTGCCCATGGTTAAGCCCCTGATGATTTGGCAGGAAGTTCAGCAAATAGATCGGCACTTGCAGCTGCTGTTATTGGCATTGCTGGCCGTGGGCTTTGTTGCGATGACCTCGGCATCGGTGGAGCATGCCGCGAGTCGCTATGGCGACACGTTCTTCTTCGCTAAGCGCTACGGCATGCATTTTACGTTGGCGCTGGCATTGAGTGCGGTGATGTATCTCACCCCTATCGATTTTTGGGAGAAAACCGGTTGGTTGTGGTTGCTGATTGGCTTCTTGTTGTTGGCGCTGGTGCTGGTGCCGGGCGTAGGGCGTGAAGTAAACGGCAGTCGCCGCTGGTTGGCGGTGGGGCCATTGACGCTACAGGCCTCGGAATTTGTGAAGCTCTTTGTCATCTTTTATTTGGCGGGCTACCTGGTTCGTCGCGGCGATGAAGTGAAGGAACGGTGGTCTGGGTTTATCAAGCCGATGGCCGTGCTATTTGCGCTGACGCTGTTACTGATGTTGGAGCCGGATTTTGGTGCCACGGTGGTAACTGCCGGCACTGCCTTTGTCATGATTTTCTTGGGCGGCGTGAAACTTGGTCAGTTTTTACTGGTCATTCTTGGCTGCGTTGCGGGCGCCGTTGCGCTGGTGATTTTTGAGCCCTATCGGATGAAACGTTTAACAGCATTTACCGATCCTTGGGCGGACCAATTCAATAGTGGCTATCAGCTCACTCAGTCATTGATTGCTTTCGGTCGTGGCGAGCTGACGGGCGTTGGTTTTGGCAACAGCGTACAGAAGCTGTTTTACCTTCCCGAGGCGCACACGGATTTTGTGTTCGCAATTTTTGCCGAGGAGTTCGGGTTTATCGGCACCTTGGTCATTCTGGGGCTCTTTGTTGGGTTGGTGGGACGTATCTTGGCGATTGGGCGGCATGCGGAGCTTACCAGTAGGTGTTTTCATGCGTTCGTTGCCTACGGTGTGGCGATGATGATCAGCGCCCAGGCATTTATCAATATGGGAGTGAATACCGGCTTGTTACCGACCAAGGGCCTGACCCTGCCCTTCTTTAGTTACGGTGGTAGCAGCTTGATGGTGTGTATGGCCATGGTGGCATTAGTTGCGCGAATAGAACGTGAATGCAGGGGGGAGCATGGCCGATAAACCCTGTGTACTTATTATGGCGGGCGGCACCGGCGGGCATGTTTTTCCGGCGTTATCGGTGGCCGGGGTATTGTCCGAGCGCGGTGTTGATGTGCATTGGCTGGGTACTGCTGCCGGTATTGAGGCGCGCCTGGTCCCTGCTGCGAATATTCCTTTGCATTGTTTAAATATGGCGGGCGTGCGCGGTAAGAACCCGATTTTTCGCATTGCTGCCTTGTTTAAGGCGGGGACTGCGGTGCTGCAAAGCATGAGGCTACTGCGTAAGATCAAGCCGTTTTGCGTTATTGGCTTGGGGGGCTATGCCTCGGGGCCTGGCGGATTGGCCGCAAAAATTCTGGGTATTCCGGTATTGATACACGAGCAAAACGCCGTCGCCGGCACCACTAACCGGGTGTTGGCGAAGCTCGCGCGGCGCTGCCTGACCGGTTACCCAATTGCACTTGGCGGTGCGAAAAGCTGCTATATCGGTAACCCCGTGCGCGCCGAAATCGCCAATATTGCTGCACCGGAGCAGCGTTTATCCGGCCGTGACCAAGGCTTGCGAGTGCTTGTGCTGGGAGGCAGCTTGGGCGCGAAGGCCATCAATGATTGCATGGTCAATGTGTGGCCATTGCTGTCAGGGCTCACCGGGGTGCAACTGTGGCATCAGACTGGTCGCGCTCACGAGAGTGTGGTGCGGGAGGCCTACCAAGCCATCGGCGCCGAGGTGCGCGCTGACGCCTTTATTGATGATATGGCAGAGGCTTACAGCTGGGCTGATGTAGTGATATGCCGGGCGGGGGCGCTGACGGTAGCCGAGCTTGCCGCGGCAGGTTTGCCAGCCATTCTTATTCCGTTGCCGCATGCCATTGATGATCATCAGCGGGCCAATGCCCAGTGGTTTGTCGACGGTGGGGCAGGTGAAATCCTCGACCAAAAAGAGCTGACTCCCGAGGCCTTGGCGGCACGCTTAACTGACCTTGCGGCGCAGCCAGCCTTGCGTCTGAGCCAAGCTCAATCGGCGCGGGCCCTGGCCAAAACTGATGCTGCCGAGGTGGCTGCGGACTACTGTATGGAGTATGCCCATGGTCACTAAGCATCCTTTCATCGTTCCAGAGATGCGCCGCGTGAAGCGCATTCACTTCGTGGGTATTGGCGGCGCAGGAATGTGCGGTATCGCCGAGGTATTGCTGAATCTGGGTTACGTTGTTTCTGGCTCGGACTTAAAGGCATCGCCCAGCACGGCGCGGCTGCAGCGCCTGGGCGCCAGTATTGCTTTCGGTCATGAGGGTGAGCGCATTGCCGGTTGCGATGTTGTGGTTGTCTCGAGTGCGGTAAACAGCGACAACCCCGAAGTTATTGCCGCGCGCGAATTGCGTATTCCCGTTGTGCCTCGCGCGGAAATGTTGGCCGAGCTGATGCGTTATCGGCACGGCATTGCAGTTGCGGGTACCCATGGAAAAACGACGACAACCAGCCTGATTACCTCCATTTTCGCCGAAGCGGGCCTGGACCCGACATTTGTTATCGGTGGTTTGGTAAACAGTGCGGGTACCAACGCGGCGCTGGGCGAAAGCCGCTACCTGGTTGCCGAGGCCGATGAGAGTGATGCCTCGTTTTTGCATCTACAGCCCATGGTGTCGGTGGTGACCAATATTGAAGCCGACCACATGGATACCTACGACGGCGATTTTGGTCGCTTGAAGAAAACCTTTATCGAGTTTTTGCATAACCTGCCGTTTTACGGTGTGGCTGTGGTCTGCGTCGACGACCCGGTGATTCGTGAGTTGCTCCCCGAGATTGGTCGCCAAACGCTGACCTATGGCTTTTCGGAGGACGCGGATTTTCGTATTCAAGACGTCAAGCAGGACGGACTGAAGAGCCATTTCACCGTTGCGCGGCGCAGTGGCGAGGCCTTATCGCTGTGTATTGGGCAGCCCGGTATTCACAATGTACTCAACGCCACAGCGGCGGTGGCGGTGGCGAGCGACGAACGTTTGGCTGACGAGGCCATCTGTCGAGGCATTGCAAACTTTCAGGGTGTGGGGCGGCGCTTCCAGCGTTATGGCGAACAAGCACTCGCCGACGGCAGCTTTATGTTGGTCGATGACTACGGCCATCACCCCACCGAGGTCGCCGCCACTCTGGCCGCTGCGCGTCAGGCGTGGCCGGATCGGCGCCTAGTGATGCTGTATCAGCCTCACCGCTACACCCGTACTCGCGATCTTTACGAGGATTTCGTCAAGGTACTGGGCCGTGCCGATGCATTGGCGCTGTTGGATGTATATGCCGCCGGTGAGAATCCGATCCCCGGTGCCGACAGTCGCAGCCTGTGTCGCAGTATCCGCTTGCAGGGCGCGCTTGAGCCGCTGTTTATCGATGGGCCGGAGCGCGTTTTTGAACAGCTCAAGCCTCACTTGCGCCCCGGCGATGTGCTGTTGACGCAAGGTGCCGGCAATATCGGCGCCGTTGCGCAGCAACTGGCCAACCAGGATTGGACATAAGTAATGACGAAAGTAGTGCTCAACGACATTGTGCAGGCGACAGACGGAAGAGTCGCTGTGCTGCTGGGTGGCAACAGCGCGGAGCGTGAAGTCTCGCTGCGCAGTGGCGCGGCCGTTGCTGACGCGCTAGCCGCACAAGGTTTGGCGGTCACTAAGATTGATACCGCTGGCGATGGTTGGATGAGTGAGCTTGCGGCGTTCTCTCACTGTTTTTTGGCGCTACATGGCCCCGGTGGCGAGGATGGTACTGTTCAGGGCGCACTGGAGTGCCTGGGTGTGCGTTACACGGGCAGCGGCGTCATGGCCTCTGCGCTGGCAATGGACAAGTTGCGCTGCAAATTATTATGGCTGGGCTGCGGGCTTAGCACGCCGAAGTTTGTGGAATTGGACGAGCGCAGCAATTGGGCGGCGATCGCCAACGAGTTGGGTGAGGCCATTGTAAAGCCCGCCTGTGAAGGCTCGAGTATTGGCATGTCGAAGGCGTGTAATGCCAGCGAATTAGAGCAGGCGTGGCTTGCCGCAAAACCCTATGGGCGGGTGTTCGCTGAGCAGTGGGTAAGCGGTGGTGAATATACCGTGGCGATACTCGATGGCGAGGCCTTGCCTGCGATTCGTTTGGAAACTGATGCGGCGTTTTACGACTTCAATGCCAAGTATTTGTCGGATAGCACCCGCTATCACTGCCCAGCGGGACTGAACGATCACGATGAGGCGGCGTTACGTGACCTCGCGTTAAAGGCCTTCAACGCGGTTGGCTGTCGAGGTTGGGGGCGCGTTGATGTAATGCGTGGTGCCGACGGCCGTTTTTACTTGTTGGAAGTCAACACCGTACCGGGGATGACGGATCACAGTTTGGTGCCAATGGCCGCTAAACAAGCAGGCATGAATTTCGAGCAGTTGGTACTGCGGGTGCTGCACAGCAGCCTCGCCGGTGAGGCAGACGCGAATGGCCGCTAAGCAAAACCGCTTTAAAAGCTCGCGCAAAGAGGCAGAGCGCAGCAAGCGCGGCAATCGCCGTGAGTGGGGCCGAATAGCCAACCGACTGCTGTTGTTAGTTGCTGTGCTTGGCTTTGTTTACGGGGTGGAGCGGCTGTCCGCCAAGTTGGATGCCATACCAGTGGAGCGGGTGGTGTTTGCCGGTGACTTGCAGCGTGTGGATCGCGATGTGTTGGTTGAACGGGTTACTGGTCAGTTAGCGGTGGGATATATCGGCTTGGACCTCGAGGCTATTCAGGCCGAGCTTGAACAGGAGCCATGGGTATATCGCGCAGTGGTGGAGCGGCTTTGGCCGCGGGAATTGAAGATCACCATTGTTGAAGAAACCCCGATAGCCGTGTGGGGACGGGGCGGCTTGCTTAACCATCGAGGGCGGATTTTCGTTCCTCAGGATGGCAGTGATTACGGTGCAGACTTGCCGCGTTTAGATGGCCCGAAGGGCAGTGCGATAGAAATAATGCGGCAGTACCGGTTGATGAGTCAGTTGCTGGGTGATGAACAGCTCACCTTACAACACTTGGAAATGGATGCGCGAGGCAGCTGGACCGCCCGCATCGATGAGAATGTGGAGCTGGTGTTAGGGCGCCAGGAGCCACTGGAAAAATTACGGCGATTTCTGTGGGTTTACCGCAAGTATTTAGCGGCAGATTTCGCCACCGTTGCGCGGGTTGATATGCGCTACATAAATGGTCTCGCGGTTGCGCGGACTCAACACAGTGATAAGGGATAACCATGCACAGTGCGTTAGGAAAAATAGTTAGCGGCAATGCACGCTCACACTATGCGCCGTGCAGAGCTTGGGGGAAGTGCAGCTATGTCTAGTTCAAATGCCGGAAGAATGGTTGTCGGCCTCGATATTGGCACGTCGAAAGTCGTGGCGATTGTCGGCGCCATTAACGACGAAGACAAACTGGAGATCGTTGGCATCGGCTCTCACCCATCGCGCGGCTTAAAGAAAGGCGTGGTGGTGAATATCGAGTCCACCGTGCAATCCATTCAGCGGGCCATCGAAGAAGCTGAGCTGATGGCGGGTTGCGAGATCCACAGTGTGTATGTCGGGATTGCCGGCAATCATATTCGCAGCCTGAATTCCCACGGTATTGTCGCCATCCGCGATCGCGAAGTGTTCCAGCTGGATCTGGATCGCGTTATCGATGCCGCGCAGGCGGTAGCGATCCCGGCTGATCAAAAGGTGCTGCATATCCTGCCGCAGGAATTCGTTATCGATGAGCAGGAAGGCATTAAAGAACCGCTCGGGATGTCGGGGGTTCGGCTAGAGGCAAAGGTGCACTTAGTTACCTGTGCGGTGAATGCCATCCAAAACATTGAGAAGTGTATTCGTCGCTGTGGGCTGGAGGTTGAAGACGTCATTCTGGAGCAGCTGGCATCGAGCTATTCCGTGCTGACTGACGACGAAAAAGAGCTGGGCGTTTGCCTGGTCGACATTGGCGGTGGCACCAGTG
>Ga0208468_1000037_pt1 | contig 53193 bp, 48 predicted proteins | sample DeeseametaMP0960_FD_184198 | JGI IMG/M metagenome (GOLD analysis project Ga0208468, IMG submission 184198) | Marine microbial communities from the Deep Indian Ocean - MP0960 (SPAdes) | ecosystem: Environmental > Aquatic > Marine > Oceanic | place: East of Madagascar, South Indian Ocean... | reverse complement strand
GGGAATGAACAACAAGATAAAGGTGATCAAGCGAATGGCATACGGGTATCGGGATAACGACTATTTCTTCATGAAGATCAGGGCGGCGTTCCACCCTGATTTACGATGAACCTTTTTTTATGCCCGTTGATCCGTATAGCTTGTCGTATTACTTGAGCATGGGTTTTAAAAAGCGCCCGGTGTGGGACGCAGCAACTTGTGCAAGTGTTTCCGGGCTTCCCTCGGCGATGATTTGACCGCCACCGCTGCCGCCTTCGGGCCCCAGATCAACAAGCCAGTCGGCGGTCTTAATAACATCGAGATTGTGTTCGATGACCACCACGGTGTTACCGTGGTCACGCAGCCGGTGGAGTACCGACAATAGCAGTTGAATGTCCTCGAAGTGTAGGCCGGTGGTTGGCTCATCGAGAATGTAGAGGGTTTTGCCGGTGTCGCGCTTGGAGAGTTCTTTAGCAAGCTTTACGCGCTGCGCTTCACCACCCGACAGGGTTGTTGCCGCCTGGCCCAGGCGAATATAGCTCAGGCCGACGTCCATTAGCGTTTGAAGCTTTTTCGCAATAGCTGGCACATTTTCGAAGAAGCTGTTGGCGTCTTCGACGGTCATCTCCAGCACTTCGTGGATGTTTTTTCCTTTGTATAAAATGTCGAGTGTCTCGCGATTATAGCGTTTGCCCTGGCAAACCTCGCAGGCGACGTAGATATCTGGCAGGAAATGCATCTCTACCTTAGTAACCCCGTCACCTTGGCAGGCTTCGCAGCGGCCGCCCTTGACGTTAAAGCTAAAGCGGCCAACTTTGTAGCCTCTGGATCGCGCCTCCTGAGTGCCGGCAAAAAGCTCTCGGATGGGGGTAAAGATTCCGGTATAGGTCGCCGGGTTGGAGCGAGGGGTTCGGCCTATTGGGCTCTGGTCGATGTCGATGCATTTATCGACGAGATCCAAGCCCTTGATGTCGCTATATGGTGCGGGTTTCAGCGTGGTGGCGCCGTTCAACACAGTCGCAGCAATCGGGTACAGGGTGTGGTTGATCAGCGTTGATTTCCCTGAGCCTGAGACACCGGTAATGCAGGTCATCAAGCCCAGGGGGATATGCAAGTCGACGTCTTGGAGGTTGTTGCCTATGGCGCCTTCTAGGTGAATGTAGCGTTCGGGATCCGGTTGGTGACGCGCTGTGGGGATCGCGATACAGCGTTTCCCGGACAAATAATCGCCAGTAAGGGATTGCTCACTGCTCAGTATGTCGTCCAAGCTTCCCTCTGCCACGACTTGGCCGCCGTGAACACCTGCCCCGGGGCCGATATCAATAATGTGGTCGGCAGTGCGTATCGCATCTTCATCATGTTCAACAACAATGACGGTATTTCCGATATCGCGCAGGTGGCGCAGGGTGTTGAGAAGTCGTTCGTTGTCGCGTTGGTGCAGGCCTATCGACGGTTCATCCAGGATATACATCACGCCTACAAGGCCTGCGCCGATCTGGCTGGCGAGACGGATGCGCTGTGCCTCACCCCCTGAAAGGGTATCGGCGCTGCGGTCGAGGCTCAGGTAATTCAGGCCAACATCCACCAGAAAGCGCAGGCGGTCGTTGATCTCTTTCAATATTTTTTCAGCTATTTGTGCCCGGCGACCGCTCAACGCTAAATTTTCGAAATACTGTTTGGCGGCGCCCACCGGCATCGAGGCAATATCGGGCAGCGTTTGCTCCTCGATAAAGACATGCCTGGCTTCCTTGCGCAGCCGCGTGCCCTGACAGTCCGGGCACGCGTGAGTGCTCAGGAATTTACTCAGGTCTTCGCGTACGGTCTGCGATTCGGTGTCTCGATAGCGGCGTTCCATATTGGGAATAACGCCTTCGAAGCGGTGCTTGCGTTGGAAGCTGTCGCCGCGATCATTGATATAGGTAAAGCTGATCTCCTCGTCACCGCTGCCGTGCAAAATGCGCTGCTTATTTGCTTTGCTCAGGGATTCGAAGGGCGCGTCAATGTCGAAATCGTAGTGTTCGGCCAGTGACTTCAACATATGAAAATAATAAACGCTGCGCCGATCCCAGCCGCGGATCGCCCCTGTGGAGAGGCTGGCCTCGGGATGCTGCACAATGCGTGACTCATCAAAGAATTGTCTAACGCCGAGTCCGTCGCAGCTGCCACATGCGCCGAGCGGGCTGTTGAAGGAAAACAGTCTGGGCTCTAATTCGCTTAAGCTATAGCCACAGTGAGGGCAGGCAAATTTAGCGGAGAAGCTAAGCTCTGCTTTGCTTGGGTCATCCATGTCGGCAACGCTGGCAATGCCGTCGGTGAGCTCCAGGGCGGTCTCGAAAGACTCGGCCAGACGTTGGGCTAAATCGCTGCGCACTTTGAAGCGGTCGACTACTACGTCTATGGAATGTTTCTTTTTCTTATCGAGCGTGGGGGCGTCATCCAAATCGACGACGATGCCGTCGATACGCGCACGCACGAAACCCTGGCTGCGTAGTTTGTCTAGCACATGAAGGTGTTCGCCTTTGCGGTTTTTGATCACTGGGGCGAGCATCATCATCTTGCTGCCCTCGGGAAGAGATAAAACGGTGTCGACCATTTGGCTCACCGTCTGTGCGGCCAGTGGCGCGTCGTGATCGGGGCAGCGCGGTTCGCCGGCGCGGGCGAACAGCAGGCGCAAGTAGTCGTAGATCTCGGTGATGGTGCCCACGGTCGAGCGCGGGTTGTGAGAGGTCGACTTTTGCTCAATAGAAATGGCTGGCGACAAACCGTCGATGTGGTCGACATCGGGTTTTTCCATCATGGACAGGAACTGCCGTGCATAGGTCGACAGCGACTCAACGTAGCGCCGCTGGCCTTCAGCGTACAGCGTGTCAAAGGCGAGGGACGATTTGCCAGAGCCAGACAAGCCGGTGATGACAACCAGCTTGTCACGGGGAATCTCCAGGTCGATATTCTTCAGATTGTGGGTGCGAGCACCGCGAACGATAATCCGATCCATTACAAACCCCGATAAAACAAACCCAACATTATACGGGGCGGAATCAAGGCGGCGCAAAGGCCAACTGGTTTTTTAGGGGGCGGCAAACTGGTAGACTACTGGCCGTTACTTCATTGATCACCGCTCGGGAATTTTCCGCACTTGAACTCCTCCATGTCTGCGCTGGAGCGTCGCGCTGTTGCAGCGTTGGCCTGTTTATACGTATTCCGCATGCTCGGCTTGTTTATGCTGCTGCCGGTTTTGCCTCTCTATGCTGCGGACTACGCTTTTAGCACACCGGTTTTGGTTGGTCTTGCGCTGGGTATCTATGGCCTCGGGCAGGCTGTGCTGCAAATTCCGCTCGGTATGCTGTCGGACAGGATTGGTCGCAAGCCGGTTATCGTGGCGGGCTTATTATTGTTCGCCGCTGGCGGTGTGCTTGCAGCATCTGCTGAATCGATATTTACGGTGATATTTGGTCGGCTTATGCAGGGGGCGGGGGCAATAGCCAGTACGCTTACGGCGACCGTTGCCGACTTAACGCGAGAGCAGCACCGCAGTAAGGCGATGGCCGCAATCGGTGTCAGCATTGGGGTTTCCTTCGCAGTAGCAATGGTGGTTGGCCCCGGCGTCGCGGCCAGCTTTGGTGTTCCGGCGTTATTCTTGTTGACCTCGGCGCTCGCTATTCTTGGGGTGGTGGTGGCCGTGTTTGTGGTGCCGTCCTCGCGCATCCAGTCTCGCGACCCGAGCGCCCGACCATTGGCAAGCTTGTTGTTGCGCTGTATTCGCAGCCCGTCTTTGATGCGTTTGAATGTGGGGGTTTTCGTCCTGCATATGGCCATGATGGCACTATTTTTGGTGTTGCCAGCTCGCCTTATGGAGCTGGGGCTGGCACCTGCCGAGCATTGGATGGTGTACTTGCCTGTTATGGCCGCCGCGTTTGTGTTGATGGTTCCGGCATTAATTGTTGCCGAGAAAAAGTCATGGCAGGCGGTGATTTTACGCCTTGCGATCGCCCTCTTGGCGGGGGTATTGCTGCTCGCGTCGGTATTACCATTCTCTTTGGTTTCGGTCTTGGCAGTGTTGCTGCTGTTCTTTACGGCTTTTAACTACCTCGAAGCATCCTTGCCTGCGTTGTTGAGTCGCAGCGTATATGCGGGGGGCAAGGGCACGGCGATGGGCGTTTTTGCCAGCTTCCAATTTATGGGCGCGTTTTGCGGCGGTGCGCTAGGGGGATGGGTGCTGGGACACTGGGGAGAAGCTGCAGTGTTTCTTGCGGCGGGTCTTGCCGGTTTACTGTGGCTGGCGTGCACCGTCGGCATGGTGCTTCCTGTTCAGAATATTAGCGTTACCTTAAGCTGGCCGCAGGGCGGTTGGGGGTATGAGCGTTTGCGAAACGAGGTATTGTGTCTGCCGGGCACATTAGACGTGACGGTCTTTGAGGACGAGCGCCAGGCCTATCTGCGAGTATCCAAGGGCTTTGATTTAGCTCAGTTGCCCGCGGAGCTTTACCGCCGGGACTAATGACGGGTTCCGGCAGAATCCGGTATAGTGGTGACTGTCATTTGGCAGGCCGCAGACAGTAATAATAGGAGAGTGCGCATGGCGCGAGGTATCAACAAAGTTATCTTGGTGGGGAATCTTGGCCAAGACCCAGAGACTCGATATATGCCTTCTGGGGGAGCCGTGACAAATGTCACCATCGCGACCAGTGAGACGTGGAAGGACAAGCAAACTGGCCAACCGCAAGAGCGCACAGAATGGCACCGGGTGGTGTTCTTCAATCGGCTGGCTGAAATCGCGGGTGAGTATTTGAAAAAAGGCTCAAAGGTCTACGTTGAGGGATCTCTGCGCACTCGCAAATGGCAGGATCAAAGTGGCCAAGACCGTTACACCACCGAGATTGTTGCTGCTGAAATGCAAATGCTCGACAGCCGTAGCGGTGGTGGCATGTCTGGTGGTTATGGCGACGATGGCTACTCCCAAGCGCAGGCGCCTCAGCAGCGTCGCCAAGCAGCACCTGCTCCATCAGCTCCGCAGCGCCAAGCCCCTCCGCAACAGCAAGCGCCCGCTCAGCAAAACGCTCCTGCTCCTGGTTTTGACGACTTTGATGACGATATTCCGTTCTAAGAGATGTCTTCGCGGTTGGTGAGCGTCGATGGGACGGCGGCGGGATTAACGTCCCAGAAAAGTGTTGTGCAATGTCTAGATGAAGGCGGCAGTGGGCGAAACGGTGAGCGTGTTACTACTCTGTGAAGACTCCGCGTTAGCGGCGGCCCTGCGAGCGCAGCTGAACTCCCGGGGCCGGGAATTGATGCAACTAAAGCCCTCTGAATTATTGGAGCAACCGCACTTGGCCAACGGTGCGATTCTCGTTAACGCCCTTTTAACACCGGGCGAACCCGTCACTGACGCCGTCGTTAATATTCAGGCGGAGCTAATAAGTGCTGTAGGCCCGAAACTGCGGTGTTATTTAGGGCTGAGTGATGCCCGGGTTGTCGCGGCGTTGGATCGCGAAGAGCCGGTGGCAGAGAATGCCACCCCAGCCCCTCAAGGTCAGGATGCTGTCCGTCTGGCGGCAATGGAAGAGCAGTTGCTATCTGCGCCATTGCAGGCGCTTATCCTGCGCACGGGGCCACTTATTGCGACCGACGGTGATAATTTACTGTCCGCCTTTATCAAAGCGCTTAAAGCGGGCCAAGCGCTTGGTCTTGATGATTCTCAGCAGAGTGCTCCGACGCCGGTTGGTGACCTTGCTCGGGTGTTGTCGGCAATGATTGACCAGCTTTCCTGTGGTGCGCTGTGCCGGGGTATCTATCACTATCAAAGCAGCGGCGCTACGAGTGCCTATGCGTTTGCCGAAGTGGCCTACGCCCATGCCGGGCAATATCTGGCGACTCCCCCCGATATTTCAATTGATGGTGATGGCTGGGGGTGGGTGACGGATTCGCGGGTACTCCGCTGTGAGCGTTTATTGCGTAATTTCGGCATTAAGCAATTAGCGTGGCGATCCTGGTTGCCCAAAATGATTAAAACCCTTTGTGAGGATGATTGCGATGAGCGCCTCTGACGCGTTTTCAGCTCTGTCGATCGCGGTGCTGACCGTATCGGATACTCGAGATGAGGCTTCTGATAGCTCCGGGCACTACCTATGTACCGCTCTGCAAGAGGCCGGTCATCGGCAGGCGGATAAACAGATAGTGAAAGACGATATTTATCAAATTCGCGCTGCACTATCCGCTTGGATCGCCGATGAAAACATCGACGCTGTGCTGGTCACTGGTGGCACCGGATTTTCTGGCCGGGACTCTACGCCAGAGGCGGTGTCGGTACTTTTTGACAAGCACATTGAAGGCTTTGGCGAGGTTTTTCGCGCCGTGTCTTACGAAGAAATTGGCTCGTCGACCATCCAGTCGCGAGCCCTTGCCGGCTTTGCTAATAATACCGTGATATTTTGTATGCCAGGTTCTACGGGGGCGTGCCGAACCGCGTGGACGCGGCTTATCGCTGAGCAGCTCGATAGCCGTCATCGCCCCTGCAATTTTGTGGGTGTGTTAAATACTCGCAGGGGTCACTAATAATGGCGCTGCGCCCGGTGGCGGAAGTACAGGCTGAGTTACTGGCAGATGCGAGCCTGTGTGGGGATGAGCGCTGTGACCTGAATGCCGCATTTGGGCGCATTCTTCGGGAGGATATTGTCGCGGCAACAGATGTGCCGCCGGCGGCCAATAGCGCGATGGACGGCTATGCGTTGCGGGTCGCTGATCTTGCCGAAGGGCGGGCCCTGCCTATAAGCCAGCGTATAGCGGCGGGCCATGCCCCCGATGCCTTGCTGCCGGGAACCGCGGCGCGAATCTTTACCGGTGCGGTTATCCCGCCGGGGGCAGACTGTGTTGTTGCTCAGGAGGATTGCCGGCGATCCGACGAGGGCGTTGAGGTTGCGATAACGCCAGTATCTGGCCAGCATATTCGCCCGCGTGGCCAGGACATCGCTAGGGGGGCTGTTGTTGTAGCACGCGGTCGCAAGCTAGGCGCCGCGGACCTCGGCTTGTTGGCCTCTGTTGGGGTGCCGGCCTGTCGTGTCGCCAAACACTTAAAAGTTGCCTTGATGTCGACCGGGGATGAATTGCGAGAGCCCGGCGAGGCGCTCGGCTCCGCGCAAATTTACAATTCCAATCGGCCGATGCTGGCTGCGCTGATTTCAGCAATGGGCGGTGAGCTTATCGACCTGGGAATTGTCCCCGATACGGCAGAGGCGACTGCGGAGGCCTTGTCTCAAGCGGCTGAGTTGGCCGATGTGGTAATAAGCAGTGGTGGTGTCTCTGTCGGTGAGGAGGATCATGTTAAGGCGCAGATAGAGCGCTTGGGTGAGCTCAAGGTGTGGAAACTGGCGATTAAGCCGGGTAAGCCCCTGGCCTACGGCCGAATTGCAGGCGTGCCGTTTTTTGGCTTGCCGGGCAACCCGGTGTCGAGCTTTGTCACCTTTTGCTTGCTCGTCAGGCCGTATTTGTTGGCCATGCAAGGCGTCAGCGACCCGATGCCCGACGTCGTTCAGGCGACGGTGGACTTCGAATGGCCAAAGCCAGGTAGTCGGCAGGAGTATCTGCGTGTGCGCCTGAAGGGGGGCGTGCTGAGCTTGCATCCGCAGCAAAGCTCCGGGGCGCTAAGTTCAGTGGCGTGGGCGAATGCGTTGGCAATTGTACCGCCGGGTACAACCTTTGAGCGTGGAGAGGTTATCGATTGCCTTTCTTTCGCTGAGTTGGGTGCCTAGAGCGAAAAGAATAACCGTACTTGGCATACAAAAAAGCCCGCAGAAGCGGGCTTTTTTATGCGCAAGTGCTTTTGGGTTAGTCGTTAACTCGACTAAACACCAGGCTCGCGTTCGTGCCACCAAAGCCAAAGCTGTTAGACATAATGGTATTGAGCGTCACGTTTTCGCGCTTTTCTGTTGCAATTGGAATGCCGGCGGCTTCCGAATCCAGCTCCTCGATATTGGCGGAAGCGGCAATGAAGTTATTTTGCATCATCAGTAGCGAGAAGATGGCTTCTTGAACGCCGGTAGCCCCCAGAGAGTGCCCGGCCAGTGACTTGGTTGAACCGATAACGGGGATGGGGTGTTCGCCATAGGCCTGTTTAATGGCCTTGAGCTCCTGCATATCGCCGGCCGGCGTCGAGGTGCCATGTGAGTTGATGTAGTCGACCTCACTGCTGACATTTTGCAGGGCCAGGCGCATGCATCGCGCCGCGCCTTCGCCACTCGGGGCAACCATGTCATAGCCGTCGGAGGTGGCGCCGTAGCCGACTAATTCGCCATAAATTTTCGCGCCGCGCGCTTTGGCGTGCTCGAGTTCTTCCAGAACGATCATGCCGGCACCGCCAGCAATAACAAAGCCGTCGCGGTTAGCGTCGTAGGGTCGGGAGGCCTGCTGGGGGGTGTCGTTGTACTTCGTAGACAGCGCGCCCATGGCATCAAACAGGCAGCTCAGCGACCAGTGTTCTTCTTCGCCGCCGCCGGCAAAAACAACATCTTGTTTGCCCAGCTGAATCAGTTCTGCAGCGTTGCCAATGCAGTGTGCGCTGGTGGCGCAAGCTGAAGAGATAGAGTAGTTCACACCTTTTATTTTAAAGGGGGTGGCCAGACAGGCAGATACGGTGCTGCCCATGGTTTGGGTAACCCGGTAGGGCCCAATACGTTTTACGCCGCGCTCGCGCAGTGTGTCGGCAGACTCAATGAGGTTGGCCGAAGAGGCGCCACCAGAGCCCGCAATAATGCCGGTACGCTCGTTGTCGATATCCTTGTCTTCAAGTCCGGAGTCGGCAATCGCTTCTTGCATGGCGATGTAAGCATAGGCTGCCGCGTCGCCCATGAAACGCAGTTGCTTGCGATCAATGTGGGCTTTTAAATCCAGGTCTTTAATGGAGCCTGAAATATGGCTGCGAAAGCCCATTTCCTTGTAGGTGTCGTTATGTGTGATGCCGGACGCACCATTTTGGAGCGAAGCCAAAGCTTGTTTGATGTCGTTGCCAATGCTGGAGACGATACCCATCCCCGTAACTACAACACGTTTCATGTCTACCTCGTAGCGTATGTTTGTTCTGTCAGTGAGTCTTGTTTGCCACGCTAGTGGCGTTGTTATTACGCGAAGCTGGCGTCGTCTTTGAACAGGCCAACCCGCAGATCTTTAGCGGTGTAGATAACTTTCCCGTCGACAGCGACCTCGCCGTCGGCGATACCCATAACCAGTTTGCGTTCAATGAGTCGCTTGAAGTTGAGTGTGTAGGTAACGAGTTTGGTGTCGGGTAAAATTTGTCCAGTGAACTTAATTTCGCCGGCACCCAGCGCGCGGCCTTTGCCACTGTTGCCGCGCCACCCGAGGAAAAAGCCCACCAGCTGCCACATGGCATCGAGCCCCAGGCAGCCGGGCATGACCGGGTCGCCAACAAAGTGGCAGTCGAAAAACCATAGGTCGGGGTTGATATCGAGCTCGGCGATCAGTTGGCCTTTGCCGTATTCGCCACCTTCGCCGCTAATATGCGTGATGCGGTCTAACATGAGCATATTGTCGACGGGAAGGCGGGGGTTGCCCGGGCCAAAGAGTCGGCCGTGGCCGCAATCAATGAGTTCTTCTTTTGTAAAGCTATTTTTATGGGTAAGAGACATAAGAAAAAGACTTGCCAGTGAGAAATTTGTAGCGCGCATAGTAGCATAAGGGCCTGCTGAGCACACAAAAATGTCAACATTGGCCTGATCATTGCTGTAATAATTTGGTAAGCAGGGCAAAGTAGGCTACGCGATGATTGCGAATCTGCAGTACTGCTGGGAAAATTTACCCACATGATGGCCTTGCTGCGAGGCTGGATAATCGAACAACAAAAATTGGATAAATAATATGATCAGGAAATGTCTCTTTCCGGTTGCCGGCTACGGTACCCGCTTCCTACCCGCGACGAAGTCGATGCCCAAAGAAATGCTGCCGATCGTCAACAAGCCACTGGTTCAGTACGGTGTTGAGGAGTCTATTGAGGCGGGGCTTAAGCAAATTGCTCTGGTAACGGGTCGCGGTAAGCGCGCCATTGCTGATCACTTCGACATTAGTTTTGAGCTTGAAAACCAAATAGCGGGCACCAGCAAAGAGTCCTACCTGACCAGTATTCGGAAAGTGTTGAGCGAAGGCACTTTTATGATGACGCGCCAGCGCGAAATGAAAGGCTTGGGGCACGCCATTCTTACCGGTGAAAGCCTGGTGGGTAATGAGGCCTTCGGCGTTATCCTTTCTGATGACCTGTGCGTGAATCCGGGCGAAGACGGTGTGATGGCGCAAATGGTGAAGTTGTATAACCAGTTCCGCTGTAGCATTGTCGCCATCCAGGAAGTGCCAATGGAGAACATCGAGAAATACGGTGTTATTGCCGGCGATGATATGGGTGGTGGTCTCTACCGAGTGAAAGACATGGTTGAGAAGCCCAAGGCTGAAGACGCGCCGAGTAACCTCGCCGTTATTGGTCGCTATATTCTAACGCCCGATATTTTCGATATTTTGCGCGACACTCCTCCGGGTAAAAACGGCGAAATTCAGCTGACAGATGCACTGATGACCCAGGCGCAAAACGGCTGCGTGCTGGCGTATAAATTCCAAGGCCGCCGATTTGACTGCGGCAGCGTGCCCGGATTTATCGAAGCGACAAACTACGTCTACGAAAACATCTATCAAGACGGGCAGGGTTGATTCATGGTGCAAGAACTAAGCTGTTTTAAGGCCTACGATGTTCGCGGTCGCATCCCCGATCAGCTCAACGAAGATATTGCCTATCGCATTGGTCGCGCCTTTGCTGAGGTGATTAAGCCAAAGAAGGTTGTCGTTGGGCACGATATTCGCCTGAGTAGTGAGGCAATAAAAGCAGCCGTTTCTAACGGCTTGCGCGATGCAGGGGTCGATGTGTATGACATCGGCCTGTGTGGAACAGAAGAAATTTACTTTGCCACGTCGCATGCAGAAATGGATGGCGGTATTGCCGTCACCGCGAGCCATAATCCCAAAGATTATAACGGCATGAAGTTCGTGCGTGAGGAGTCGAAGCCAATCAGCGGCGACACTGGCCTGTTGGATATTAAAGCCCTTGCTGAGAAGAACGAATTTTCAGCCCCAGCAGCGGTGCGTGGCCAGCTTCAGTCGCTTGATACGAGTGCGGCCTATGTCGAGCACTTGTTGAGCTACGTAGATGCATCTGCCCTCAAGCCGCTCAAAATCGTCGTCAATGCCGGTAATGGTGGCGCTGGGCGTGTGGTTGATCTGTTGGAGCCGCATTTGCCGTTTGAATTTATTCGTGTTCATCACGAAGCTGATGGCAACTTCCCGAACGGCGTGCCGAACCCTCTTTTGGTGGAGAATCGTCAACCCACTATTGATGCCATTAAGGCGCACGGTGCAGATCTGGGTATTGCCTGGGACGGTGACTTTGATCGCTGTTTCTTTTTCGATGAGCGCGGCGAGTTCATCGAAGGCTATTACGTTGTGGGCTTGCTTGCCGAGACCTTCCTGCTGAATGCTCCAGGCGAAAAAGTGGTTCACGACCCGCGTTTAACCTGGAATACCGTCGATATTGTTCAGGCGCGCGGCGGCGAGGCGGTACAGAGCAAAACCGGTCATGCCTTTATTAAAGAGCGAATGCGCAAGGAAAATGCGGTCTACGGCGGTGAAATGAGTGCCCACCACTACTTCAGGGACTTTGCTTACTGCGATAGTGGCATGATTCCCTGGTTGCTGGTTACTCAGCTGATGTCGGTGAGGTCTGCGGCCTTGTCGTCGCTGGTTGAAGAGCGCGTTGCCAAGTTTCCCTGCAGTGGTGAAATTAATCGCGAGGTCGACGATGCGCGCGCCAGTATTGCTGCCATTGAAGCAAAATATGCCGAGCAGGCTAGCAGCGTTGATTATACCGACGGTCTGAGTATGGATTTTGACGGCTGGCGGTTTAATGTGCGCATGTCCAACACCGAGCCGGTTGTACGCCTGAACGTTGAGAGTGAGGCGGACATGGCGCTGATGAAGCAGAAAACAGAGGAGCTGCTAACCCAGCTGTAAGCGCGGTTTCTGTTGCTTGTTAGAAAGCCGGGCATAGCCCGGCTTTTTTGTTTCTGTGGTGAGTGCGTCCGGTTATTAGCTATTGGCGCGTCGGGCTCGCTCGATGAGTTGCGCTGTCGAGCTGTCGGGGGTGGTGTCGCTGTCTGTGTCGCCTCGGAGGCTCCCCAGTAGTTGGTGGCTTAACTGCTTGCCAAGTTCTACCCCCCATTGGTCAAAGGGGTTGATGTCCCAGATGAAGCTCGCGCAGATCAGTCGATATTCGTACAGCGCGATCAAATTGCCGAGTGCGCGGGGGCTGAGCTCGTCCATCAAAATTGTGGTACTGGGGCGGTTGCCTGGCATGGCTTTATGTTTGGCAAGTTGTGCTGCCTCGTCAGGGCTGAAGCCGTCCCGGAGTAGCTCTTGCTCCACCTCTTTGGCAGATTTGCCCTGCATAAGCGCCAGGCTTTGTGCAAAGCAGTTCGCCAGTAAGGCTTGCTGTTGGTCGAGGGCTTTGCCACTGTTTTTGAGCGCGGCAATAAAGTCGCAGGGAATGATGTCGCTGCCCTGGTGGAGTAATTGGTGGAAGGAATGCTGGCCATTGGTGCCTTCGCTACCCCATATTACGCCGCCGCTCTGTTGCGGCAGGGCGTGGCCGCTACGGTCCACCGTTTTTCCGGCGCTTTCCATAAACAGCTGCTGGAGATAGTCGGGGAGCTGCTTGAGGCGGTTGCAGTAGGGCAGGATGGCGTGAGAGCTGATATTCCAGCTGTTGCGATACCACACATCCAATAGCGCAAGCGTAGCGGGCAGGTTGCTCTCAAGGCTGCTGCTTGCCATGTGCTCGTCAACTTCCGCGCCGCCTAATAACACTTCTGAGAAGCAGGGCCAGCCGTAGTTGGCGGCGACGATAAGGCCAAAGCCAGACCAGACGGAAAAACGCCCGCCTACCCAGCTCGGCACGGCGAGGGTGAGGTCTGGTGCAACCCCCAGCTTGGCAGCGGCGTCGGGGTTGGCGGTTATGGCAATAAAATGCCTGCCGATATCCTGCCCCGGTAGAGCCTGTTCCAACCAGCGCTTTGCCGCTGCGGCATTGGCTAAGGTTTCTTGCGTGCCGAAAGATTTCGAGGCAACGATGAAGAGGGTGCTCTCGGCGGGCAAATCGGCGAGGGCTTCGTTGGCGCAACTCGGATCAATATTGGCTAAAAAGCGGCATTCAAAAGCGGCTTCTGCGCTCTCTTTCAGGGCTTCGGTAAACAGGCGCGGGCCAAAGTCAGAGCCTCCGATACCGATGTTGACGATATGGCTGTAGGGTTTGCCGGTGCAGCCGCGCAGTTCGCCGCTGCGCAGGCCTGCGCTGATCGCCGCCATGTTTTCGTACATTGTGTGAATTGCGGGGTCGCTGCTGTGTTGGGTGTGCGCCCACGTTCGCAGTGCGGCGTAATTTGCACTGCGTTGTTCGGTGTTGTTGCACAGCGCGCCGCTGCGCATAGCGTTAAGCTTTTCGGGCAGACCCGCATCGAGGGCGAGGGCATGCAGGGCCTTGGCAATATCGCTATCGATATGCTGCTTTGAGTAATCGATAAACAGGGCGCCTAATTCTGCACTGAAGCGAGTGCTGCGGTATGCATCCTCGGCAAAGCGTTGCTCGAGCGGATGCTCAATACATCGGTGTCGAAGGGTTGCGAGCGTATGCCAATTGCAGCTTTGATGTTTTATGTTGGCCACTTGCTTCTCCTGCCGTAGGTGATAAACACAGCGAATTACATTCTCTGGGCTCATGCTTGGCTATTAGAAACCTTAACAGCAAAAAAGATGCCAATGGTAGCCCCATTTTCGGCTGCCTAGCTTTTTCTTTGAAGGGCCAGTTCGCACAGCTTGCTAAGAGCGTCTTTGTGGGCGCTCGGCGGGAGGGACTGTAGTGCATGAATAGCAGCCTGGCTGTATTTCTGGGCGGCATCTCGGCAATAGTCTAGAGCGCCGCTTTGCTTAACCGCTGCAACAATGCTGTCAAGCTCGTCCGCCGACTTTTCACTAATGGCGCGTTGAACTTGCTGCTTTTGTGTGGCGCTGCCGTTCTGCAATATGAAGATCAGTGGCAGGGTCGGTTTGCCCTCTGCCAGGTCGTCGCCGACATTCTTGCCAGTCTCGGCGGGGTCGCCTTCGTAGTCCAGAATGTCATCAATCAGCTGGAAGGCAATGCCGAGATTTAAGCCGTAGTCATACAGTGCTTGTTGTTGGCTATTTTGTTCTGACAGCAGCGCGGCGCCCGAGCACGCGGCCGCGAATAACACAGCGGTTTTGCTGCGAATGACATTGAAGTAAGTGTCTTCATCGGTGTCGGGGTTGCCTGCCCTCGCGAGCTGAAGTACCTCGCCCTCGGCAACGGTATTGGTCGTGTCAGACAGTAATGCCATGAGCGGCATGTTGCCAATGCTAACCAATACCTGAAACGCGCGTGAGTAAAGGAAGTCGCCAACCAGCACGCTGGGTGCATTGCCGAACTCGGCGTTGGCCGTCGGTCGCCCCCGGCGCAGTGCAGAAAGGTCTACAACGTCGTCGTGCAGCAAGGTCGCAGTGTGGATAAATTCAATAACGGCTGCTAGGCGAATGTGGTCGTGATCAATCTTGCCGAGCGCGCCGGCGCTCAGCAGGCTGAGAAGGGGGCGCAGGCGTTTGCCGCCAGCATCAATAATGTAGTGGCCAATGTTCTCCACAAGGGCGACTCGGGAGTGCAATTGCTCGACGATAAAATCGTTGACGGAGTTGAACTCGCTATCTACGACCTGGCGGATATGTTGCATGGACTTATTGACTTGCGGCGGTGGAATCGGCTGGCATCGTATGGGGGGTAGGCTAGGCTGTCAAGTTGAGCGTTCCTGAGGCTGAACGCCGGATAAAGCACTTGTGTTTATTGGCTGGAGCCAGTAAAATTCGCGCCCCTGAAGCAAAACCGCCCAGCCCGGCTGAAAAGTGAGGTTGCAGCGGTGCCTGGACTTGTCCCACGGCCGGTAAAAACCGGTGGTGGCCAAACACTCAATATGCATTGCAAGCAGGCTCTTGGAGATTATGCCCATGTACGCAGTTATTGAAAGCGGTGGTAAGCAGCACCGTGTAGTTGAGGGTGAAACCCTCAAGTTGGAAAAAATTGAAGTCGCCACTGGTGAAGCCATTACTTTTGATAAAGTACTGATGGTTAAGAACGGTGAAGAACTCAAAATCGGTGCGCCCTATGTTGAGGGTGGTAAAGTGACTGCAGAGGTTATTTCTCAAGGTCGTCACGCTAAGGTGAAAATCGTTAAGTTTCGCCGCCGTAAGCACAGCATGAAACAAGCCGGTCACCGCCAGTGGTTCACGGAAGTGAAAATCACTGGTATCAGCGGCTAAGAATACGAGGAGAGACTCATGGCTCACAAGAAAGCTGGTGGTAGTACCCGTAACGGACGCGATTCCGAGAGTAAACGCCTTGGTGTTAAGCGCTACGGCGGTCAGGCTGTTAGCGCAGGTAGCATCATCGTGCGTCAGCGTGGCACCAAGTTCCATGCGGGCGAAAACGTAGGCTGCGGAACAGACCACACGTTGTTTGCAAAAGCAGACGGTGTAGTGAAGTTTGAAGTTAAAGGCCCTAAGAACCGCAAGTTCGTTAGCATCGTCGCTGCGTAATTTCCGGCTCTACTGGTTCGCAAAGCCTCGTCGGTTGACGGGGCTTTTTTGTTTCTGTACACAACATAACGGGCTGTGTCAGTCACCGAGGTTAAGGTAATGAAATTTGTCGATGAGGCGGTAATCCGCGTAGCCGCGGGGCGCGGGGGCAATGGTTGTCTCAGTTTTCGTCGCGAAAAATATATACCCCGAGGTGGCCCGGATGGTGGAGACGGCGGCGATGGCGGAAGCATTATTCTGCGCGCAGACTCCGCCAGTAATACCCTGGTGGACTACCGCTTTGTAAAGCATTATCAGGCTCAGTCTGGCGAGCCGGGACGTGGTGGCAATTGTCGCGGCAAGAGCGGTGAGGATCTGGTGTTGATCGTTCCGGTAGGGACAACCGTGATTGATGAAGATACTCGCGAGGTTTTGGGGGATCTTATCGAGGCGGGCGATGAGCTAAAGGTGGCTCAGGGCGGGTTTCACGGCCTGGGGAATACGCGCTTTAAATCCAGTACCAATCGCGCGCCGCGCCAGTTTACGCGCGGCAGCGACGGCGAGATACGAAGCCTGCGGTTGGAGCTGAAGGTGTTGGCTGACGTCGGGCTGTTGGGCTTGCCGAATGCGGGTAAATCGACCTTCATTCGCGCGGTGTCTGCGGCAAAGCCAAAAGTTGCCAACTACCCCTTTACTACCTTGGTGCCCAATCTGGGGGTGGTGAGTGTGCAGCCCCATCGCAGCTTCGTGATTGCGGATATTCCTGGTTTGGTGGAGGGGGCAGCCGACGGGGCTGGCCTTGGTATTCGTTTTCTGAAACACCTAACGCGGACTCGCTTGCTGCTGCATATTGTTGATATGGCGCCCTACGATGGCTCTACGCCTGAAGAGGCGGTTTCGGTGATCACCGAAGAGCTCAAGCAGTTTAGCCCGCTGTTGGCTAATCGCGATCGCTGGCTGGTGCTGAATAAAATTGACCTGCTGCCAGAGGAGGAGCGCGAGGCGCGCTGTCAGGCGGTGGTTGATGCGCTGGCGTGGGAAGGGCCGGTATACAAAATTGCGGCAATCTCCGCTGAGAATACCAAGCGCCTTTGTCAGGACATTCTGGCCTTTGTTGAGGCGCAGGCCGAGCGCTTGAGTGAGGACCCGGACGCTGCGGAGCGCGAGCGAGAAATTCAGGAGGCAATGCAGCAAGAGGCGCGTGACCGTATTGCGGCATTGCATGCAGCCAGAAAGGCGCGCCAGCAGGCGGCTGACGGCGATGAAGACGATGGCGATGACGGCGACGATGATGATTATGATGTTGAAGTGGTCTACAGGCCTTGAGGTGATGGCGTGACAGAGGGACGGCAGCAGCTCTCGCGTGCGACGCGTATTGTTGTAAAGATCGGTTCGGCATTGCTTACCAACGATGGTCAGGGGCTCTGCGTTGAAGGCCTGGACGCCTGGGTGGCGCAGATAGCGGGTCTGCGAGCAAAAGGCTGTGAGATTGTGCTGGTGTCTTCCGGGGCGGTGGCCGAGGGAATGACCCGTCTCGGGTGGTCGCGCCGCCCAGAGGACCTGCATCACCTGCAGGCAGCGGCGGCTGTGGGGCAGATGGGCTTGGTTCAGGCTTACGAGGCGCGATTCCGAGAGCACGGCTTACAGACGGCGCAAATCCTGTTGGGGCATGACGATATTTCCGCGCGGGATCGCTACTTGAATGCTCGGGGCACCTTGTTGACCCTGCTGGGGCTTTCCGTGCTGCCGATCGTCAACGAAAATGATAGTGTGGTGACCGATGAAATCCGCTTTGGTGACAATGACACCTTGGCTGCACTGGTTGCCAACTTAATTGATGCTGATGCGCTGCTGATCCTGACGGACCAGAGCGGCCTGTATAGCAGTGACCCCCGCTACAACCCCGAGGCTGAGCTTGTCAGTGAAGCCGATGCTGCCGATAAGTCTCTGGATGCGATGGTCGGTGGCAGTGCCGGGAGTTTGGGACGTGGCGGTATGATGACCAAGTTGCGGGCGGCGCGTTTGGCGGCGCGCTCGGGTGCAAATACCCTGATCGCGGGCGGGCGTGAGCCCGATGTGCTGTCCCGCGCCCTGTCGGGGGAGGCGCTGGGTACTTTGTTGCTTGCCAAGGAGCCGCCGATGACGGCACGCAAGAAATGGTTGGCGGGGCAGTTGCGGCTGCGTGGCAGTGTTGTGGTGGATGACGGCGCGGCGCGGGTATTGCGCCAACAGGGGCGCAGTCTCCTTTCTGTTGGAGTGGTTGCCGCTCGGGGGCAGTTTGAGCGCGGTGATTTGGTGAGCTGTATTGATGCGGAAGGTAGGGAGGTTGCGCGAGGCTTGGTTAATTACCGTGCGGATGAGGTTGTTCGAATTGCTGGCAAGCCGACTGCTGAGATCGCCGAGATTTTGGGTTATTTGGCTGAGCCGGAGCTGATCCACCGCGATAATATGGTCGTGATGTCGTAACCGTAAACGCCAGGCATAAAAAAACCCGCATGAAGCGGGTTTTTTTATGCCTGGCTTGCTGGTTTTACGCAGCTTCGCCCATGGCTTTAATGCGAGCGTTCAGGCGGCTCTTATGACGAGCAGCTTTGTTCTTGTGGAAAATGCCTTTGTCGGCAGTGCGGTCAAGAACAGGTACTGCGGCTGCGTAGGCTGCTTTTGCCGCTTCTTGGTCGCCAGACTCGATTGCAGCAATAACCTTCTTCAGGTAAGTGCGAACCATTGAGCGCAGACTGGCGTTATGAGTGCGACGTTTCTCCGCCTGACGTGCGCGTTTTCTTGCTTGCGGGGAATTTGCCACCCTTATTACTCCTCTAGAACTTGCGCTGAAAATTTAGGCCGTGGATTATTCAGTTTTGCGCCGCCCATGTCAAGGGGAAACAGGGCTTGGCTGGGGATTATTTGCGAGGGATGGTGAGACTTCCCGGCCCTCAGCGCAATCGCTCGACGATCTGCAGGCCCCAGCACGTTACGCAAAGCATCAGACTAATCATCACGGCGGCTGAACCGATATCTTTGGCCTGCCCAGAGAGCGGATGGCGATCGGTACCAATACGGTCTATCGCTGCTTCGATCGCCGAGTTTATGAGCTCGACGATCAATACCAGCAAAACCGGGATGATGAGTAGGCTGCGCTCAATCGCATTTTCCCCCAGCCAAAACGCTGTGGGTAGCAGGATGGCGGCCAGCATGCACTCTTGTCTGAAGGCCTCTTCATGGCGCCACGCAGCGGCTAGCCCCTTGCGAGAATAGAGGGTGGCGTCAATCAGTCGCCATAGGCCGTGTCGGCCGGGCTTATTCATCATGGTAATTTCACAGCTGTTAGCCAGGTCTGTGTCTCAATCGGTGTACAATACTCAGCGCTATGCTTATGCAGGGCTGTTATATAAGGGCGTAGGCGCGCGAGCTCCGGTAGAACCGCCTGCCGAGAAGACACAGTGTAATAGCAGGACGATGACAATTCAGAGACAACTCTTACATCCGCGCTACTGGCCAACCTGGCTGGGTGTGGCATTTATGTTCGTACTGGCAAAGTTGCCCCAGCGATTGAACCACCTTGTCGGCAAGCTGCTGGGCAGTTTGTTTTACTATTTTGCCGGTGGTCGACGCCATGTTGCCGCGCGAAATCTGGCGCTGTGCTTTCCCGAACTTACCGAGGCGGAACGTCGTCGCCTACTTAAAAAAACCATGCAGGATCAGGGTATCGGTTTGCTCGAAATGCTGCGAACGTGGTTTACCCCAATTGACAAGCTGGGCGTTGAGTTGGAATTCGTCGGTGAAGAGCACCTCGACGGCGACGGCCAGGGCGTCATCGTATTGGGCGCGCATTTCACCTTTATCGATTTGAGTGCAGCCTTAATTGCGCGCAGTAAGCGTTCTGACTCGTTCTATCGCAAGCAAAAAAACCCGGTGATCGAGTGGGTTTTGAGCCGGGCGCGCGGGCGTTATGGCGAGCCAATTCACCGGCGTGATTTTAAGCGCGCATTAAAATCCCTGCGCCAAGGGAACCGGCTGTTCTACCTGCCGGATCAAGACTACGGCCGCAAATCGGCGGCATTTGTGGAATTTTTCAATAACCCTGCCGCCACTACCGTAGCGACGTCTACCCTGGCTAAGGGTGGGCGAGCGAAGGTGGTGTATGTCGATCAGCAGCGCTTAGAGAAAGGGCGCCGAATTCGCTTGGAGGCCATTCCGCTGGAAAATATTCCCAGTGGCGATCCCGATGCCGATGCGCGGGCGGTGAACGCCGTGATTGAAGAGAATATTCGCCGAGCGCCGGAGCAATACATGTGGGTCCATCGCCGTTTCAAAACGCGCCCCGAAGGCGCTGCGAAGGTGTATTGAGGCCCTATGGCGACGATTTTGCGATTGTGGTTTATCACTGACGGGCGCCCCGGCCACCTAAATCAGTTGCGCGGGCTTGCCGAGCGGCTCGAGGCAAAAGTACCGTGCCAAATTCACTGGTTGGATATTTCTCAGCAGGGGTTTCGCAAGGCTGGCCGCCGCGGGCTGTGCGAGCAGTTCGCTGCCAGCTCGCTCCCCGATTGGGTGGTGGCCGCCGGGAGCCGTTGTCACCTGCCCCTGCTGTGGACCGCGAAGGTGAGCGGCGCTCGCTCTTTGGTATTAATGAAGCCCAGTCTGCCGCGATGCTTATTTGATGCCGCGATTATTCCCGAGCATGATGCGCCGCCGGTGTCATCGAAAATACTGGTTACCAGGGGCGTGCTCAATGTTATGCAGCCGACCTTTGAAAACAGGGATAAGCGGCGTGGCTTGATTGTGCTGGGCGGGGTAAACAAACACTTCGCTTGGGATAACGACGCAGTATTAGAGCAGGTGCTGGCGATTGCCAACGCGCGTTCAGACTTGCATTGGACCGTATCAGACTCGCCGCGTACACCGCCCGGTTTACTGGAAGCATTGGCGTCAGAGGCGGTGGCCAATATAGATATCTTGCCCTTCAGTGATTGCCCACCCGGGTGGCTGAGAGCGCAGTTAGCCGCAGTTGCCGAGGCCTGGGTCAGTCGCGACAGCGTTTCGATGGTCTACGAGAGTATTACCTCGGCGGTGCCGACCGGCTTGTTAGCGCTTCCACCATTGCGAGATTCGCGGGTAACGCGAAGTATGGCGAGCGTGCTGGCGGCAGGTCTGGCCAAGGGGTATGAGTCTTGGTCCGCTGGCGAGCCATTGCCACCCCCTGCTGAACAGGTTTGGGAGGCAGATCGTGCCGCCGATTGGCTGCTCAACACCTTAGAAGGAAAAAAACATGCTTGATGCTGTTAACGAGACCGAAGCGAGCCCCCGCGTGCTCAAGGTCGTGCAGTTGCTGCCCGCGCTAAATTCCGGCGGCGTTGAGCGTGGTACCGTCGAATTTGCGCGAGAGCTGGTTCGTCTGGGCCATCAATCGGTAGTCATTTCTCACGGTGGCCGCATGGTCGAGCAGCTAGAGGCCGAAGGTAGCCAGCATATTGCCATGCCCATTCATCGCAAGTCCCTGGGCTCTCTGTGGCAGGTTCGGCCCCTGCGGCGATTGCTGGAAACACTGCAGGCGGATGTGATCCATGTGCGCTCGCGTGTGCCGGCCTGGATAGCCTGGTTGGCGTGGCGAAAGATGGACCCGGCTAGCCGCCCCCGCTTGGTGAGCACGTTTCACGGCATGTATTCGGTAAACGCTTACAGTGCCATTATGGCAAAGGCGGAGCATTGCATTGCCATCTCACATTGCGTTAAGCGCTACATGGTCGATAATTACCAAATTCCCGAAAGCAAGATAACGCTGATTCCGCGGGGCCTGGACGCCGAGGCCTTCGTTCGTCAGGATGCCGACAGCCAGTGGTTGGAGGCGTTGTTTTCGGAGTATCCGCAGCTCAGTGGTAAGCCAATTATTTTAATGCCAGGCCGGCTGTCGCGGTGGAAGGGACAAGAGGCCTTCCTGCAAATGATGGCCCGTTTAGTGAGCTTGCGTCCGGATGTCCACGGGGTGGTGGTGGGAGATGCCGAGCCCGGCAAGCAGCACTATTTGGAAGAACTGCTTGCCATGCGTGAGTCGCTGGGGCTCACCGAGGCCGTCACCTTTGTTGGTCACCGCAGTGATATTGCCAATTTCTATCGCTTGGCTGCTGTTACTTGTCATCTTTCTAACAAAGAAGAACCCTTCGGTCGCACGGTGCCGGAGTCCCTCGCCTGCGGTACGCCGGTGGTAGCCTATGACCGCGGTGGCGCAAGTGAGTCACTGAACGCCGGCTTTCGTCAGGGGCTCGTCCCTGCCGACGATGTGGTGGCGTTTGCGGCGCGTGTTGCCGATTTGTTAGAGGCTGACAATCAGATTAGTCTGCCGCCTGAATACTATTTGGATCACCAAGTGGCCAGTACCCTGAATGTGTACGAGCAATTACTTGGCAATTCTGCCCACTAGCGCGCCCTGACGCCGCGAGGTGGTGGTGATATAGTCGGCCGCTCCAGGGCGGCACTCCCTGGCAGCAATGCCGCGCAACAATGACAAGAACGAGATAACTATGAGAGTACTGCACATCGCCTATCAACAGCTGCGCCGCTACGGCCAGACTCGGGTGAGTTGGGCGCAGAAACTCAGCTTTGGTCTGATTAAGAACGATCACTACCTGCAAACGTTCAGCGACCGAGATATCGCTGCCTTTGAGGCGCCCCTGGGCATTCGCGATCTGGGGGTGGGCAAAGCCAACAAGCGCTTGCTGGAGATGGTCGATGCGATGGAGCCGGATCTTGTCATCGCCGGTCATTGCGACATGATCAGCAACGACACCCTGCGAGAGGTGAAAAAACTCGCCCCCAATTGCTTTATTGCCCACTGCAATAATGACCCGCTGTTTGTGCCCAGCAATGTTGAGCGTATCGCTTCGCGCGCCTCGGTTAGCGATGCCGTTTTCGTCTCTACGGGTCGGCGCGAGCTCAAACAATTTGAAGGCATTGGTGCGCGGCTTTATCACATGCCTAACCCCGTGGAAGCTTCCGTTGAGGTGTTGGATAACTCGCGGATAACTGATCTGCCCATCGATTTGTTGTTCTGTAGTAATGCCACCAAATTTACCCAGCGTCTTGAAATGGTCGGCCGTATAAAAGAGGCGGTAAAAGACCAAATGAATTTCAAAACCTATGGCAGTTTTGGCGAGGCGCCGGTGTGGGGGCGCGACTATGATCGCGCCTTAGCCGAAACAAAAATGGGGCTAAACCTGAACCGCCAAGAGGGTGACTATTGGTATTCATCCGCGCGAATGGCGCAGTTGGCGGGCAATGGCATTTTGCAGTTCACCCACAGTGGCCCGCGTTTCGACGAGCTTCTTCCCGAAGAGTCCGCCGTGTATTTTAATGATGAAGACGATCTGCTGGCGAAAATTCGCGAGTTTCATTTTGACGATGCTAAACGGCAGCACTGGGCATCACGGGCGCGGCAGTTCTACCACCAGGAAATGAATTCACGGCTCTATGCTCAATATATCGTTGAAGCCAGTATGGGAATCCCCTTCAGCCATGACTATGTGTGGGCGCGGGATATCCACCTCGACGGGTCGATGAAATGACAATTGCGCTGAGCTCGCAGAAACCCTTTGCACAGGGCGGGAATCGACTGTGCTTTATCGACCCCGCTGATGCCGATCGCTGTATCAAAGTAAGGCGCCCCGACTTCACGCTCGAGGATTGTCGTCGAAAAAAGGGTTTTCCCAAGAACCTCAAGCCCCTGTCTAGTTTTGATGACAGTTTGGAAGAGTTTCACGTTATGCAGGGCTTTGAGCGCCACTATCCGGAGAGTATTTTCGATCACGTTAGTCGCTGCTTTGGCTTTGTCGACACCGATATGGGGCGCGGCCTTAGCTCGGAACTCATTCGCGACAGTGATGGGCGCATTTCCATCACCCTGAAACAATATGTCTGGGAGCGTGGTTATACGCCAGACTGCCAGGCCGCGGTTGACGTGCTATGCAAGCATTGGCTCGCGCATTGCGTGCCGTCGCGCGATATTCTTGTTCACAATGTTGTCGTGCAGCGCGACGTTAGCGAGGCCGGCGAGAATATTCGCCGGCTGGTTGTGATTGACGGCCTCGGTAGCTCCAACATGATTCCGCTGCGGTGGCAGCCAAGAGCGCTTCAGCAGAAAAAGACGCAGCGGAAAATCGATAACTTCCACCAGAGGATAGACACTCTGATTCAAACCCGAAGTCGAGACAGTTTCCCTGGCACCCATGGCTTGCTGTTTCACGATGGGCTCAGCCAGAACGAGGCTGTGCCCTCGTCGACAAATATGAAGGACCCTGACGCATCATGAGTGGATCCCTGCGCATCGCCCAAGTTCTAGCGGGCGCCGAGCACGGCGGTGCCGAAAACTTTTTTGTACGCTTGAGTGCCGCACTGCAGGCATCGGGCAGTATTCACGAGCGCGCTTTTATTCGTCGCCATGCTCACCGCCTGGACGCCCTGCGTAGCCAGGGCGTGGAAGCAGAGGGCTTTCGCTTTGGCGGTAAATTCGATTTTTACGACGCCTGGGTGTATCGCCGTCGTCTGCGTGCTTTCAAGCCAGACGTGGTCATGACCTGGATGGGGCGCGCCAGTGATGCAACGCCAAAGGGTGATTACGTACTGGTGAACCGGCTCGGCCATTATTACAAACTGAAGTATTACCAGCAGGCTGACTACTGGGTGGGGATCAGCAAAGGAATTTGTCAGCACCTGATCGAGGGGGGAATGCCCGAGGAGCGTGTGGTTCACATTCCCAATTTCGCCGATGAAACCCCGGTCGAGCCTCTGCCGCGAGACAGCTTTGACACGCCTGCTGATGTTCCACTGTTACTCGCTGCAGGGCGTCTCCACGTAAACAAGGGCTTTGATACCCTGCTGCGCGCATTGGTTAATGTGCCCGATGCAGTCTTGTGGCTGGCTGGCAGCGGCCCGGAAGAGCAGGCCTTAAAGTCGCTGTGCAGTGAACTGGGGCTGGATAAGCGTGTTCGCTTTTTGGGCTGGCGGAATGATGTTACTGCGCTTATGCGCAGCGTCGATGCCTTTATTTGCCCCTCGCGACATGAAGGTCTGGGCTCAATCGTGATGGAGTCTTTTGCCCATCGCTGCCCGATTATTGCCACCCGCTCTCAGGGCCCCGGCGAGGTAATTGAACATGACTACTCGGGTTTACTGACGGATATTGACGACGTCGGCCAGCTTAGTGAAGCGATGAACCTTGCGCTGACAGATGCAGCGCTTCGCGAGAGGCTGGTAGAAAATGCGACGCAGGTTTATGCCACAACATACAGCCGCCAGGTCATCGTGGATGCCTACCTCGATTTTTACCGCCGCATTGCTGAGCAGCGCTAACAGGCTTGCAGATGATGACTGACACCAGCGTAGTGCGAATTAACATTGCCATCTGCAGCTGCCAGCGGCCAAAGCTGCTGGCGAAGGCGTTGGCCAGTATTGCGGCGATGGCTTCTCCCGAGGGGACGGAGGTTATCGTCAGCGTTATTGATAACGACCCTCAGCAGTCTGCAAAAACGGTATGTCGCGATTGGCAAACCAAACTGGGTGTTGCGCTGCATTATGAGCACGAGCCTCAGCGGGGTATCCCGCTTGCTCGCAATCGGGCTATAGATGTTGCCCATCAGCTCGGTGCCCACTATTTGGTATTTATCGACGATGACGAATGGGTGGAGTCCGATTGGCTATGTGAACTTTACCGCTATGCTCTGTCGCTCGGTGGCAAAGCCGTTGTGCACGGCGCGGTAGTGCCCGAGCTGCCGCAAGGGGCACCCCAATATATGGGGGAGATCTTTTTCGATAAAGGGCGCCCAACGGGTACAGCACTGGGCAGTTGCGCCACAAACAATGTGCTGATACCGATTTATGTGACCCAAGAGCTGGGCCTGCGCTTTGATGAGAGTCGCCCGCTGGCTGGCGGCACCGATACCCTGTTTTTCTGTGCAGCGGTAGAGCGTGGCGTGGAAATTTTTGAGTGCGCAGAGGCGCGTGTTCATGAAGAGATCCCTACGTCAAGGTTGAGCAGCCGTTGGTTAGCGAAACGAAAATATCGCGCGGGTATCACCTTGTCTCGGCGAAAACGCGAAGCCGGCCGTTCGGCGGTGGGTTTGTTGCTGTCGGCGACTTTCCAAGTCGCGCTAAACGGCCTGCTGGTATTGCTATCCGCTGTATTGTTTCAGCGCGTGGCGTACTACAAGGCGCTGATGAAAATGTCCCGCAATGCAGGGGTGTTGAGTGGGCTGATGGGCGCAACCACCGACAGCTACGAGAAAATTGAAGGGGCATAGGCCCTAGACGAGAAACGACGATGAAAATAATGGTCACCGGCGGCGCTGGTTTTATTGGTTCGGCTGTTGTGAGGCACCTGCTAGCAAACACTGATCACAGCGTCGTCAATGTCGACAAACTAACTTACGCGGGCAATCTAGAATCACTGCCCGGTGCAGAACAAAATCCGCGTTACCAGTTTGAGAAACTCGATATTTGTGACGGCCAGGCGATGGCGCGGGTACTTCGAGAACATCAGCCTGACGCGGTAATGCATTTGGCGGCGGAGAGCCATGTCGACCGTTCGATAGATGGCCCTGCAGCATTTATCGAAACCAATATCGTTGGTACATACCAGCTGCTCGAGGCCGTGCGCGGCTATTGGTCTGGCCTAGACGAAGAACGCAAATCAGCGTTCCGTTTTCATCACATCTCTACTGATGAGGTTTACGGCGACCTCGAAGGACCAGAGGAGTTGTTTACAGAGCAGACGCCCTATGCCCCTAGCTCGCCTTATTCAGCGAGTAAAGCGAGCTCTGATCACCTAGTGCGCGCCTGGGGTCGCACATACGGCCTGCCCGTTATGCTGACGAATTGCTCTAATAACTACGGCCCATATCACTTCCCAGAGAAATTGATCCCGCTGGTGATTCTTAATGCGCTGGAAGGAAAGGCGCTACCGATATATGGCAAGGGCGATCAAGTGCGGGACTGGTTGTATGTGGAAGATCACGCCCGAGCACTGGTGACGGTGCTCACAAAGGGAGCGGTTGGCCAGACTTACAACATCGGTGGCCACAATGAAAAAACGAACCTTGAGGTGGTGGAGCGTATTTGTGATTTACTTGATGCAAAGTGCCCGCAACACCCCCCAGGTGTCGCCAGTTATCGTCAGTTGATTTGTTTTGTTACCGACCGTCCTGGCCATGATAAGCGCTACGCCATCGATGCAGGCAAAATCGAGCGCGAGTTGGGCTGGGTGCCGGTAGAGAGTTTTGAAAGTGGCCTGAACAAGACTATAGATTGGTACTTGCAAAATACGCAGTGGTGCCAGCGTGTTCAGGACGGTAGCTATCAGAGGCAGCGCCTAGGCGTTGGGGACGGAGACGTTTCATGAAGGGGATCGTATTAGCCGGGGGCAGCGGCACCCGATTGCACCCGATTACCAAAGGGGTGTCTAAGCAGCTGCTGCCAGTCTATGACAAGCCGATGATTTATTATCCGCTATCGGTGTTAATGCTGGCGGGAATTCGTGACATCTTGATCATCACCACCCCTGAAGATCAATCATCATTTCAGCGCTTGTTGGGTGATGGCAGTGATTTTGGCATTCACCTGAGCTATGCAGTACAGGCGAAACCGGAAGGCTTGGCGCAGGCGTTTATTATTGGCGAGCAATTTATCGGCAATGACAGCGTATGCTTAGTGCTCGGGGATAATATTTTCTATGGCCAAGGGTTTCGGCCAATGCTTGAGTCCGCGGCTGCAAGAGGCAAAGGCGCAACCGTATTTGGCTATCAAGTTAAAGACCCTCAGCGTTTTGGTGTTGTCGAGTTTGATGAGCAGCGACGGGCGTTGTCGATAGAAGAAAAGCCGCAAAAGCCGAAGAGTCACTTTGCGGTTACCGGCTTGTATTTTTACGACAATGATGTAGTGGATATTGCCAAGCAGATAGAACCTTCCGAGCGCGGTGAGCTGGAAATTACCTGCATCAACAATGCTTACCTTGAGCGTGGGGATCTTCAAGTCGAGTTATTGGGGCGAGGTTTTGCCTGGCTAGACACCGGCACCCATGACAGTCTGTTAGCGGCGGCGCACTTCGTTGAAACCATTGAGTCGCGGCAGGGCTACAAGATCGCCTGCTTGGAAGAAATTGCCTATTTTCGCGGCTGGCTGAGCAGTGCGGATATTGAACGCTTGGGGCAGTCTCTGGGTAAAAGTGGATATGGTGATTACCTTCTCTCGTTGCTGGAGGCAGAGCTGTGAGCCGTTCTCGTATCTATGTTACTGAGCCTAGTCTCCCTCCTCTAGAGGAGTTTGTTCCTTATCTTCAGGAAATTTGGGCGAGTAAGCAGCTGAGTAATGGTGGGCCTTTCCATCAACGGCTCGAAGATGCGCTATGCCAGTACCTTGGGGTAAAGCATATATCTCTAGTAACAAATGGGACTTTAGCGCTGATGGTCGCCTTGAAAGCGATTGGTGTGCAGGGGGAAGTTATTACCACTCCATACTCTTTTGTTGCTACTGCTCAGTCGCTGTTGTGGAATCAATTAAAGCCGGTTTTCGTGGATGTAGACCCTGCCACCGGAAATATTGACCCTGCAAAAGTCGCTGAGGCGATTACACCGAGTACATCCGCGATTTTAGGTGTTCACTGCTATGGAAACCCATGTGATATCGAAGAAATAGATCGGATCGCTAAGCGGCATAAGCTTAAAGTCGTCTACGATGCCGCCCACGCTTTTGGCGTTAACTATAAGTCTGAAAGTTTGCTTTCTTACGGGGACATATCAGCGGTTAGTTTTCATGCCACCAAGGTTTTCAACACCTTTGAAGGGGGAGCCATTGTTTCCCCAGATAAAGCCACAAAAAAGCGGGTCGATGATATCAAGAACTTTTCATTAGCTGCCGATGGCAATGTTCTTGATGCTGGAATAAACGGAAAGATGAGTGAGGTGAATGCTGCGTTCGGGCTACTTCAGCTTGACTATGTAGACAAAGAGATAGCTTCAAGGAGGCGAAGCTACGAAGCTTACAGTAGAGCGTTTGAGGAGGCTCCCGGACTTCGCTGTATTCCTTTTAATAAAAAGGCTACGCCAAATGGCAGCTATTTCCCCTTGTTGGTGGAGGATGGCCGGGATGAGCTCGTTGAGCACCTGGCCCATCACGGGATTTTCGCCCGTAAATATTTTTACCCGCTAATCACTGATATGGACATGTTTGCGGAGTTTCAATTAGGCCAGACGAACCTTGGGTGTGCTAAAACAATTGCAGAGCAGGTAGTGTGCTTGCCAATGTCGGCACGATTAACGGTGCGAGAGCAGGATAGGATTATTGAGCTTGTTAATGCTTTTTTACGTTAGTAGGCCTTGATTATGATTGTTCACCTAATCCGCGATGATAAATTCATTGACTCTGCATTGAGAGAGTTTGAACGCTCGGCTCCGGGAGAGAATCGGGCTGTGCTACTGGCAGATCCCAAGCCGCTCACTTATGTGTCTAGCTCAGTCTCATTTATGAATGAGGCGCAAGCGATCTCTATTATAAATGAGGCGGACGCAGTTGTTTGCCACGGCCTGATTAAGCGCTTTTACCCAGTGTTAGAAAAGCTTCCTGAAGCAACCCCAGTTGCTTGGCTGGGGTGGGGTTTTGATTATTACTCAGCCTTACTGGCGCCCGCCTTCCCAAATGGTTTGCTTCAGCCTCAGACTCGATGCTTGGTCGAGGAAGCTAAGCCTAAAAAGGGACGTGCTCACCGGTTAAGTCGAGTGCTAAAACGCCTGGTTGATCGAAGTGGTGAGGTGGATCGCCGACGGGCAAAGATTGTTAGCAGAATAAATTTCTTTTCCCCTGTTCTCGAAGCGGAATATGATCTGGCAGTTAGCTGCATGCCGGACTTTTCTCCCGCTTACATACCCTGGAATTACGGGGTGGCGGAGGATGACTTCGCACTGGGTGTCTCAACAGCATTGGGTGGGGATATTCTGGTGGGTAATAGCGCAACACCAGAGAATAACCACATTGAGGTTTTTGCGTTTTTAGCAGAGCACTTTGACTTGGCCGATAGGAGAGTAATTGTACCGCTGAGTTATGGTAAGAAGTGGTATAGAGATAGGGTGGTCGAAGACGGCTATAGAATATTCGGTGACAAGTTTTTTCCGCTACTAGATTTCCTGCCCAAGCAGGACTATTTGCAGTTGATGGATAGCTGCGGCTATGTCTTTATGAATCATATTCGGCAGCAGGCAGTTGGGAATATCCTTATAGCTCTGTTGAAAGGAGCACGTGTTTTTATCAATAAAGACAACCCTTGTCATGAGTGGCTGAGTAGAGAGGGAGCGGTGTTCTCCTCTATCGATGCGGATATGGAGGTCGATTTAGTACCTCTACTTGAATATGAAAAACAAGCAAATTCGGAAATGGTATATCGCTGTTGGGGTCGTGATGTTCAGCGTATGAAGACCGATAACTTGGTCGCCGAGTTGTTGTCGGTATAGCCCGGTTATAGCCCCGTTACCCCAGAGGATAAAAAATGGCCTTTTTGTCGCCGTCTGCTCTTGCAGAAATTGGGTTTGCTGCCGTAGGTAAAAATGTTCTTATCTCTGATAAGGCCTCAATCTACGGGGCTGAGCGAATAGAGATTGGTAACAATGTAAGGATTGATGATTTTTGCATTCTGTCGGCTGGCGAGGGCGGGATATGCTTGGGTAGCTTTATACATATAGCCGCATATACCTCTATTATTGGCGGTGGCCGCGTCGTTATAGGTGATTACGGCAATATCTCTTCAAGGGTGTCGATTTACAGCAGTAACGATGATTATTCGGGTGAATTTATGACGAACCCGATGGTAGGTAGCCGTTACACCAATGTTACGCGTAAGCCCGTATCATTAGCTAAGCACGTTATCGTGGGTAGCGGCAGCGTTATACTTCCCGGTGTGAGCCTCGGTGAGGGGGTGGCGCTGGGGGCAATGTCATTGGTCAATAAATCCCTAGAAGCATGGGGGATCTATGCTGGACAGCCTGCAGTGTGGTTAAAAAATCGCGACAAGGGCTTGCTCGCTCATGAAGAGGCTTTTCGCAGGCATATTTCGTAGCCCGGCTAAGTTCACTCCTTGCGACATTTCCCCATAATCACTGGGGGCTTCCCGCAGAGATTGTCTGTATAATCGCCGGCCAAACTATCCGCCATGCTCACGGCATCTCTGGAGCGTGGCGCGCTGCGTTGGCGGTGCTCGCCGCCCTGATATTATCCCCAAGAAATTGAGTTCCCCATGTTATTACTGTCAAAGAAAGAAGACTGGCTCGGCAATATCCGCGCCGATATCCTCGCTGGTTTAGTGGTTGCGCTGGCGCTGATTCCCGAAGCGATCGCTTTTTCCATCATCGCGGGCGTAGACCCCAAAATCGGCCTGTATGCGTCGTTTTGTATCGCGGTGGTCATTGCCATCGTCGGCGGCCGCCCGGGAATGATTTCGGCGGCGACGGGGGCGATGGCCCTGCTGATGGTCACATTGGTCAAGGAGCATGGCCTGCAGTACCTGCTGGCCGCAACCCTGCTCTGTGGTCTGCTGCAGATCATTGCCGGCTATTTAAAGCTAGGCCAGCTGATGAGCTTTGTGTCGCGCTCGGTAGTCACCGGCTTTGTGAATGCCCTGGCCATTTTGATCTTTATGGCGCAGTTGCCCGAACTCACTAACGTAACGTGGCATGTCTACGCTATGACGGCGGCGGGTCTGGGGATAATTTACCTGTTCCCGCTACTGCCTAAAGTGGGCAAGGTTATTCCGTCGCCATTGGTATGTATCCTGACGCTTACGGCATTTAGCCTCATTGTCGGTTTGGACATTCGCACAGTAGGCGACATGGGTGAGCTGCCCGACACGCTGCCTGTGTTCCTGTGGCCAGACGTGCCGCTGAACTGGGAAACACTGCAGATCATCTTCCCTTACTCGGCCGCGTTGGCGGTGGTGGGTTTGCTGGAGTCGCTGATGACGGCAACGATCGTCGACGACCTCACCGACACGGGCAGCGATAAGAACCGCGAGTGTAAAGGCCAGGGTATTGCCAATATTTTCTCGGGCTTGCTCGGTGGTATGGCGGGCTGTGCCATGATCGGTCAGTCGGTTATCAATGTTAAGTCGGGTGGCCGAGGCCGTTTGTCGACCTTCTTTGCCGGGGCGATGTTGCTGACGATGGTGGTTTTCCTCAGCGATTGGGTGTCGCGTATTCCGATGGCAGCACTGGTGGCGGTAATGATTATGGTGTCGATCGGCACCTTTAACTGGTCTTCTATTAAGGGCCTGAAGACGAACCCGTTGTCGGCCAACATTATTATGCTCGCCACGGTGGCGGTGGTGGTAATGACTCACAACCTTGCCTTCGGCGTACTGACGGGCGTGTTGCTAGCGGCGCTGTTCTTTGCCAATAAGGTCAGCCACTTCATGTATGTGGACAGCGTGCTCAAAGAGGGCGGCGGCCAGCGCAACTACCGCGTCGTCGGTCAGGTATTCTTTAATTCAGCGGATCGCTTCGCGGCAAACTTTGACTTTAAGGAAGCCCTTGATAAGGTGGTAATAGACCTGAGCCGCGCCCATTTTTGGGATATTTCTGCCGTTGCCGCTTTGGACAAGGTGGTTATTAAATTTCGCCGAGAAGGTGCAGAGGTCGAGTTGATTGGCTTAAACGATGCCACGGCAACCATTGTCGATCGCTTTGGTATTCACGATAAACCCGAAGAAATTGAAAAAGTGCTGGGAGCCCACTGATGACGGATAACTATGTCTTGGCCTGCATTGATGGCGCCGCACTTAGCACCGCCGTGTGCGACTACGCGGCGTGGATCGCCAGCCGCGTTCAGGCGCCGGTTAAGCTGCTGCACAATCTTGAACATCGCCCGCAGGCGGCGGTGGCCGATTTAAGCGGCAGTATCGGCCTTGGCAGTCAGGAAGAGCTGCTGGAAGAGCTCACACGGGTCGAGCAGGAGCGCAGCCGTCTGTTGATGCAGAAGGGCAAGTTGATGCTCAAGGCAGCCGAAGAACGGGTGCATGCAGATGGCGTGGAACAGGTTGAGTGCTGGCAGCGCCACGGCAGTCTGCAGGAATCGCTGATTGAGAACGAGCAGGATATCCGCGTGCTGGTGATGGGCGTGCGCGGAGAGGAGCATCACGCGGGGCAGTTAGGTGCGCATTTGGAAAGTGTTATTCGCGGCTTGCACCGGCCAGTACTGGTGGTGAACAGTGCGTTTAGTGCACCGAAGAACGTCATGCTCGCCTACAACGGCACCGAGGCGTCTCAGAAGGCCCTGGACATGGTGGCCGCCAGCCCGCTCTTCAAAGACATTCCCTGCAAGCTGGTTTACGTTGGCGACGACAAACGGGCGGCGGAGATTTTAGCTGATGGCAGTCGCCGGCTCACGGCGGCGGGCATAGCGCACGAGAGTGTGCAGCTGCAGGGAAAGATCGACGAGGCACTCATCAGTTACCAGGCGAAAGAAGGGATCGATCTCACCGTTATGGGGGCGTACAGCCACCACCGCATTCGCGATGTGCTGTTGGGTAGCTTTACGGCAAAAATGCTCAGCAAGACCCAAAAGCCGCTGCTGCTATTGCGCTAGGCGGGTTGAATCTGTCCGCTCTTCACATCGCCTAGCGGTGTGTTCGGCGGTAACATCGCCCTCAAGTGATGATTTCGGTCGCACTTGGAGGGTGAAAACTCGCCGCCAAGCGTTGTGCGATCGCCAAACCTGATAAAACGATAAACAAGGGGAAGGCTATGAACGCAATACAACCCGCCGTCAGTGAGATTGCTGCACCACTTCACCAGGCATTCGACCTCCAGCGCCAGGCCTATTTGGCTGCGCCAGTGCCCAACTACAGCGAGCGCAAACAAGACCTTCAGCGCTTGAAGAGCATGCTTAGCGACAACCGCGAAGCGATTATTGATGCGATCTGTCAGGATTATGGCAATCGCTCACGTCACGAGAGTTTGTTTGCGGAAATCATCGCAGTAACCGATGCCATCAACGATGTGATCAAGCATCTAAAAAAATGGATGCGCGTACAAAAACGCCACGTCGATCACACCATGTTTCCCGGCGGTCGCAACCGAGTCATTCCCCAGCCCTTGGGCGTAGTGGGAATCATCGTACCGTGGAACTTTCCGGTAAACCTCAGCTTTGTGCCCATTGCCCAAGCCTTTGCCGCGGGCAACCGCGCCATGGTGAAAATGTCTGAGAACTCGCGCGCACTGAGCGCCTTGCTCCGCGAGTTGACTGCCAGGTACTTCGCTGAAGACAAGCTGCAATTTTTTGATGAAACTGGCGGTGTCGGCATCGAATTTTCGAAGATCCCCTTCGATCTGCTCGTGTTTACCGGCTCAGGCCAGACCGGCAAGTCGGTGATGGCCGCCGCGGCGCAAAATCTGACACCGGTGGTGTTAGAGCTAGGCGGCAAGGCCCCTGCGGTGATTGATCCGGACTACCCGATTGAAAAAGCCGTTGGACGAATCATGTTCATCAAGCAATTCAATGCCGGGCAAATTTGCACCAACGTCGACTATGTATTCGTGCACAGCAGCCAACGAGAAGCCTTTGTGAACGAGGCAAAACGCTACGTTGCCAAGCACTGCCCTGATATTAATCATCAAGACTACACCTCAATTATCGACGACCGCTCAATGCAGCGTTTACAGGCTACCCTTGAGGATGCGCGTTCAAAGGGTGCGACGGTCATCAACCTGAATGACCAAGACGCAAATATCGAGGCGCGAAAACTGCCGCTGCACCTGGTGTTGGACACCACGCCCGAAATGACCATTCGCCAGCGCGAAACTTTCGGCCCGCTGTTAATGGTGTTGGAGTACGACAGCCCGTCCGAAGTGGTCGACTACGTGAATGCCCATGACCGCCCGCTGGCGTTTTACCCTTTCACCAAGAAGCGCGAGTTGGCCGACATGTATATTGAGCGGGTCATGTCGGGTGGCGTAACGGTTAACGATGCGCTGTTCCACCTTGCTCAGCACGATCTGCCCTTTGGTGGTGTGGGCGGCAGTGGCATGGGTCACTATCACGGCTATGAAGGGTTTATCACCTTCAGTAAGCTGCGTCCGATCTACTATCAGCCCGGTTTCTCACCGATGGAGTGGCTGCGCCCACCCTATGGCAATTTCGCCACGCGCTTCTACAACCTGCTGCTAAAACTCAAGGGCTGATCGCTCGTCATTTAGCCAGTGTCTCAATAGGGGAGCGTAGCTGCTCCCCGTGCTTCCCAGAAAACCAATAAATAGGAATTGCTATGAAGACTGCAATGCGCCTGTTGAGCAGTACTGTGCTGCTCGCGATGACCCTAAGCGGCTGTAGCCGCGACGTTGACACGAAGGTCAACGCTGGTAGCCAGCCTGTTAATGCTGAACGAATCATTGCTGCCGCGCCCGGTGAGTGGGTGAGCCACGGACGTGATTATGCCGAGCAGCGTTTTAGTCCGCTCAAGCAGATCAACGATGAAACGGTAAGTGAGCTGGGCCTGGCGTGGTATGCCGATTTGCCCACGCGTCGCGGCATTGAGAGCACGCCGCTAATGGCAGACGGCGTGCTATATGTAACGGCGTCGTGGGGCCACGTGCTCGCCTTTGATGCACGTAACGGCGCGCTGCTTTGGCACTTCGACCCCAAGGTTCCCAAGGACTACGGCGTCAATGGCTGCTGCGACGGGGTTAACCGCGGGGTGGCACTTTGGGGCAACGCTGTTTACGTCGCCAGTTATGATGGCCGCTTGAGCGCCCTCGACAGGCACACAGGCGAGCTGCAATGGCAGGTGGATACCCGAATAAACCAGCAAGACCCCTACACCGTTACCGGTGCGCCGCGTATTGTCGACGGCCGCGTCATTATTGGTAACGGCGGTGCCGAACTCGGCGTTCGCGGTTATGTGAGTGCCTTTGACGCAAAGACCGGTGAGCTGGACTGGCGTTTTTATACGGTGCCCGGCAATCCGGCAAAGGGTTTTGAAGACGACACCCAGAAAATGATCGCCAAAACCTGGCACGGTAAGTGGTGGGAAAATGGCAAGGGCGGCGGTACCGCTTGGGACTCTTTCGCCTACGACCCCGAGCTGAACCTGCTTTACATCGGGGTGGGTAATGGCTCGAGCTGGAACCGCAAAGCGCGCAGTGATGGCAAAGGCGATAATTTATTCCTGTCGTCGATTGTGGCCGTGAAAGCCGATACAGGAGAGTATGTCTGGCACTACCAAACGACCCCCGGCGACAGTTGGGACTACACGGCGACACAGCACATGATTCTCGCCGAGTTAGAGATTGATGGCGTCGAGCGTAAGGTCATTATGCAAGCGCCGAAAAACGGCTTCTTTTATGTGCTCGATCGCCGCAGCGGCGAATTATTGTCAGCTGAGAAATACATGCCCGTAAACTGGGCAAGCCATGTGGATATGGAAACGGGGCGGCCGGTGGAAGCCGCTGGCCTGCGCGATGGTACTTTCCCGGGCATGGTGCGACCCGCGCCCAGTGGCGCCCACAATTGGCAGCCCATGTCATTCAGCCCGCAAACCGGCTTGGTGTACATTCCGGCGATGAGTTCGGGGGCAATCTATTCAGACGACTTTTCCGCGAAGGACCGCAAGGGTACCTGGAATACCAACTACGCTGTTGAAGCAATGCTCGAGGTGCCCGACCAGGTGACAGTAGAGCAACGCAAGGCAATGGGTGAAATGCTGCTGCAGTCGGTGCTGATCGCGAGGGATCCGGTCACCAATACCGATGCCTGGCGAATTGAGGGCGGCTACTTCTCGGCCAGCGGCTTGCTGTCCACGGCGGGGAACTTGCTATTTCAAGGAGACTTGGACGGGCAGTTTCGCGCCCGCGCGGCCGATACCGGGAAGTTGCTTTGGCAAAAAGATGTACAGGGCGGTTTGATGGCGGCACCGATGAGCTATGAGCTTGATGGTGAGCAGTACATTGCCATTGCCCAGGGCTGGGGCGGTATCAGTGGTCTGCCCTACGGCGCGGTATCTGGCCCGAGGAATATGATCAATATTAGCCGCGTGCTGGTCTTTAAGCTTGGTGCCAACACCGAACTGCCGCGCATCCCGGTTGTTGAGCAAGCCCTGCCAAAACCCGCATTGGCAGCGGCAAGCGATGAAGAAATCGCGAAAGGACGTGAGCTGTTCAACCTCTACTGCGCGGTCTGTCACGGTGGCAATGCCATTAGTGCGGGGCTGATTTCCGATTTGCGTTACCGCATTAATGATCTCGACGACGCGTGGCTTGCCATTGTGCGCGACGGTGCACTGGCCTCCATGGGCATGCCCGCGAGAGGTGAGTTCATTGATAACGATGAAGCCATCGCGATCAAGCACTATGTTGTCGAGCAGGCGCGCTTAGGACACGAGCGTGGCGAGAAGCGCTTGATAAGGGGCGCTGCGCAATAGCCTATCCGCAGAGGGAAAAACAGCGGCTCTTGCCGCTGTTTTTTTGTGAGCTTATTTCGCTGAACTTATTTAACTGAACTTAAGGTCACTGGCCGGGTATTTTCCAATGCGTTCAGGAAGGTGACAATGCTCGCCGTGTCAGCGTCGCTGAGTGAGCGGCCAAGTTGTAACCACGCCATCTGTTTTACCGCTTCGTCCAACGTTTTGGCCGCGCCATCGTGGAAGTAGGGCGCGGTGCGTGAAATATCGCGCAGCGCTGGCACCTTAAACACAAAGCGGTCGCTCGCCTTGCCGGTTACTTCCTGACGGCCAATGTCGCTGGTATTGGCATAGGCATTCACCACACCCATTTTTTGATACATGGTGCCGCCCAGTGTCGCGCCGCTGTGGCAGGCGATGCAGCCCGTGCTAATGAAGGTTTTCAAGCCCTGCTTTTCCGCTGCGTTCAGTGCTTGGTCGTCGCCCGCCAAGAACTCGTCAAAACGGTCGCGGGTGATCAAGGTGCGCTCGAAGGCGGCAATCGCTTCGGCCATATTGTCGTAGCTCAGCGCGGGCTCAGCATTGGGAAAGGCCTTGGCGAAGGCTGCTGCGTAACCCGCGTCACGTAGCCGCTGTTCGGCGGTTGCTTCATCGGGCATGGCCATTTCTACCGGGTTGAGAATGGGGCCCTTTGCCTGGGCTTTCAGGTCGGCGGCGCGGCCGTCCCAGAACTGTGCAATGTGAAAGCCGGCGTTAAACGAGGTGGGTGAGTTGCGACCGCCGCGTTCGCCGAGCGCGCCTGGCGAGGTGGGCTCGTTGTCGACACCGGCACCGTTGTTGTCCACTTGGTGGCAGCTGTTGCAAGATTGACTACCATTGGTCGATAGCGCCGTTTCAAAATAGAGCTGTTCACCCAGGGCAATGCGCTCGGGCGTGTCATTTTCGCTGCCAGGCATTGCCGCGGGCAGTGGTTTGAAAAAGGCTTGTGCCTGGGCGCGAAGCGCGGCATCGGCGTTGGCTGTTGCGCTGGTAGCAAGGCCGCCAAGGCACAGGCCGACGACCGCGAGGGTATTTTTAACGCTGTTGTTAAGCACGGGTATTACTTCCTTGGGTAAATTAAGGAGGTATCATACGTGCTTGAATCGCTAAGATTAAATCTTAAAAATCTATCGTTCTCATAGGATTTGGCAATAGCGGTTAGTGTTGCTGCCTACCACTGGTAGCTCATGCTGGCGAATACGCTCCGGCCGGGGTTTTGGCTTGGGTTATAGGTGCCCGGGAACATCGCGGTATCAATCACTTGGTTGAGGCTGCGCTCGTCACTTAAATTCTTGCCGCCAACCGTCAGCGCCCAGCCTTGCTCGTCACTGCGCAGTGTCAGGTTTGCGGCGACGGTTGTGGTGTCGGGAATGCGCGTATTGTCGTCCAGGTCGGTGTCTGTGTAGTGCTCGCCCTGGTGCTGAATATTCATGCTGGCACGCAGCAGAAGGCTGCCCAGCTGATACTCCAGCGTTGGGCTTATTGTGGCCGTTAACTCCGGCGCGAAAGCCAGGCGTTTACCGCCGAGGTCTTGTTTGGCGCCGATGCCATCGCTAATGGGCGCCGGGCCGTTTTCATATTCTTTGTAACGAGCGCGCAGATAGCCCAGTGAGGCGTTGATGCTGAGCGGGGTATACGGTGTGAGCCACTGAATCTCGCTCTCGATACCTTCGGAAAATGCAGCCGCGGCATTGGTAACGTCGAACAGTAGACCGTTAAATGCAAGAACCTGAAGGTCGTCAAAGTCCATGCGGTAGGCAGTCATATTGAGCTGTAGACTGTTATCGAGCCAGCGGCTACGCAGGCCCAGTTCGAAAGATTGTGCCTCTTCCGGCTCGAACTCCAGCTGCTCGCCAGTGAAGGAAATGGCATTAACGCCACCACTTTTGAAGCCGCGGGAGAGGCTGGTGAAAAAGGAAATGTCGTCGTTCAAAAAGTAGCTGAGTGTGAGCTTGGGGGATAACTGGGTTTCAGTGCGCTCAATTTCACCGGGGGCGTAGTCCTGGCCGCCAGTGAGGGTCGCGGTAATACAGGGCAGCAAGGGGTTGCTGCACACGCCTTGGCCAGTAGGGGTGGACTTCTTCGTTTCGCGGTTCAGGCGCAGTCCCGGTGTAAGTACCCACTTTTCGCTAATATCCCAGCTCACTTGGCCAAACAATGCGGTGGCGGCGGTGTCCTGGCGATAGTCAAAACGGTAGTAATCGGTTTCCTGAAGTAGGTTGGTCAATTGCGGCAGGATGGCGGCCAAGGTGCCGGCCAAAGGGTTGCCGGGCACATTACTACTGCCACTTAGTAACTGTTGGGCATCTTTGGTTAGCACGTAGGAGGCAATATCCTGGCCAGCGATAATGTCGGCAATGATGCGAAAGTCACTCTGGAAATAATACAGGCCGCCGATAAACTCAACATTTCCACCCAGCCCAAATAAGCTGTCTGCCGCGCCGCTAAAGCGCCACTCGAAAGTTTGTTGGCGATAATCGTCGACCTCGTCCAAGGTCAATAAATCGGCGGGGGAGACATCCAGATCCTGTCGTTGTTCGACATCCAACCAGGACAGGCCGATGACAGCGGTGGTGTCCAGTCGCGATAAGCCAGCCACTTCACCAAAGTCATAGCTACCGCGCAGGGCCAGGCTATCTGAGCGCTGGTAGAGCTTGCCGTCTTCATTAAAGCTGGTTTGGAAGTTGAAAGGGTCATCTTCGATTTCTGGATCGAAGTTTTGCAAATAGTCCCGAGTATCGTCATCGAGCTTCATTAACTGCCGTGGCCAGAAGTTAACGCGGGTGACAGATTGCTGCGCAATAAACTCCAGTTCACTGCGGTCACTCGGTTGCCAATTGAGCTTTGCTCGCAGCGCATCTTGGTCGCGGTCGTCCTCTTTTCGCTCGAGTTTGGTGTTTTCCAGACGTCCGTCGCGCTGCCACTTCATGGCGGACAAGCGCAGTCCCAGACTGGGGCTAAAGCGATAGCCGACGCCCGCCTCAAAACGTTGTTCGCCGTATTCTTCGTCGCGGTAGCTGAGCTTCCCTTCACTGCCTTCATCGGCGGGGACAGTTTGGCTGCTGACATTGAACACACCGGCGATCGTATTTTTACCGAACAGCGTGCCCTGTGGGCCGCGCAGCACTTCCACCCGCGCAAGGTCATACATCGACTCGCTGAAGTAGCTGGGGCGACCGTAGAACACCTCGTCCTGAACCAGCCCTACCGCAGGCTCGAAGCTGGGGTTAAAACTGTTGGTGCCAAAGCCGCGAATGAATACCTGAGGTGAGGACGGGCTGGTGAATTCCACTCTGACATTGGGTACGTAGGCAGACACGGCGACCAAATCGCCGATCGCGTTGTCCTGCATAAAGTCGCCAGACAGGGCGCTGATTGAAATTGGAACGTCCTGCAGACTTTGTTGGCTCTTCTGCGCGGTGACGACCACTTCCTCTAAAACGCGGGGGCGGTTTTCGGCTTCGGCGTTGGGGCTGAGCAGGGCCAAGGCAAGGATGCCTAGGGCGGTCGTTCTACTATTGCTGTGCGTTGTCATGGCGTTTTCTCGTTTTTATTATGTATCGTTTTTTTGTGTGTTCTGGTGTGCTTAAAAGCCGGTAGTGATCAGCAAGCTACCGGTAAAAAGCAGCAGGGCGTAAACCACATTGCGAAAACGTTGCTCGTCTACCCGGTGGTGGAGATATTCACCTACGACGACGCCGGCGACTAACACCGGGGCAATTGCGGCGACCTTGGGTAGCGCGGGGTAGAGGCTTCCATCAATGGCGAAGACGACGGTGAGTAAGCTGTTTAAGCTGAACCACACGGTGATCAGTGTGGCGCGAAAAGCCGCTTTATCAAGTTGGGTGCCCGTCAACGCATAGACCAGTAACGGGCCGCCAGAGGCGTAGAGGCCGTGGGTAATCCCGGCGCCCAGCATCCAGCCCCGTGTCCACAGCGCGCCGTGACGGCGGCTGCTCAAACCGCGATAGGCGCGCAGCAGCTCGCGCCCCGCAAACCAGACGACCAGGGCGCCAAATAATAATTGCAAAAGCTGATCGCCGAGCCAGGGCCTCAACAGATAGCCCGCCAAGGTGCCACTAACCATTAACGGCAGAATCAGCTTAAGTAAGGTGGGCCAATGAATGTGCTGGTGGTGGCGGGCCAGTAGGTAGCCTGTCATACAGATATTCAGCGGTACCAGCACGGGTAGCATGGCCTCAATGGGTAGCAACAACGCGCCCAGTGATAGGGCGATAACAATGCTGCCAAAGCCGGTGATCGCTTCAATGCTGTAGGCAACAAAAACGAAAATCGCCAGAAGAATCCAAGGGTCCATTAATGCTGCTCCAGTTCAACGGCAAATTTGCGCCGCATTAGGCGGTGGAAGGTTGTCGGCGCAACGCGCCACAGCAAGCTAGCCAACCAAATGCCGCGATGGGGAAACAAGTGTGGTTTGCGCCGTTCGGCGGCCTGTAAAATTGCCGCGGCCAGCGGTTCGGGCTCGCCAATGCCGCCGAGGGTGGAGCGTGCGTGCCGCGCAGCGTTGCCATCGGCACCGAGGGCATTTTGTTCGATATTGGTGTTCACGAAGGCGGGGTAGACCATCAGTACGTGCACACCATTGTCCTGTTCTTCGCCGCGTAGTACTTCAAAGAACTGACTGAGTGCAGATTTAGCGCTGCAATACGCGGCTCGGCCGAGCACCGGCATCCAGCCCGCCATTGAGCCAATGTTGATGATACTGCCGCGGCTGCGTCGCAGCAGCGGGAGCAAGGCCATGCTAAGGGATACAGGGGCTTGCCAGTCGATAGCCATTACCTTTCTAAACACCGCCGGATCAGTGTGGCCGGCGAGAGAGCGGTGGGTAATACCGGCGTTATTCACCAGGATATCCAGGCGTCCACTTGCGGTGATGGCCTGAGCGACAGCGTCGATAGCGGCTGCATCGGCAAGGTCGGCAACAACGGTGTGCACACGCTCGTTGCCGAGTGCTGCGCTGCGTTGCTGCAGTCCCTCGGCGTCGCGGTCGACGAGCCACACGCAGTCACCTCGCTGATAAAACTGTTGCGCCATCGCCCAGCCGAGCCCGCTGGCGGCACCGGTAATGAGTACTGTCTTCATAGCTGCCCTCGGGCGCGGGCGTGGTCGATAAACAGCTCCAATACTTGCGCTGAACTCAACTGTGGTTGATAGCCAAACTCTTCTTTCAAACGGCGATTACTCAGTACCGGGCGATAGCGCAAGAAGTTAATTTGCTCGGGCCGGTAGCGGCTTAGGCCGAGCCGATGGCCCACCGCGAGGGCGGTTTTAAGCAGCGCCGCAGGCAGGCGTAACAGGGGTTTGTTTAAACGCTTTGCCACTTCATCAATGCGCAGGGCGCCGTCACCGGCGAGATTAAACATGCCCACCTGGGATTCAATAATGCCTTTCTCCACAATCCGGAGCAGGTCTTCGTCCCAAATAAAGACAAAGGGCGAGTCAGAGCCACGAATAGCCAACAGGCGTTTCTTTTCAAACAGCTGGGTAATCTGATTGCGGGTTTGGCGCCCCAGTACGGTGCCAGGGCGTAAAATGAGCTGCTTGAGCTCCGGGTGCGCGCGGCTCTGCTCGGCTAAATACTCTTCAACCAAACGCTTGTGGCGGGCATAGGCAAATTCGTCGTTGCCGCGCAGCGGGTCGCTTTCATCGATCCAGCTGGGGTTGTCGGGATGGTAGCCATAGGCCGCGCCGGAGCTGGTGACGGTGAGGTGTTGTACACCGGCCTTCAGGCAACATTGCACAACATTGCGTGTGCCGTTTACGTCGATATCGTAGTCGCGCTGCTCGTCGCCGCTGGCTTCGAGTACTGAGGCGAGGTGCACAACGTGGCTGACCTGGTGCTCGCTCAGAATGTCAGCCAGCTTCGGGTCGCGAATATCGCACTGGATGTGATTCGCGTCGTCAGTAGGGCGAATATCAACGCCAATCACGGTGTAATCTTCACTGAGTCGCACGCTGAGTTGGCGACCGATATAGCCGCCGGCGCCGGTAATGAGAATACGTTTAGGCATGGACAGTCTCCGCGCTGCGCGACCAGTAAAAAGCCAAACAAAGGCCGGCAGCCAAATGCCAGAAGCTCCAGAAGCCTGCGATAAGCATCATGCCGCCCGCCTGGGGGAAAAACGTGAAAATGATCGACAGGCCGAGTGCTGAATTTTGTATGCCGACCTCCATGGTGACGGCGCGGCGCTCGGCCTGGGGAAGTTTGATAACGCGCCCTGCCAAGTCGCCAAGCAGTAGTGCGCCAGCGTTTTGCAGGGCAACAAGCAGCAAGATGCGGTCGGCGTACTCCATAAATAGCTGCTGGTTGCGGGAGAAGGCGATCACGACAAAGCACAGAAACACCAGCAGGGTGACCGCGCGCATGGGCTTTTCGGCGCGGGTGGCCCATTCAGGGTGGCGTTTGCCAACGGCCATGCCCAGTAGCATGGGCAGCACTAGTACCAATGCGACCAGCAGCAAGATATTCATTGGCTCCAGAGAAATGCCGCGCAGCAACTCCCGGGTGGCGGGGTTTAGCTGCGCGTAAAGGCCAAAATTAAGGGGGGTCATCACGATGGCCGCCAAGCTCGAAACGGCGGTCATGCTGACTGAGACGGGCACACTGGCGCGGCCCAGCCAGGTCATAATATTGGAGAATGTCCCGCCGGGGCAGGAGGCGATGAGTATCATACCCAGTGCTAATTCTGCGGGCACGGCGAAGGCGATTGTCGCCAGGCAGGTCGCCGCTGGCAGCAGAAGAAACTGCGCCACCAAACCGGCAGCGGGCGCGTGGGGTTGCCGCAATACGCGAACGAAGTCGTCACGGCGCAGGCCCATGGACACACCAAAGATCATGCCCGCGAGAATCCCGTTAAGCAGGATCAGGCTCTGGGGGCTAAACGCGACTTGAATATCAGCGTACATACGCGGCGTCGCTCTGTGGCAGGTCTCGTTGCAGTTGTTGAATATGCCGATTAATACTGCGCCGATAGCTGTCTTTGTGCACGTAGTAGGCCATGCGCTCTAGTTGCAAATAGCGATAGCCGCCATCGAGGCGCTCGCCACAGTGGCGTTTGATGTCGCGCTCCAATTGCTGGGCGGCTTTGCCGCCGGCTAATTGCTGACGAATATACAAAGCGACCATCTCGGCCTGCTCGCTACGACCCTCCCAGCCAAGCCCCGTTGCTTCAATCATGCCCATCACAAACAAATTGCGGTGCTCGGGATGGAACACATTTAAATACAGTGAGGGCGCACCGCCGTCTTGCCAGTTGAGGTGCTTGCGGTCGATAAATGGATAGTGGAGCTGGTAACCGGTCGCCTGCAAAATCAGGTCGTAGTCGGCGCATTCGCCATTGCTGAACTCGACGCTGAGGCCGTTGGTGTTGGCAATGTCGCCGCGGGCAGTGATGTCGCCATGACCAAGATGATGCAGCATCTGTGAGTTGATCACCGGGTGTGACTCATACATTTTGTAGTCGGGATCGGGCAGGCCGTAGTCCGAGGGTTTACCCACCGCAAGGCGAATCATCAATGCGTCAAGGCGCTGTTTTATTGGCCTCGGTAGCGGGATCAGTCCGCCCAGCGTATCGGTGGGGCGGCCAGCGATAAACTTGGGAAGAAAGTAATAGCCGCGTCGCACCGACACATCGACGGCGCTCGCGCGGTGCACGGCATCCACGGCAATGTCGCAGGCGGAGTTGCCGCAACCGACAATTAATACCCGCTTGCCGGCAAAGACTTCCGGATTGCGGTAGTCGGCAGAGTGCATTAGCTCGCCGGTATATTCACCGGGCAGCGCTGGTGCGTTGGGGTGATGCAGGGTGCCATTGGCGATTAGCAGGCCGTCGAAGTCTTCGATATGGCGCTTGCCATGCTGTTCGCTAACGATCCGCCAGCCGCCATTGTCGAGCGGGCTAGCATCAATCACTTTGGTGTTAAATCGGTAGTGAGGGTAGAGGCGGAAGTGCTGGGCGAAGTCTCGGAAATACTGGCGCAGTTCGCTGTGATGCGGATAGGGTGCACCGCTTTTTGCCATGGGGAACTCTTTGAACTCGGTCATGTGGCGCGACGAGATCAAGTGGGCCGAGTCGTACATAGTGCTGTGCGGATTGTCGATGTCCCACAGGCCGCCAACATCGCTGTGCAGCTCAAATCCGGTAAAGGGGATGTCGTACTTTTGTAAATTCCGGGCAGCCGCCAAGCCCATCGGGCCAGCGCCAATTAATGCGTACATAGCACATACTCTTGTTATCATTATTGCAATACAGCTTAATTGAACAGCTATTGCGCGTAACGGCTTTTTCAGGACGGCAATCTGCCAATTCAGGACTATGACCGAACCCACCGTCACATTGCGGTTTACCCAAGGCTTGTTGCAGGCCGCCGAACGCCGGGGTATTGAGCTTCCCCCCGCGTTGAGTCGCCGTGTGCCGGAAACCGGGCGCACGCCTTTGGCGGTGCAAGATCAGTTGTGGCAGGCCTACTGCGATGCCGTTGATGACCCCTTGGTCGGTTTACAGCTTGGCCTGGGATTGCAGGTCGGCCACCTGGACCTTGTCGGCATGCTTCTGATGAGCTGCGAAACCCTCGGCGAGGCACTCGACCTGCTACTGGAATATCACCCCATTGTGGGCGAAGGGGGCGACTTTGCTCTGCGTCACGCTGGTGGCAACTGCCTGTTAATCTATCAGCCCCATTATCAAACTTGCCGCCGCCAGCGCGTGGAAGCGGTGCTGGCCTGCGTACTGAATTTAGCGCGTTGGGTTAGTGGTGGGGAGTTTGCGGTGCGGTGTCTACAATTTACCTCGGCCGCTGCCGCGCCTATGGCCGACTATCAGCGCATGCTGGGTGCATCGCTGCAGTTTGACGCCCCCGAGGATGCGCTGGTTTTCGACCCCGCCTTAGTTGCCACGCCGCTTATCCAGGCAAATACTGAGATTCGAGATCAGCTGAAAAAGCTGGCCGATAAACTGCTACAAGACATGGAGCGGGGCGAATACAGCATGGCCGTGCAGCGAATGCTTCGCCAGCAGCCTCAGTGGGGTAAGGAGCGAGTGGCCGAAGCACTGGGTATGAGTGGTCGCCACTTGGTACGTAAGCTCCAGCATGAGGGCGTTACTTTCAAGCTGTTGCGCAGCAGCTTGTTACAAAAAATGGCGGAAGAGCGCTTGCAACGTGGTGAGCCGGTGTCGGGCATAGCCGAGGAGTTAGGTTTCTCGGATGAGAGCGCCTTTGCAAAGGCCTTTAAGCGCTGGTCGGGGCAAACCCCTTCGCAGTATCGCGAGCAGTGACGGTAACTACGTATCAACCTGCATCACCGCTTGTGTCTTCATAAGAGGCTCTGACTGCGGAGCGCTATTATGTTTTTAGCCCGTTTGATTTATACCAGTGAGGTTGTTGAAGGCTTCGACCAACTCGATATTGAAAGTATCTTGAGTGTGGCCCGCGAGCGCAATGCCGCACTGAATGTTACGGGGGTATTGTTTTTTAACAGCCGTTATTTCCTCCAGTGCCTGGAAGGCTCCCGCAGTAATATCAACGCAATCTACCACCGTATTCTCAACGACTCGCGTCACACAAACCCGGTTTTGCTCGATTATCGTGAAATTGCCGAGCGGGATTTTAGCGCCTGGCAAATGGGCTACATCGCAGAGACGCAGAAAACACGCGACTTTTATCGGCAGTTCTCGCCGGTGAGCGACTTCAATGCTTATCGAATGTCTGGTGAAAGCTGCTATCGCCTGCTTAAACACATGGCGACATCCGCACCGATGCTGTGAGGCCTGCTCACTGGTGGGGCGGACTAAAATTGATCGGCCTGACAGCTATCTTCAGGGGCGCGATGGTCGACGATACACTCGAAATAGGGCACTTCAGCGTTGTACTGGCCGTCCAGCATTTTGCGCAACTGCTCAAAGGCGGTGCGCATCACGGGATGGGTGGCATCGGCCTCACTGCCGTGGCCGGCTAAATTGAGCGTACCATCTGCCTCCCCCGCGCCGAGAGTGCCTGTGCCGGTTGTGCCCGGGTCTTGGCCCTCGGGAATGCCCACCACCGTGAAAAACTGTGTAGCGATGCCCGCCGTCGTCAAAGCACCTGCCATCTCGCGGCCCTGGTTGTGGGGCACTAAGCCATCGTTGACCGGGTGAATAACCGTAGCGGCCTGTACGCCACCCAGTTGCATTTGCGCCGCGTGCAAGGCGGGGGAGCGGCGTTGATAGGCCAGTGGGCACTCTGCCGGGGTGCCGCCGGTGTCGCGTTCTATTCCTGCTGCCGCCGCCATGGCGGTGGCGTTGCCGGTGGCGTTGCCGGTAGCTTCTGCGGCGGCTTTTGCCTCGCCGTAGGTTTCGACGAGTTGGCTGACGCCCTCTGCGGTAATCCAATAGTCATACAGCGCCTTGCCGTCGTCACTGATGGCGGCTGATTCGACGATGGCGGTGCCCGAAACCGCGCCGCCCATCGACACACCAAATAGATATACCGTGTCGATGGAGGGGAACTTTTCCAGAGCATACTCTGTGGCGGCAATGGTGTCGTAAGCTCCGCGTAGCGTGGGAAAGCCCAGGTTGTCGCGGTAGTCGGTGGCCACAAAAGCAACGCCGCCAGGGCTGTTTTCATAGTGCTGGGCTAGGCGCAATTCGCGCCGCATGTGGGGCAGCCAGCTAGCCTGGACGGTGTGGCCGATGCACCACGAGCCGGGTAGGCTGTTCGCCGCGCTTAAATACCAGCAGCCCTTCAGGCAGTGGCGAGTTCGACGCGCTGTCGGGGACGCACGAGGGGTTGATATCCAGGGGACTTATTGTGTGCTGAGACGCTGTGACAAAGGTTTCGACAATCGCATTGTCACTTTGGGTTTGGCTATCGCTGCTGTTATTGCAAGCGGCGACAAGGAGCGCAGCAATCGCTGCGCTACATCGAAGAAACGTCATAGGCGGCCACCATTGTTTGCCGGGCGTGTAGGCGCCCTGCTTATTATTAAAATGACTGGCTGATGATTATTGCACAGTGTTTATAATTTGTGTCAATGTCTGCCGCCTAGAGCACGCTACGCGTGCTCTAGTGCCTGGCTTAAGTCGGCCTTCAGGTCGTCGATGTGTTCGATACCAATCGACAGGCGTACCATGTCGGCACTAACACCGGCTTTTAGTAACTCTTCGTCGCTGAGCTGACGGTGAGTTGTAGAGGCGGGAATAGCCGCACAGCTCTTGGCATCGCCGATATTTACCAGCCGGATAATCAGTTGCAAGGCATCGTAAAAACGCGCGCCGGCTTCGCGGCCACCGTCAATGCCGAAGCTGAGAATACCCGACGCCTGACCCTTCATATACTGCTTGGCCAGCGCGTGATCGCGGTGGTTGGGTAGGCCCGCGTAGCTAACCCAGTTGACCTTGGGGTGGTCCTGTAGGAATTGGGCAATGGCCAGCGTGTTGTCATTAATGCGTTCCATGCGCAGCGCCAGCGTCTCCAGCCCCTGTAAAAACAGAAAGGCATTGAAGGCGCTCATCGCGGCGCCCATATTGCGCAGCGGCACTACGCGGGCACGGGTGATGAATGCCGCTTCGCCAACATCCTTGGCGTAATTTACGCCGTGGTACGACACATCAGGTGTCGTTAGCAGTGAGAAGCGCTCGGCGTGTTCAGCCCAGGGGAATTTGCCTGAGTCGACAATCAGGCCGCCAATACTGGTGCCATGACCGCCAATGTATTTGGTGGCGGCGTGGATAACGATGTCGGCACCATGCTCAATGGGCTTCAACACAAAGGGTGACGGCACGGTATTGTCGACAATTAAGGGAAGGCCGTGAGCGTGAGCTAAATCAGCCAGGCGGCGAATATCAACGATATTGCCCGAGGGGTTGCCGATGGACTCACAGTAAATGGCCTTGGTGCGCGCATCGATTTGCGCCGCCATGCCATCGAAGTCGTCCTTGTCGACAAAGCGCGCTTCAATGCCCTGGCGAGGCAGGGTGTGGGCAAATAAGTTGTAGGTGCCGCCGTACAGTTCGCTAATGGTAATAAAGTTATCACCAGCTTCAGCGATGGTTTGGATGGCGGCGGTAATCGCTGCCATGCCTGAGGCCATTGCCAGGGCGCCGACACCGCCTTCGAGGGCGGCAATACGCTGCTCAAGCACACTGCATGTCGGGTTCATAATACGGCTGTAGATATTGCCAGCCACCTTGAGGTCGAACAGGTCGGCCGCGTGCTGGGCGCTGTCAAACGAGTAAGACGAGGTTTGGTGGATCGGCACGGCAACGGCATTTTGATTATCTGGCTCGTAGGCGTGATGCAGTGCAATGGTTTCGTCGCGCATAAATATCCCTCTGGTAAAACGTCCCTGCCGGGGCAAAGCCTGTGAATATACCGCACCTGTCTGTGGATGCCACCTTCAAAGACAGCCTGGTTTTACGAGCCCACTATTTTTATTTACAGTGGCAGTGTGGTGGTTTGTTTTTCAGTAATTTGCTTCGGTAGCTCACTAACGCTGTAAATACTGCTGCGCTGCCAAACATAACTACGCTGTAAATAATTGGAGCCATCGACATTTCCGCGCTCTTCAACACTCCGGTCGTCAGCATTAGTGCCATTGTTCCATTCTGCAAACCAATTTCCAGCACTATGGTGCGTGCCTGTGCCTCACTGTCTAACAGGGATTTTCCCAGTTTGTAGCCAAGGGACATGGTTATTACATTGAGGAGCACAGCTGCTACGCCTGCTCGGGCTGCTGAGGATAGAAGCTGATTACCTAGCTGTAGGCAGATTGCAAGGATGAGCAAGGCGAGTACAGCGGAGGAAGCGCGATTTACCCACAGTTCGGAGCGCTGGGCCCAAGAGGGCCATTTTGCCCTGAGTAGCATTCCTGCAATGACCGGAATAACACTGACTACTACCAGTTGAAAGAATGTTTTCAGCAGCGGCAGGCTGATGTCTTGCGCATTTTCACCATAGTGGTTGATGGCCCAGTTGGCGAGCAGGGGAATTGAGAATGGAGTGATGAAGCCGATAACTGCAGTTAGCGAAACGGATAGGCCGACATCCGCTTTTGCCAGCATGCTAAAAAGGTTGGATGTTGCGCCCCCGGGGCAGAGTGCAATCATAAAAAGCCCGATTGCAACGCCGCCAGTTAACCCCAGGAGTTCTATAAGTAGTAGGGCGATGAGCGGTAGAAGTACAAGCTGGCCGGTAATGCCTACCAAAAACCCTTTGGGAGTATGTACGACACGATAGAAGTCTTGAGGGGTAAGTCCCAAGCCGACTCCAATCATAACGATGATGAGGGTAATTGGCAGCCCCGCAGAAATTAAAGATTCGAGCATGATTCATCCTTATTTTTATAGCTGGAATTCCGTTTGCTGGTGTTTCCTTCAGCGTCCCTTGTTGGGTTTGACGGGTGGTTTTTACTCCTAGGTAGTGCTTGTGAAAACCTGCTTCTCAGTTCGGTTCAGACATTCTCATATTCCCGCTTCATAGCAATAGCGGGGTTCCTAGTGAATAGCTAGGCTTTCTGTAGTTGCCTTCTCCTTATTTGAAAATTATCACTGGACATTAACAAACGGGTGGTTATTATGTAAATGACCATGTGGTTATTTTTGTAGGGACTGCGTTGTTTATGCCTGAAAACCTAAGACGCCCTTCCGTTCAGATTGTCGGAAGACCAAAGAAAGTCAGTCGGGAGCAGATTGTTGTAGCGGCTCTTGACGTTATGGAAAAGGAGGGATTCGCAGCATTAAGTATGCGTTCACTTGCACGTGAACTGGGAATTAACCATTCGACGCTCTACAACTATGTTGAACATATTGGTGAGGTGGAGAAAGCTGCTCTGGATGTTCTGATGGACAGGATTCCTATGCCGGATAGAACACGCACGGAACCTATACGTGCTCAGCTTATTGATCATTTATTGGCTGTGCGGCAGACCCAGATTGTTTTCCCCAAGTTCTGCCATGCACCGCCCGGGACTCCGGCCTGGCGCCTTCAGATGGCGTGTCTTTCCCAAATTCTCGACAGCTGTTGTAGTGATGACGAGCAAATGGAGCACATGGCTATTGCGTATAACACGTTAATTAGTGTTGTTGCACACAGTGCTGAACACAATCGTTCTGCTGGGAATGACATTCCAATCACATCTGACTTGGAGGCAATATCTGCATTGCCCAAGGAAGATTTTGAGCCGCTTTTCAGGCCGTTGCGTCGCAACAAGACCTATAAGCGGGAGCTGTCTTCCTTTGTTTACCGATTGGATTACCTGATTAGTTGTTTGGCTCCCCACATAGCGAAATTGAGTGAAAAAGAACTATCCAGAATAGAGAAATCATTTGCCGGATAAGGCATAACCCATGACCTAACAAAACACGAAGCAACGGATGGCTTCGGAGGAATAATAATGATTAAGGTGCCCTATAGGATATTAGGCATTTTCTTATCGGTGATTTCCCATGCAGCCCCTGTATGGAGTCAGAATGAAGAGAAGATAGACAAGGATAAGGTCGACAGTAGCAGACCCATATTGGAGGAGGTGTTTGTTACTGCAACAAAGCGTGAGAAATCTCTCCGGGACATTGCGGCCTCTATTTCGGCATTTGATGGCGGAGAGCTGGAGTCAAGAGGAATGTTGAGCGTTAACGACATACTTGAACAGACCCCAGGAGTTACTTCCAATTCGGCCCGTCCGGGGGATCAGCGCGTTGTGATGCGGGGGATTTCCACCAGCGCCTCTCCCACTAGCACAGTCCCGTATCCGGTAGGGATATTTATTGGCGATACTGCATTGAATGAACCCTATGCGGCGAGCATTACCCCAGACCTTTCGGCTTTTGATCTGGCTGCAGTAGAGGTGCTTAAGGGGCCTCAGGGAACGTTATTTGGTGGTGCGGCGTTATCTGGAGTTTTGCGATACCGCCTGAACGATCCTAAGCCGGATCAGTGGGAGCTGCGTTATTTTGCACAGCATATTGAGCCGGAAGAAGGGTCAACCGGATTTGTACAGGGAGCTGTCATCAATATTCCTCTGCTGGGGGAGGACGGTGATTTGGGTGCAAGGCTCGCGTTTATCCGTAGAGAATACCCTGGTGTTACAGATGATTTGCGTCCGGAGCAATTCAAGAGGGATGTAGATCAAGGGGAGGGAGATCAGATTCGAGCTGCTGTACTTTGGCAGCCATCGGATGCCTTACAGGTAAGGTATACCTTTTTAAAACAAGACTATGATGCTGAAAATGGTCTGGTTATCTCTGACCATATTGATGGCCCAAGGGCTACAAAAGGTTCACTGATACCGTGGCCGAATCGTCATGAATTTGGTATGCAAAATCTTGAGATACAGTATGACTGGGAACATGTAAGACTGGTTTCCAGTAATTCCAAGACCGAGAAAAAGCGCTTTAACACGATTGATTCCTACGGTGCCATGTTGGGCACCCCCGCTGCTGGGAGTCCTGAATTACTTGCCATGCCTTTTGTGACAGATCAGGAGTCGAAGTCTAACCAATATGAACTGCGGCTCCAGTCTATTGGCGGTGAGCGTTTTGAATGGCTGGTAGGCGGATATTACCTAGAATCCCCCATACGCTATTTCCTATCATTAAACGTACAGGCATTGGATGACGCTTCCAACTTGTTGGGCACTGTTTCGAATACAGTGCAAACCCTTGCCGATTCACTGGGGCTTGGTGCGCTGACCGGGGGTGTACTGAACGTGATATTGCCGGGCTCTGACGATCTTTCTTGCGAGCTGGCAGTACTCTGTGCGGAGACAGATGCCGAGGCAAAAGAAGAAGCTCTGTTTTTTGATTTAACCTGGCGCCCCTGGTCGAGGTTAGAGCTTGCAGCTGGTGCACGTATTTACCGTACTACTGTTGATGGAGGCTTTGTGGGGCGGGGAATAGGTGCCAGGTTGGTAAACAACGGCCAGTCTCCTGCGGACTTCACAACGAGCATTACGGAAGAGGGAGTCAACCCCAAGTTCTCGGCTACCTTCCATTTGTAGTGGCATAGTGAATTTGGCCACCTGATTAGAGGTGATAGCATCGCCTCATTCGACTACAGGTGCCCCCATGACCAGACCATCACGCCCAACCTTC